>Ga0066854_10000690_pt1 | contig 12127 bp, 11 predicted proteins | sample ETNtaG_8_FD_65494 | JGI IMG/M metagenome (GOLD analysis project Ga0066854, IMG submission 65494) | Marine microbial and viral communities from oxygen minimum zone, Eastern Pacific Ocean - ETNP201406SV75 | ecosystem: Environmental > Aquatic > Marine > Oceanic | place: Pacific Ocean: Eastern...
CCTATAGATAGCCCTGATTAGCAGAGTTTAAAACTTTTTTTGCAGACAGCCATCTTAATACGAACCGATTACCTTGCAATCGGTTACATTAAATCCCATAAAATGTTTGTTGCTTAAGATAGTCTATTTATATTCATTTCGTCGGAAGTACCTTCCGCCTAGTCATAAGGAGTTTAAGAAATATGTCGGATCAGGAATTACAGGTCAAGGTTATTGCCGAATTGAAAACGGTGATGGATCCGGATTTGCACAAGGATATTGTGAGTCTTGGATTTGTGAAAAATATGAACGTTACAGACGGTAACGTGAAGTTTCAAGTGGAATTAACCACCCCGGCCTGTCCGGTCAAAGAAGAACTGAAAACAGAGTGCGAAACCAAGGTCCTAGCAGTTGAAGGGGTGAAAAATGTAGATGTGGAAATGACCGCCGTTGTTAGAGCGGCAGAGCACAGCCAGCCCATCCTGGAAAATGTAAAAAATATCATTGCTGTTGCCAGTGGTAAAGGTGGCGTAGGCAAGTCAACAGTAGCTACTAACCTGGCTATGGCATTGCAAATGACCGGTGCAAAAGTGGGACTGATGGATGCTGATATTTACGGTCCGAGTATTCCGCAAATGCTGGGTATTCCAATATCCCCTCCTAAAGGCGGACCCGACAACAAGTTTTTTCCGCACGAGCAATACGGGTTGAAGGTAGTTTCTGCGGCGTTCCTTTCCAAAGAAGGACAGCCTCTCATGTTAAGAGGGCCGATGCTTGGAGGAATCATCCAGCAGTTTTTGCAGAATGTCGAATGGGGCGAACTGGATTACCTGGTGATCGATCTTCCTCCGGGAACAGGTGACGTTCAGCTAACTCTCACCCAGCGTGCGCCGCTTTCAGGTGCCGTCGTTGTGACGACGCCACAGGAAGTCAGCTTGATCGACGCGGAAAAGGGTGTGCGCATGTTTGAAAGTGTGAAAGTGCCGTTGTTGGGCATCGTGGAGAATATGAGCTATTTCGTTTGTGACGGCTGTGACAAAAAACATCATGTTTTTAAATCGGGCGGCGGCAAGGCCCTCGCTGAAAAATTCAAGGTTCCGTTTCTGAATGAAATACCGTTAGTGGGTGAAGTAGTGGAAGGTGGGGATAAAGGTGTGCCGGTAATAATGGCAGATCCTTCTTCTCCGGCGACAAAAGCTTATAAAGATCTGGCAGGGCAGGTGGCGGCGCAACTGAGTATCATTCACTCCAAAGATGACAAGCCCGCGACTTCTTTCGAACTGGCGTGGGAAGGTTAATACAATGACCGAAGAAAACTCAACCAGCACAACAGGTCCCGCGCCGAAGGATATTTGCCAGGTCGACCCGGCCACGTTGGGGATCACCTGGACCGATGGTCACGAGTCGACATACGGCGTCAGGCACCTGCGCGAAAACTGTCCGTGCGCTAGTTGCATCGACGAATGGACAGGAGTAAAACGTCTCGATCCGGCAACGATTCCAGAAAATATAAAACCAGTGAATTTGCAGTCGGTGGGACTCTACGCCATCCAGTTTTTCTGGAACGATGGACACGATACCGGATTCTACTCGCATAAACTGATGCGGAAATTGTGTCAATGCATAGAGTGCTTGTAGGGTTCTGGTAGAATACCAGTAGCCTGTAGGTAGGATAAGGCATTGTTACAATTTTAGGCTTGTCAATTGGCGGGATATGTTGCACTCTATAAGCAGGAAAGAGGAGGTATTGCATGGATAACCCACTAATCAAGTCCTCGTTCAAAAAAGAATTCTGCCGTCACGAGAATGCTGTGACACTCGATTACGATATTGGCATCGAACACTGCCCCTACTGCGGTGCGCTAGGCCATTACAATATCGATATCGACCAAATCGACTGGACCCTCCCCGAATACCTGCAAAAGCAGGAATTTAACTGAATTAAAAATTCCTTCTAAAGTTGATCACATAGAAAACTTGAAATGACTGGACTGCCTAGGTCTGTCGTTGCGAGTGAAGCGAAGCAATCCAATGGATTGAGCAAACTTCTCTGGATCGCCACGTCGCCTACGGCGTCTCGCGACGACAGCGCGTATGGTTTTGATCGTCTTTGCGAGCAGAGCGCCGGTACGTCCCTTTAGGGAAAGCAATCTAGGGAAAAATATGAATCAACCTGCCATCTATATAATGTCAAAAAGCGCAATGGCACTATTTATACTGGTGTGACCAGTAACCTTGTTAAACGTGTATATGAGCACAAAAATAAAGTGACGCAGGGATTGCGGCAAAGTACGATTGCACAAAGCTTGTCTATTATGAAGCTCTTGAGGGTATGGAGAATGCCATAGCTCGCGAAAAGCAGATTAAAGCCGGATCCCGGAAAAAGAAACTTGCGTTGATAGAAAAGGTAAATCCCGATTGGGAGGGTTTGTATGAAGACATCATTTAATTGTCGGGAATCCATCCCGAAGGCTGGATCGTGAAGTACTGTGGAACTGCATGAAATGCTGGGCACCAGTGCCACGCCGCTTTGCTACCCCTTCGGGGCATGAAGCTAATGAAGCGATACCACAGGTTCGCGACGACGAACGGGTGTTGCTTATCATTAGGAAGATGGCTCCGATAAACACCTTTTTAGGGGGAACGAGTCACCACCTCACAAAAAAAGCCCTGCAAAGAGCAGGGCTTTCATTTAAAAATATAACGGTATCGCTGATAAGTTAGCGATACCAAAACAACGTCCCGTAGTTACCCGACCACATAGTGGTCACATGCCGACTTTTTCTCTTACTTCGTCCATCAGTTTGCCGTCGATGACGGTGATGCCTCTTTCCTTGGCGAATTCGAGCACGGTTTTCTTGGCCATGTTGCGGACGAAAAACGGCACACGCTGGATACGTTCTTTGGCCTCTTCTGTCCACTCAACGTTACCCTCAGTGGGAGCGCTTTTTTTTAGTTCCTCTTTTCCTCCAGCAAGGGCGCCTGCTACCACGCCCATGGGCGCTCCTGTGGCTTCGGCGGCGGTGCTACCCATTTGCACGCCGAGCTTGCTTACAAATTCTGTCTCGAACTTGTTGGTCAGCATGGCGATTGAATGACCGCATTTTTTGCATTTGAACTGCATCGCCAGATTTGTTTTTTCTTCCGGCATGATGCCGTCGGTCTGGGTTTCCATTTGGGTGTCACAGGGAATACATAGAAATTTCATCACTCCTCCTAATGAGTGTGTTTTTTAATGGGATACTGCACAATAATTAATTAGTTCAAATTGAATCGAGAATTTTATCGACGACCGAGCCTATGGCTTTACCGGTGACGGAATCCTTGTTCTCCATATAGTACAACGAGCCTGAATCAGTGTTGCGACCGATTCGGGTATCGAACGGAATTTTCCCGAGATAAGGGATGTTTTTTTGTTTTGCCAGTGCTTCGACGTCTTCGCCCTCGAAAAGCGGGCCTTCTTTTTCGCAATGGGGGCATGTGTACCCAGCCATATTTTCGACCAGCCCTAGAATCGGAACTTTCATTTTATTATTTTTGGTGATGGATTTAGCCACGATATGTTGTGACAACATGGATGGGATGGTGATTTCCACCACGCCAGCCAGTTCCGGGATGAGGCCGCGGATATTATCAATGCGGTCAGATCCTGGAGGCATGTCGATGAGCAGGAAGTCCAGATCACCCCAGTCGGTATCGGCAACCAGTTCACGCAGGGCGGTCGACTCCATAGTGCTCACCCAAACCGCTGGGGCATCGGCCTCTTCGGTCCACATCACCGGAGAATCAGGGCTGGACAACAACATATCCATCGACATCAATTTGATACCGTGAGTGCCCACACCCGGCTGAACGCCGTTATCATCTATTACCAGTTTTTGAGTGTTACGCATGCCCAGTAGATGGCAGATGCTGGGTCCATTTAAGTCGGCATCGAGAATTCCTACTGAATAGCCTTTGTCCACCAGACAGGCCGCCATATTAGCCGTGAGAGAGCTTTTTCCCACACCGCCTTTACCGCTCATCAACGCAACTTTATGTTTGATCCGGTCCAGTCGGGATCTCAGTTTTACTCCCAGCGCCTGTACCTGATCGACAATATTTGACCCACCGTCGCCAGCGAGGTCCTCATAGGTCTTCATTTATTACAACCCCAAATATATTGAAAAATAGATATTATCCATCAAATGTTGTGATTTCTATTCTATAGAAAAATAACTTTATTTAAAAGGCCAGATTATTTCTATTTTTACGTTGACGTAGATTCCCCAAATCATTTAGATTATGGGGTTTGAGGCAAGTCGTATGATGATAACCAAAATATAGATAATTATTCCATGTCCTTTAGCGAAAAAGACCAGCAACTGATTGAAGAAGAAGAGAAACTCTATTATGAAACGATAGAACTGCTGGCTGAGCAACTGCCCGAAGCACGGTCGAAGAAAATATTTTCTAACATAGTCGCTCGCGAACTGACCAGCCAGGTTGTTAACGAGTGGAACTTTGAGGAACGCCAGCCCCTGATTTCTGATGAGGCGGTCGCGCATAAAGTCTCAGATATCCGTAAGGAGTCGGATAACGTTCTGGAAGAATTGATCGCAGAACCTTATTTCGGTCGTGTAGTGACTTCGGAGGATGATGGGCGCGAAGTTTCTTTCAAAATTGGTAAGAAAAGTAATATCGAAGCTGGGATTGTTGACTGGCGTAATGGGCCGATATCCGGACTGTTTTTTAATTACAAGCAGGGTGAGGAGTTTTTCGAGGTCATCAATGAACTGGAGCGTAGCGGTCAGATCAAAATTCGTAGAACCTACAAGACAGACAAGGGGATTTTGATTCAGATTGGCACTGAAGACGGGATGTTTCGTCGCATGGAACAGGGGTGGGTGAAGCTGGAGTCGGAAGAGGCGGTCGCCGCGCATCGGTCACGTGGCATCAATTCAAGCGAAAAACGTTTGCCAAATATTCTTTCGTTAATCACCAGCGAGCAATTTGAAATGATAACGACGGATCCTGATCGACCTGTCATTATACAAGGTTCGGCGGGCTCGGGAAAAACAACCGTGGCACTTCACCGGCTGGGTTGGTTGCTCCACAAGGGAAACTCACACGCGCGCGCGGAAAATACGCGGGTGATTGTAATGAATAAGTCTCTTCAAGTTTATGTGTGTCAAACGCTTCCATCCATGGGCGTCAATGCGGTAGAGACGGTTACTTTCAATAGTTGGGCATTGTCTATTATCCGCAATGCTACTGGAGGAAAAGCCTATTTTAAATTCAGGGAATTGCCTGATTTTATAGAAAAGATAAAATTTTCTGAGGGCATTCTCAAGGCCATGTCCCGGTTTGTTGATCAGGAGATGAGAAATAGCGACTTTGCTATTTCCAAAGAATTTGCCGCACACAAAGCCTTGCTGAAAATTTGGCAGGACAGCCACCTGAAGGCCCTTCAGCCCAGGCTGAAAGATTTTCTGCACGATGTGGGGCAGTCAGATTTGCAAGAGAAGGGAAAAAGGGTCGCGTTGGATTTTGTGCAGACCTTGTTGAATACTCAGGAAGATTATATCGGGAACCTTTTCGATTTGTTATCAGATAAAGAATTACTGACTTCCCATTTGCCTGCAGATCCGAAATTGGAAGAACATCTTGATTACCTAAGTCGTCTGGTAGAAAAGAACAGAGGGAAAAATCACCTGGATTACTACGATATGTCCCTCATGTTGCGATTGATCCAACTCAAGCATGGAGGATTGCCCAATAAGGAAGGGGGAATCATAGCGCTTGACCATTTGGTTATTGATGAGGCTCAGGACTTTGGTCCGGTTGAATTTGCGATCATGGTAGACGCAGTGCAGGATAAACGGCACCTGACTATTGTTGGCGATGTTTCGCAGAAAATACTATTTGCCAGGAAATTTATCGGGTGGAACAATATTCTCAATAACCTGGAAATCAAAAAAAACGATCTCATTCAATTGGAAGTTTCATTTCGCTGTACGGTGCCTATCATGAATCTGGCCCGTAAAATTGAAGGACGCAACGACCCCATTCCCTTTGGGCGACCGGGGAACGCCATAACCTGGCACAGGGCTACGGATCAGAACGACTATCTGGAAACCCTCGCAAGCTGGACAGAAAATCTTTTAAAAAAAGATCCTTACAAATTGGTTGCTCTGATTTGCAGGTATCCCAGACAGGCCATGGAACTGAAAGAAGAATTAGAGACAATGATTTCTCGCGAAGTCCGGGTGGGGCATCGCGATCAGTTTTCCTTCGAGCCAGGAGTTATTGTCTCAAATATTCATCAAGTAAAGGGGCTAGAGTTTGATGCAGTGGCCTTGATCGAGCCTTCAGAGGAGTCCTATCCCGGAAAACAGAGTGAAAGCAGAAACATGCTTTATGTGGGGGTTACCCGGGCCGAAGACGATCTCCTTGTTATTGGCAGAAATTCTTTTTCTACGGTATTTCCAAGGTAAATATTCGATTCTTTTAGGAATACCTGGCTTCCATTAAGTTGGTTAATAAAAGTTGCATATTTTAAAAGAGGACATATATTCTTTCTTAAAGGCACAGAATACTAATCCTTCAGGAGGTCTTATCGGAGCCTTGGATCCACCATACCATTTAGTCGTACATAAGAATTCCAAAGTTCGAGCATAAGCGAGAACACCCGAAGCAGGTAAGCGGGAACAAAAGAGAAAAAACGCGTTGCGACACAGCCAACGCGTTTTTTATTATGACCAACACTCTCTCCAGGATAATGTGTGGATCGAAAAATTAAACTGCTCATAGAATTTGAGGGCAGTGCCTACCACGGTTGGCAATTTCAGACCAACGGGCTCAGCATTCAAGAAGTCATCGAAAAAGTTCTCCATAAAGTCGTCAAGAAACAGACAAGGATTTTCGGAGCGAGTCGAACCGATGCCGGGGTCCATGCTGAGGGCATGGTGGCTCACTTCATTGCCGACTCCAAAATGACCGAACTTGATTTTATGAGGGCATTCAACAGCCTGCTTCCTCACGATATAGTCATTAAAGAAGTTTCTGAAGTGGCGATGGATTTTGACGCAAGGCACTCAGCAGGGAGAAAGACCTATCGCTATACCATCCTCAACCGCCCCTTCCCATCAGCGCTTTTATACAGGCGATGTTTGTTCGTTCCTTTCCCAATGGATATTTCTGCAATGACCGAGGCTAAAGATTGTCTAGTGGGTAAACACGATTTCACCTCATTTCGCGCTTCCAACTGTAGCGCGAAACATGCTGTCCGCTATCTGTTTAATATTGACCTTATCCAGGAAGGCGATTTTATTTACCTGATTTTTGAGGGAGGCGGGTTCCTCAAACACATGGTCCGTAATATTGTAGGAACTCTGGTGCTGGTAGGAAGAGGGCAACTTCAAGCAGGGGAAGTAAAACGGATCCTTGAAGCAAAAGACCGCGAACAGGCAGGCCCCACCGCTCAACCACAAGGCTTGTGTCTGGTGAATATTGATTATCCAAAAAACAGTTGAACATGATAGAAAAAACCGGAAAGTTGGAGGGCGCTCGGCTAGAGAGCAGGGTAGTCGGGATAGCCTTTTTCTGTTCCGCCGTAGAAGGATGGGCTGTCGTAGAGGTTGAGTTCAGCTTTTTGGGCGAACCGTTCGGGTAGATTGGGGTTGGCTATTGCCGCGCGTCCGTATGCGATTAGTTCGGCTTCGGCTTTTTCGATGGCCTGATTCCCGGATATCCGAGACCTTAGGGTGACACTTGAGATGCTTCAGTGATGATCAATCCCATAGACGCTCTTTGTCCGTAATAGGTAGCGTTCAGCGGACCCGGAACATTGCCGGGCAGGATGCGCATTCGTGTAAGAGGAGCCACCACAATGCGATTTGGCAGTTCAATCGGTCCTAGCTTGAATGGGGCCAACAGTGCTTGCATCATTTTTTCTCTAAGGCTTAAAAATTATACTTAACGCGGATCGAGTTTTTTCCCGTCCGGATTGAATATTTCATGGTGTTTGCACCCGCGTTTGGACGTAAAATACTTTACGGCGGTTTGCAGGACACCGAATCCATAGGTCACGCTTCTGCTAAAGCTGATCGATGATGCTTCCTTAAAATATTTTGCCGGACACGAAACTTCCCCCACGTTGTACCCGAAATACATTATCTGCAGGAGCATTTCATTGTCGAAAACAAAATCGTCAGAGTTTTCCAGCAGGGGGATGTTCTCAAGAACTTCAGCGCTGAAGGCTCTGTATCCAGTGTGGTATTCAGAAAGCTTTTGTTGGGTCAGGTAGTTTTCTGCTGTGGTCAGGAACCGGTTGGCAATATACTTGTAAAGTGGCATCCCTCCTTCGAGAGCCTGGTTTCCCAGAATGCGCGAGGCAATCACCGCGTCGAAAACGTCATAAGCTATCATTGAAGCCATGGCTGTGATGAGTTTTGGGGTGTACTGGTAGTCTGGGTGAAGCATAATAATAATATCTGCCCCTGTCCGCAATGCTTCCTGGTAGCAGGTTTTCTGGTTGCCACCGTAGCCTTTATTAGTTGGGTGAACAAAAGTCTTGATATCGAGTTCGCGGGAGACCTCTGCGGTGCTGTCTTTACTTGCATCATCGGTGAGGATGATGTCATCGACGATGTCGTGAGGAACTTCGTCGTAGGTTTTTTTAAGGGTTTTCTCGGCATTGTAAGCCGGCAGAACTACAGCGACGCGTTTACCATTAATCATAATTTATTCGCAGAGGGATTGTTTAAGGAATGAAAGTATCAGTCTACCCATCTACAGGCTCCCCAAATGAGGGTCTTAGACGAAGGGCGACAACTTTATAATCTTTGCGTTGACCATGATAAAGTAACAGGAAAAACTTTCAATCTAATTTCTATTAACCCAAGCTAATTGCAGATCAATGAGAGGACCTGCATAGCGAGGGCATTTATTTATAAGGAAACTATGCAGTTTCCTCCTTCAAATCTAAACAATAGCTCATTTCACCAGACCCTTTTTTTTGTGTCGGAGTTAAAAATTAAAGATTCTAGCTCTACTTGGCAAACGTTATGTTGAGATAAAGTAAAATATTGAGTTCCCTGTAATTTTCTCATTATTTTTCATTATGGTCAATACTAGAGCCTATCCTAGAATGACTCTTTCTCCTTGCGTGATTGAGCGTCATTGGTTACTCTCTACGTTTCGATCTTGGATAGTTAATGATCCCAATATTTATCTGGGACGGCGTTTATTAATTTTTGAAAGAGTCTAGAAATGAGCGACAAATTCACAATCGCATTACTTCCCGGCGACGGGATAGGGCCAGAGGTAATTCAAGAGGCAGTTAAAGTCTTGCGGGTTCTGGAAAACAGTCTGGGGCTGGACCTCACTTTAAATGAGGTTCCGGTTGGTGGTGCCGCATACGAAGCGGAAGGCCATCCATTGCCAGAAAATACTTTGAAGACAGCGCAAGAAGCCGACGCGGTTTTGCTTGGCGCTGTAGGTGGGCCCAAATGGGAAAAGATTGATTTTTCTCTCAGGCCAGAACGCGCTCTTTTGGGATTGCGCTCCAGTTTAAAACTCTATGCAAACCTTCGTCCTGCAAGGATTTTTCCGGCTTTGGTCGATGCATCTTCTTTGAAACGGGAGTTGGTGGAGAATCTGGATATTCTGGTGGTTCGCGAATTGACCGGAGGTATCTATTTCGGTGAACCCAGAGGTGTGGAAACTCTACCTGATGGCACCCGGAAAGGATTCAACACGCTGGTTTATACAGAGGCTGAGATTAAACGGATTACCCGGGTTGCCTTTGATGTAGCACGCAAAAGGAATAAAAGGGTGATGTCTGTCGATAAGGCCAATGTTTTGGAAGTGACTGGACTCTGGCGCGAGGTTGTGACGGAGCTTCATGAGGAGTACCCCGATGTTGCTCTGGACCACATGTATGTGGACAACTGCGCCATGCAGTTGGTTCGAGCTCCCAAACAGTTCGATGTTATAGTAACCACCAATATGTTTGGGGATATTCTAAGCGATGAGGCATCCATGCTCACAGGGTCCATCGGAATGTTGCCCTCGGCCAGCGTGGGAGGGGATACCGGAATGTATGAACCGATTCATGGAAGTGCTCCTGATATCGCGGGCAAAGGATTGGCTAATCCGTTGGCGACTATTTTATCTGTTGGTATGATGTTTAAATATTCATTTGACCGCGAAGAAGTGAATACGAAAATTGAATCTGCGGTTGAATCCGTTTTGGACCAGGGAGTCCGCACCCGAGACATTATGCAGGAAGGTATGGCCGAGGTGAGTACCCAGGAAATGGGTGATAAGGTCATCGCGGAACTGGGAAAATAGTTGTTTTTATCTTCAGCCTCACCCCGTCTAAGGTGAGATTTGCCAAAGAGGAGTTTGCTTTGTTTTTGTAGTTGCCCGATTCCCGTCCCCCTTTCACTAAAAGTTATATGACTGGAGGGTGGATATCGGGCAACTACAATATTTAATTATTCCTTGCAAATAAGGGGTGTGATTTAGCTAATGTTAATTATTGGTGGTTCTATCTAACTAATGAATAAAAAAGAAAAATATAATGTTTCTGTTGTTGGGGCAACCGGAGCGGTAGGTCGGCGGATGCTTTCGACGCTTGAAGAGCGAAACTTTCCTGTGGCTCGCCTTACGGCGTTGGCCTCTGCGCGATCGGCTGGACAAACTCTACCGTTTCGGGGCCAGGACATCGAAGTGATGGAGTTGAAGGCGGACTCGTTTAAGGGGGTCGATATCGCCTTATTTTCAGCAGGAGGTTCCATTAGTAAACAGTATGCACCCATTGCTGTGGAGTCGGGCTGTGTTGTTATCGATAACAGCAGTGCCTGGCGGATGAATAAAGAAGTTCCCTTGATCGTCCCAGAGGTGAATCCATCTGCACTGGAAGAAAAATGGGGGATTATTGCCAATCCTAATTGTTCAACCATCCAGATGGTTGTGGCGTTGAAGCCAATTCATGACAAATATCGTATTCGCAGGGTCGTTGTATCAACGTACCAATCGGTTTCCGGCTCTGGACAGAAGGCCATTGAAGAGCTCAGACAGCAAAGCAGGGATGTTCTGGATGGAAAGCCAGCTCAATGCAACGTGTATCCTCATCAGATAGCCTTCAATTGTCTGCCGCACATAGATGTTTTCCAGGAAAATTGCTATACGAAAGAAGAAATAAAAATGGTGAACGAAACTCACAAAATTCTGGAAGACGACACGATTGAAGTTTCGCCCACCGCAGTTCGTGTGCCGGTTATTTACTCCCACTCTGAGGCAATTAATGTAGAGACTGAACAACCCATGAATGTGAAAGAGGTTAAAGAGCTCTTATCCTCATCTCCTGGAATTTCTGTAGTGGATAATCCGGAGCAAAACGAATACCCCCTGGCGGTCAATGCAAGTGGAAGCGGAGATGTGGTCGTGGGGCGAATTCGTGGCGATCTCACTCGGGCAAATGCTATCAATTTCTGGGTAGTTTCCGATAATCTCCTGAAGGGGGCGGCCTACAATGCTGTGCAAATAGCGGAATTGCTTCTGAAGCGGGTAAGCCCCTGATAGTTTGTGGTTTTTAGTTGGTACCCGCCCATTTCTCCTCCTAACAAACCTTGACAATTAGTGTCCGGTAAGTTTATATAAAACAGTAGAATGTCAGGTTTTTGTGGGTAGTAACTTTCAGATCAATTTTATTTTTGAGGAATGAGCTATGGTCGAGCCATCCGGAACTAACAAACCAGAACAGAATACCGGAGCGGGAAATTCAGAAGCCAAGGAAATGAAAGAAATTCTTTCTGTTGCCACACATGAAAGAAGGAACCTTCAACTTCTCGTTGAGTATTTTGAAAAGAAAATTCCTGAACTGGATGAGCGAAAGCAATTTTTCGACAGGGTAAGCTCGCAAGTTCCCGAATCACTGCAAAGACTCGACTCCCTTCCCACCCTCTGCGGAGACATGCTTGACTGGTCTGACAGGTTGTCAAGCTTCTGATTGTCTGGTTGTATTCCCAAGAATATATTTAAGGAAGAAGGGGAAGGAGTATTGTTTCATACCCATTTTGTATAGAAGTGGGCCGAAAGTTAATTAGTATGGACCGGTTTGTTAAAGGAGAGTGCCGTCATGGCGGAAAAATTGTTGGGT
>Ga0066854_10000692_pt1 | contig 12122 bp, 12 predicted proteins | sample ETNtaG_8_FD_65494 | JGI IMG/M metagenome (GOLD analysis project Ga0066854, IMG submission 65494) | Marine microbial and viral communities from oxygen minimum zone, Eastern Pacific Ocean - ETNP201406SV75 | ecosystem: Environmental > Aquatic > Marine > Oceanic | place: Pacific Ocean: Eastern...
TCCAAGAGATGATGGCGTTCCGCAGCGCTGCCCAATAAGGGTTTGCCCTCCACGGCGCTGGTCCTCGACCTGACGCGGTTGGCCAGTCGGGCCGGCCGCACCCGGACCGGCGTCGACCGGGTCGAGCGGGCCTGGCTCGAAGCCTGCCTCGCAGATCCGCGCCCGGTCTTCGGGCTGCTGCGTACGCCCATCGGGTTCGCGCTGTTCGACCGAAGCGGCATGGCGCGTTTCGCCGCCGCATCCGACACCGACGACTGGGGTGCGCCGGGCGCGGTGGCCGAGCTGTTTCGCCGGCTCGATCCGCCGCGCCGCGCGGCGCAGGGACATGTCCGCCGTCTTGCGCTCGCGCGCAGCAGCCGGCCCGGTCTGGGCCGCATGCTGCGCCGACACCTGCCTTCGGGCGCCCTCTACCTCAATACCGGGCATGCCGATCTCGATGCCGCGGTGATGCAGGCGATGCGCGGCGCGGAGGCCCGTATCGCGGTCCTGATCCATGACACCATCCCCCTCGACCTGCCCTGGGCCGCGGGGCCGGGCACGGTGCGGCGCTTTGCCGAACGGCTGTCGGTGGCGGCCCGCCATGCCGACCGGGTGATCACCACGGCCGGGGCGACGGCTGCCGATATCGAGGGGCATCTGCGGCGGCTGGGCCGGGTGCCCGAAATGGTCGTGGCCCCGCTCGGCGTCACGCCCGCATCTCCCGACCGTACTGCGCTGCCGCCGGATCTCGATTTGTTGCGCCCCTACATGCTGGCGCTGGGCACGATCGAGCCGCGCAAGAACCACGCGCTGCTGCTCGATGTCTGGGAGCGGCTGGGCCCGGAGGCCCCTCAGCTGCTGATCTGCGGCGCCCGCGGTTGGAACAACGCGGCGGTGTTCGAGCGGCTCGACCGCGGCGTGCCCCGTGTCACCGAACTGTCGGGGCTGACCGACGGGGCCATCGCGGCACTTATCGAGGACGCACGTGCGCTGCTTTTCCCCTCGCTGGCCGAGGGGTACGGGCTGCCGCCGCTCGAGGCGCTGAGCCTTGGCTGCCCGGTGGTGTGTAGCGATCTCGCCATCGCCCGCGAACTGATGGGCGGGCGCGCCGTTTACTGCGCCCCCACCGATCGCTACCAGTGGGAGCAGGCGGTTCGGGCGCTGGCGCTGCCCGGCGCCGCGCGGCCGCCGCGCCTTTCCCCGCCCGGCTGGGAGGCGCATGTTGCCCGGGCACTGGCCGGGCTCTGATCGGCGGAAAGGGAGCTGCGCGTGAAGGCCTGGCAGGCATACCGGCTGAGACTGCAGCGCCGGCGCTGGCGGCTCCGGGCGCTTCGCAAGCGGCGCGAACTGACGACGGTGGTCGATCGCACCCGCGCGATCCGACCGGCCGACATCCTGGTCTTCACCACGCTGCGCAACGAGAACGTGCGGCTGCCGCATTTCCTCGACTATTACCGCCGGATGGGCGTCGGGCATTTCCTGATGGTCGACAATGGCAGCAACGATGGCGGCGCCGAATATCTCGCCGCGCAGGAGGACGTGTCGCTGTGGCGCAGTGACGCCAGCTACAAGCGCGCCCGCTTCGGGGTCGACTGGCTGAACTGGCTGGCGCGGCGGCATGGCCATGGTCACTGGTGCCTGACCGTCGATCCCGACGAGCTGCTGGTCTATCCGTTTTGCGACACGCGGCCGCTGAAGGCGCTGACCGACTGGCTCGACGCTTCATCGATCCGTAGCTTCGGGGCGATGCTGCTCGATCTCTATCCCAAGGGGACGATCGGCGCGCAGCCCTATGAGCGGGGCGGCGATCCGCTCGAGATCGCCTGCTGGTTCGATCCAGGCAATTACAGCCTGTCGCGCAACGAGACGTTCGGCAATCTGTGGATCCAGGGCGGACCGCGGGCGCGAATGTTCTTCGCGCAGGAGCCGTGGCGCGCCCCGGCGCTCAACAAGATCCCGCTGGTGAAGTGGGACCGCCGCTACGCCTATGTCAGTTCGACCCACATGCTGCTGCCGCGCGGGCTCAACCTCGTCTATGACGAGTGGGGCGGCGAGAAGACCAGCGGTCTGCTTCTGCACACCAAGTTTCTCGACGGTTTCGGGGCCAAGGCCCGCGAGGAGCTGCAGCGGCGTCAACATTACGCCGCAAGCGCCGAGTACAAGGCCTATGCCGCCGGTCTGGAGGCGGACCCGGAACTGTGGTGCCGATGGAGCGAGAAATACATCAACTGGCGCCAGCTCGAGGAGCTGGGGCTGATGTCGCGGGGCAACTGGACGTGAGCTTCGGGGTGGTGATCCTGGTGCACACCGCGCTGGGGCGCGCGGCGCAGGTGATCCGGCACTGGGCACGGTCGGGCTGCCCGGTGGTGGTGCATGTCGACGCCGCGATGAAGCCTGCCCGCTACGCACGGTTCCGCGCCCAGTTCGACGACCTCTCCGACCAAGTCCTGTTCTGCGAGCGGCATCGCTGCGAATGGGGCGGCTGGGGCATCGTCGCGGCGACCCAATCGGGCGCGGCGCTGCTGCTGGAGCGGTTTCCAGATCTGGGGCACGTCTATCTCGCCTCGGGCGCCTGCGTGCCGCTGCGCCCGGTGGCCGAGCTCGACGCCTATCTGCGCGACCGGCCCGGCACCGACTTCATCGAGAGCGCCCGGGTGGCGCATGTGCCTTGGACGGTGGGCGGCCTCTCGGAGGAGCGCTTCACCCTGCGCTTTCCGTTCTCGTGGAAGCGGCAGCGCTGGCTGTTCGACCGCTACGTCGCGTTGCAACGGCGGCTGGGGGTGCGGCGGCGGCTGCCCGAGGGGCTGGAGCCGCATATCGGCTCGCAATGGTGGTGCCTGAGCGCGGCCACGCTGCGGGCGATCCTGTCGGACCCGCAACGCCCGGCGCTCGATCGCTATTTCCGGCGGGTCTGGATCCCGGATGAGAGCTATTTCCAGAGCCTCGCGCGGCGCTGGTCGGGACGGATCGAGAGCCGGTCTCTGACCATGTGCAAGTTCGACTTCCAGGGCAAACCGCACCTGTTCTACGACGATCACCTGCCGCTGCTGCGCCGCTCGGACTGCTTCGTGGCGCGCAAGATCTGGCCCCGGGCCGAGGCGATCTATGCGCAGATGGAGGCGGGCGGGCACCCGGCCGGTGCGGCCGAGCCGGCGCCGGCACGGATCGATAGGGTCTTCGCCGAGGCGACCGAGCGGCGGGTGCGCGGCCGCGCCGGGCTCTACATGCAAAGCCGCCTGCCGCATGAGGGATGGGAGAACGGCTTCACCGCCGCCCCATACGGCGTACTGGAGGGGTTCGCCGAACTCTACGAGGGTTTCGGGCCGTGGTTCGCCAAGGCCAGCGGCGCCACGGTGCATGGCCATGTCTTCGCGCCCGAGGGCGCCGAGTTCGAGGATAGCGCGCCGATCTGGCGCGGCGCCCTCGCGGCGGCGCCCAAGCTGCGCGATCACAACGCGCAGCGCTTTCTCACCAACCTGATCTGGAACGGCCGGGCAGGGCGGCAGGTGTTCCAGTTCGGCCCGCGCGACAGCCAGTTCGTGAGCTGGGACATCGCAAAGGATCCCAACGCCCGGATCGGCGTGATCTCGGGGGCCTGGGCGGTGCCGCTCTTCGCCTCGGGCCTGCCGGTGGCGCGCCTCAAGGACGAGGCCGCGCGGCTGCAACGGGTCGAGGCCGATCATCTCGAAGCGCTGCGCTCCCCCCATGCCAAGGCCCGGGTGCGGGTCTGGACATTGGCCGAGTTCCTCGAGACGCCGGACGAGGCGCTGGCGCGGATCCTCGCCGACATCGCGCCCGGCCGCACCGGGCCTCTGCCCGCGCCCCCCGTGCTGCGCCCGCTCGAAGGCTTTGGCCGGTTCCTGCAGGAAATGCGCAACCAGGGCATGCACCCCTACCTGACCGGCGACGTCCCGGCCGAGCCGCCGGCGCCGCGCCAGCCGGCCCCCAGACCCTATATCGTGAGGCCGCATGGCTGAGTTCGACAGTTTCGTGGTGCTGGCCGAGATGCGGACCGGCTCCAACTTCCTCGAGGCCAATCTGAACGCGCTCGACGGGGTGCGTTGCCACGGCGAGGCGTTCAACCCGCATTTCATCGGCACGCCGAAGGATACGCCGATCTTCGGCACCGACCGCGCGGCACGCGATGCCGATCCGTTGGCGCTGCTGGCGCGGCTGCGTGCAGAGCCGGGGCTCAACGGTTTCCGCTATTTCGGCGATCACGATCCGCGCATCTTCGACGCGCTGATGGCCGAGCCGCGCATCGCCAAGATCGTGCTGACCCGCAACCCGCTCGACAGCTATGTCAGCCACCGCATCGCCACCGCCACCGGGCAGTGGAAGCTGACCGATCCGCGCCACGCCAAGGCGGCGCTGGTGCGCTTCGAGCCGGAAGGTTTCGCCGCGCATCTGCAGCGTCTGCGCGAGACCCAGGGCCGCATCAGGGCGGCGCTGCAGCGTGGCGGGCAGACGGCGTTCCACCTCGGCTACGAGGATCTGCAGGAGGTCGAGGTCCTCAACGGCCTCGCTGCCTGGCTGGGGGTCGAGGCGCGGCTCGAAGGGCTCGATCGCAGCCTCAAGAAGCAGAACCCCGGCAGCGTCGCCGACAAGGTGGAAAACCCCGAGGAGATGCGCGAGGCACTGGCGGGAATCGACCGGTTCGACCTCGACTGGACGCCCGAGTTCGAGCCGCGCCGGGGACCGATGGTGCCGCGCTACTTCGCTGCGGCGCGCAGCGGGCTGCTCTGCATGCCGCTGAAATCGGGGCCTGAGGCGGCGCTTGCGGACTGGCTGGCGGCGGTCGACGGCGCGCCGGTGCGCACGGGTTTTACGCAAAAGACGCTGCGCGACTGGCAGCGCAGCCATCCCGGCCACCGCAGCTTCACTGTGCTGCGCCACCCGGTAGCCCGCGCCCATGCGGCCTTCTGCGAACGGATTCTGGCGCGGGGGCCGGGCAGCTTTGCCGAGATCCGCGAGACGCTGCGGCGGCAGTTCGCACTGGAGATCGACCCGGTCGCCGAGGGGCCGGACCCGGATCCGGCGCGGCACCGCGCGGGGTTTCTCGCCTTTCTGGGCTTCCTGAAGGCCAATCTGGGCGGCCAGACCGCGATCCGGGTCGATGCCGCATGGGCGAGCCAAGGCGCGCTCCTGCAGGGAATCGCCGGGTTCGACAGCCCCGACGCGGTGCTGCGCGAGGCGGATCTGGCGCGCGACCTGCCCTGGATCGCGGCGCAGGCCGGCTGCGAGGCACCGCGCTGGGCAGGGGGGTCTGACCCGTGGCAGGGGGCACTGGCCGCGATCTACGATACCGATATCGAACGCGCGGCGCGCGTGGTCTATGGCCGCGATTACAGCCGGTTCGGCTTCGAGGAATGGCAGCCGCTGGAGGGCTGAGGCCGCTCAGGCGGCCTGCGTGGCGGGGCCTTCGGTCAGGATCGCGTGCAGCGTGCCGATCTCGGCATTGGCGCGCAGCTTCTGGCAGGTGGCGGCGTCGCGCAGGGTGCGGGAGACCAGCGCCAGCGCCTTGAGATGCTCGACGCCGCTGCCGCCGGGCGCCAGCAGGCAGAAAACCAGATCGACGGGCTGGCGGTCGACCGCGTCGAAGTCCAAGGGCTTTTCAAGCCGGATGAACAGGCCGCGCACCCGCTCGACACCTTCGAGACGGGCATGCGGCAGGGCCACGCCGTGGCCCACGCCGGTGGGGCCCAGCGCCTCGCGTTCGAGCAGCGCCTCGACCACGCGGCCCGGCGGCAGGTCGTAGCAGCTCTCAGCGAGGTCCCCGAGATCCTGGAACAGGCGTTTCTTGGAGCTGGTGGAGGCCAGCAACTTCACGCCCTCGACGGGAAGGATCTCGGAAATCTGCATAGGGAGTCCCCTGTCTGCGAGGCGGGCTCGGAGAGCCAGGTTCGTGGTCCCTCCTAGCCGATGTTACGCGGGTCGATCCACCCGAAATTGCCGTCGTCGCGGCGATAGACCACGTTGATCCCGCTATGCTTCTCATTGCGGAAGACCAGCACCGGCGCATCCGCCAGCTCCAGCTGCATCACCGCTTCGCCGACCGACAGCTCCGGGATCTTCGATTCCATCTCGGCCACGATCATCGGCGCGAGGCCGTCCTGCTCGGATTCGTCCGAATCCCCGCCGGCGGCGAGGATATAGGAGCCCGCGAGAGATTGTTCAACCGGGTTCGCACGCGCCTTGTGGTGGTCCTTGAGGCGGCGCTTGTAGCGCCTGAGTTGCTTGTCCATCTTTTCGCAGCAGGCCTCGAAGGCGGCGTAGATCTCGGTGGCGCGGCCGGTGGCCTGGGCGTTGAGGCCAGTTGAGAGGTGCACCACGGTCTCGCAGACATGCTCATGGCCCGAGCGCGAGAACACCACGTTGGCGTCCGTCGGCCGACCCGCATACTTGGCGACCGTGGCACCGAGCTCGGTCTGCACGTGAGTCTGCAGCGCCTCGCCGATCTCGATCTGCTTGCCGGTGATCTGGTAGCGCATGGAGGTCTCCTTCAAGGGCGCGGCGCAATGGCGGCGCGCGCCCGGGGCGCGCCGATGCCAAGGGCCGGCGGGGGGTGGGGATGAGTGGACCCGGCTTGCCGCAGGGCCGGTCCGGCCCGTCGCGTCGGAGCCGTAACGGCCTGTGGACAAGTGCGGTGGGTCTGCGTCATCGAGTCCCATCTCGCCCGATCGGCCCCCGGCTTGTCAACGCTGCCGTTGCAGCGGAGATCAGCCGATCCGGAAGCCCTGGCCGAGATAGACCCGGCGCACGTTCTCGTCGCGGATCACTTCTTCGGTGGTGCCAGACATCAGCACGTGGCCGTCATGCAGGATATAGGCGCGATCGACGATGCCGAGGGTCTCGCGCACGTTGTGATCGGTGATCAGCACGCCCAGCCCGCGGGTCTTCAGCGCCGCCACGAGGTCTCGGATCTCGCCCACGGCGATCGGGTCGACCCCGGCGAAGGGTTCGTCGAGCAAAACGTAGCGGGGGTTGGCGGCGAGGCAGCGGGCAATCTCGACGCGGCGTCGTTCGCCGCCCGACAGGGCCAGCGCCGGGGCGCGGCGCAGATGTCCGATCGAGAAATCCGACAGCAGTTCCTCGAGCCGCTCGCGGCGGGAGGTGCGGTCGCGCTCGGCGATCTCCAGCACCGCGAGGATGTTGTCCTCGACGTTGAGGCCGCGAAACACCGACATTTCCTGCGGCAGGTAGCCGATGCCGAGCCGGGCGCGGCGATACATCGGCAGCAGCGTCGCGTCGCGGCCCTCGATCGTCACCTGTCCGCCCTCCGGCGTGACCAGCCCGGCGATCGAGTAGAAGCAGGTGGTCTTGCCAGAGCCGTTGGGACCCAAGAGCGCCACCACCTCGCCGCGGTCGAGATGCAGCGACACGTCGCGGATCACCGGACGCTTGCGATACGACTTGCGCAGGCCGGTGACCCGCAGGCCGCCGCTGCCGGGGGTCAGTTCGAGGGCGGGGCGGGAGGTCACTGCGCCGGCTCGATGACGCTGCGCACGCCGCCGGTCAACTCGGCGGTGCCGGCGGCGAGGTCGATCGACATGTTCTGCGAGGACAGCGCCGTGCGACCCTGCGTCAGCAGCACGTCGCCGGACAGCAGCAGCGTGCCGCCGGCGATGTCGTAGACCGCGCTCTGGGCCTCGGCGGCCTCGGTGGCGGTGACGAAGGTCACGCCGCCCTCGGCCTCGAGCCGGGCGATATCGCCCGTGGCCTCGTCATAGATCACCTCGACCGTGGCGGCGGAGATCTTCATCTCGCCCTGGCCGATGCGGACATCGCCCACGAAGGTGGCGCGGCCGGTGGCCTGATCGACCGAGAGGCTCTCGGCGGTGATCTCGACCGGCGCGTCGGGGTCGGCGTCGAGCCCGCCCAGGGCCATTTGGGTCTGGGCCGCGGCGAGGCCGGGCAGGAACAGGGCGATCGTCAGCAGCGTGGCGGTCAGGCGGGTCATCGGTTCTCTCCTCGGCTCGCCGGATCATATAGCAGCCGGACGCCGCCGGAGAACACCATGTGCGGAACGCCGCCCTCGGGCAGGGTGGTGCGCATCTCGGCGGCGGTCAGCTCGCCGAACGGCGCGGTCACCACGATCTCGCCTGTCGAGACCAGCCCGCCGGTGGCGAGATCGGCCTCCATCGTCGGGGTCTCGACGCTGTAGCCGCGGCTGTCGAGGATCGAGACGCCGCCATCGAGCCGCAGTTGCGCGCGGTTCGGCTCGACCTCGCCGCGCGCGGCGCTGAGATCGACCCGCGCGGCGCCGGGGCCCTCGATGCTGCCGCGCGGCGCGACCACGATGTAGACGCCGTCGGTGCCGGCGCGGGGTCGCACGGTATCGGCCTCTACCGCGATTGCCGCGCCGCTTTCGGTGCTGCCGGCGAATCGCGGCGCGCTGACCCGCTGTTCGGCGGCGATCGCCTCGATCTCGGCGAAGGGGATCTCGCCGGGCCGGGTCGGGCTGCGGGCGATCAGGAACAGGGTCGAGAGCAGGATCAGCCCGACCAGCGGCAGCAGCACCTTGGCGCGGCCGATGAAACGCGAATAGGCGTTGTCGCGGGCATGCATTCAGGCAACGCCGGCCCGCAGGCAGTCATGGATGTGCAGGATTCCCAAGGGACGCCGCGCGGCGTCCTCGTCATCCACGACGAATAGGCAGGTGATCTTGCGCTCGTTCATCTGCGCCAGCGCCTCGGCGGCGAGCGCGTCGGGGCGGATGGTGCGCGGCGCGGGCGTCATCACCTCATCCGCGATGTGGTCGAGCAGCCCGTCCATGTGCCGCCGCAGATCGCCATCGGTGACGATTCCGATGAGCCCGCCCGACACGTCGGTCACCCCGACTACGCCGAATCCCGCGCCGGTGATCGCCAGCAGCGTCTCGGCCATCGGCGTGTCGCGCCCCACCAGCGGCAGCTCTTCGGCGCCGTGCATCAGATCACGCACCCGCGCCAGCCGGGCGCCGAGCTTGCCACCGGGGTGGAAGGCGCGGAAATCGGCCGCGGTGAAGCCGCGCTCGCGCATCAGCGCGATGGCCAGCGCATCGCCCAGCGCCAGCGTCATGGTGGTCGAGGTGGTCGGCACCACGCCGATGCCGCAGGCCTCGGGCAGGGCGGGCAGCGTGATCGCGATGTCGGCCTGGGTCATCAGGGTGCTCTGGGGCCGGGCCGCGACGCCGATCAGCGGGATGCCGAATCGCCGGGTATGAGCGACGAGATCGGCGAGCTCGGGCGTCTCGCCCGAATTCGACAGCACCAGCACCACGTCGCCCTTGGAGATCATGCCGAGATCGCCATGGCTGGCCTCTGCAGGGTGCACGAAGGAGGCGGGCGTGCCGGTCGAGGCAAAGGTGGCCGCGATCTTGCGGGCGACATGGCCGGACTTGCCCATGCCAGAGACGATCACCCGGCCGGGCGCGGCGCGGATCGCCTCGAGCGCCTGCGCGAAGCCGCCATCGAGGCCGCGCGCCAGCGCGGCGAGGCCCGCGGCCTCGTCGCCGATCACCTGCCGGGCGACCGTGAGGTCGTCGGAGCGTTGTGCCTCGTCGGTCATGTCAGTGCGAGAAGATGTCGGCATCGGCCCATCCTGCCAGATCGAGCGCCGCGCGCGTGGGCAGGAAGTCGAAGCAGGCCTGCGCCAGATCTACGCGACCTTCGCGCGCGAGCCGGGCATCGAGCGCGTCGCGCAGCCGATGCAGGTACAGCACGTCCGAGGCGGCGTAGTCGAGCTGCGCCGAACTCAGCTCCTCGGCGCCCCAATCGGATTGCTGCTGCTGCTTGGAAATGTCGACGCCGACGAGTTCCTGCAGCAGGTATTTGAGGCCGTGCCGGTCGGTATAGGTGCGGATGAGCTTCGAGGCGATCTTGGTGCAATAGACCGGGCGCGCGGTGGCGCCAAAGGCGTTCAGCATCGCGGCGATGTCGAACCGGCCGAAATGGAACAGTTTGAGCACCTGCGGGTCTTCGAGCATCCGGACCAGATTCGGCGCGGCGTCCTGGCCGGGGCGGACCTGGATCATGTGGCAGTCGCCGTCGCCCGCCGACATCTGCACGAGGCAGAGCCGATCGCGCACCGGGTTGAGACCCATGGTTTCGCAATCGATGGCAACGACAGGGCCGAGATCGAGCCCGTCCGGTAGATCGCCTTGATATAGGTGGTTCGCCACGAGACCCTCGCTTTCATGCGGGAGGGATGGTGCCCAGGAGAGGCACCTTGTCCTCGGGGCAACTCGTTTCTTCCCGCCTGCAAATCGCCCCAGTTTCCTTAGGCGATACCGCTTGGCCCTGCAACTGGGCGGCGCGATCGCTTACGGCCCGGTGTGGGGCAGACTGTGGGGCAATTCCTGTGCCGACGAACAATGCCGATTACCTCGATCTCCGGGGCAAGACCTACTACCTCCGCATGCGCGTTCCCGCCGAGTTCGCCGATGTCGAGCCCCTCACTGAGATCAACAGGTCATTGAAGACCCGAGACAGGATCGAGGCTGAAGCGCAGTGTACGATCATGCGGGCTGCACTTTTCAATGACTGGCGGGCACGGCGTGCCGGCAAGGCAGCCGATACCCGCGCTATCTTCGATGCCTCGATCGAGCTGCTGAAGGGATGGGGCATGTCTTTCAGTCCGATGGAGGAACTGCTCACAGGCCCTATCGACGAGATCCTTTCGCGGATCGAAGCCGTTGCCAATCTGGCCCCCAGTTCTCCTGCCGTTCCTGCGGTGCTGGGAGCTGTCGATCTTCCAGACGCAACTTTTGAAGAAATGGCGGAGCGGATGCCGGTCCTGAAGGCAGCCACCATCCGAGCCAAGAATGCTCGTCAGCTCCGCGAATGGTGCGGGAACTACAAGCGCGCTGCCAAGGATGTCGCCACCCATATTGGACAGCGGACCGTCCTCACGATCAACGAGCAGGACGCGACCAACTATGAAGCCTTCTGGAAGAAGTGTGCCCAGACCGGCAAAGTGAGTACGAACTATGCGAACAAGCAGGTCAGGTACGTGCGCCAGATGATCGACGCGCACTTTGAAGACATCAGGCTGCCAAAGAGCAAGCGGATCAATGCGTTCTTAGGCTTGAAAGTCGAGAAGCTTCCCGGCGAGGATGATGAAGAACGAAAGAAGCTCCCGTTGCCGGAGTGGTGGATACGCGATCGGCTGGTCCGGGACAAAATCCTGGAGGGGCAGGACCAGGAGGCGTCCGACATCGCGATCATTGCCGCAATTTGCGGGTGCCGGGCGTCCGAGATTTATGACCTCCCGGAGACAGACATCCATCTTGATCATGAGATCCCGCACCTGATGCTTCGGGCCGTGCAGGAGGGGCCAGAACGCCGCCAGCTGAAATGTCAATCGGCGAAGCGCGCCGTGGTTTTACTCGGTCCGGCGCTCGAAGCCATGCTTCGTCACCCGCACGGCTTTACCAAATATCGGGGCAAAGCAGCTTACTCGGGCAATGTGAACGGCTACCTACGCGACAACAATCTATTCCCTGCTCTCCCAGAGGGTGAGGATGGCCACTATGTCATCAGCGGCACTCGGCACTCTTTCGAGGACCGAATGATCGCAGTCAAAATGTCGAATGAGGAGCGCGCCTTCATGATAGGACACTCAATCGCTCGTCTCCGCGGCCGACCAGTATACGGGAGTAATCTCGAATTGTCTGTGCGTGCGCTTCTTCAGGAAATGATCACGTTCGAGACCCCAGACTGGAAGCGCCGTCCTGTCGCCCGTCTGTCGAAGGAGATCGACCGGCTGCTCGAGAAAAAGGGCCATCACTTGCGATGACAGGTTCCTATAGATGTTTGGAAAAGGACACGACCTCGCGGGTGAGCGAAGCGCGGAGTGTCGTCAATGGCGCGCCGATAGAGCCGCAATCGGAGCGGAGCAGCGCGCCTGCCTGCGGTGATCCTTCCGCGGGTCTGGGCCATAGAGCCCTCAAGATGCAGCGCCTTCGAGCAGGCGCTGCATGTATTCAGATGTGCAGTATATCGGGCGCATCCCGCAGGCTCCGAGCCGCACAAATCGTGGCGACGACTGAGCTGCCCCAACTGAGTGCTCCAGGTTAATTGTTAATGCATGGTTGGCCGCCGGTCGACGGGCACGATGCTTTCCGGCGCCGGTGGCCGATAGCCCAAAGAGCTGTGCGGCCG
>Ga0066854_10000729_pt1 | contig 11756 bp, 10 predicted proteins | sample ETNtaG_8_FD_65494 | JGI IMG/M metagenome (GOLD analysis project Ga0066854, IMG submission 65494) | Marine microbial and viral communities from oxygen minimum zone, Eastern Pacific Ocean - ETNP201406SV75 | ecosystem: Environmental > Aquatic > Marine > Oceanic | place: Pacific Ocean: Eastern...
TGGTCAACCACTATTACCTCCACCGTTTCCTGGCCGAAGAAGGCGAATCCTTTGGGGCCCGCAACTTCCACCCGTCCGCCGGAGGGCCGGGAGCCATCGTGATGGTCTCCGGAGTCGGGATCCTTTCTTCGTCGGACAACAAGGACAACGGCCAGCGGTTCGTCGATTTCCTGCTGTCAGAAGAATCTCAGCGGTACTTCGTAGAGGAGACATTCGAATACCCGTTGGCCGCCGGCATACCGGTGGCTGACGGAGTGACCCCATTGTCCGAGGTCAACAACCCAGACCTTTCCTCTGCGGCCCTCTCCGATTTAGAGGGCACTCAGGCCCTGCTCCGTGAGGCGGGCGTCATCCCGTGAGCGTAAACTTGGTGACGCCGGCCGGGCTGAGGTCGTTGGCCGGAGGGAAAACCGTTCCCCCGGCGATGATCTGGGTTCCTGCGTTGGCCATTGGAGCAGTCTTGCTGCTGCCGTTGGTGTACCTGGTGGTACGAACCTTCGACGCCGGGGGTGACGCCTGGGATCTGCTCTTCCGCCAACGGGTGTTGAGTATACTGGGCCGGACCGTGGTATTGGTAGTCACAGTCACTGGGTCCTCAGTCATCCTGGCCCTCCCTCTTGCGTGGCTGACTGCCCGCACCGACCTGCCTATGCGCCGCGCCTGGGTGGTGCTGTCGGCGCTGCCCTTGGTGATACCCAGCTACGTGGCCGGGTTCATCGTGGTCGCCGCGCTGGGCCCAAAGGGCATGCTCCAGGGAGCCCTGGACGGCCCATTCAGCATCGACCGGTTGCCCGACATCCACGGCTATGCCGGGGCGCTGCTGACCCTCACATTCCTAAGTTTTCCCTATGTTGTGCTCACAGTTCGGGCCGCCTTGCTGAGAATCGACCCTGCCATGGAAGAATCATCACGGGGTCTGGGCCGCGGCAATTGGTCCACGTTCTTCTTTGTGACCCTGCCACTGCTTCGTCCGGGCATCGCTGCCGGTGGGCTGTTGGTGGCACTTTACACCCTCTCTGACTTCGGGGCGGTCTCTCTTTTGAGATATGAGACCTTCACCTGGGCCATCTTTGTCCAGTACGAGTCAGCATTGGATCGGACACTGGGCGCGGGGTTGTCTCTGTCATTGGTGGTGCTGGCCTTGGCAGTGATTGGGGTGGAACTGGTCAGTCGAGGCCGGGCCCGCTATTACAGCAGTTCATCATCCGCGTCCCGCCCCCCATCAACGGTCCGCCTGGGCCGCTGGAAATGGCCTGCGATGGCTTTCTGCTCGACTGTCGTAGCCGTTTCCTTAGCTGCTCCCATGTCAATATTGGGCTATTGGACCACCCGAGGGATCAACGCCGGCGAGCCCCTGAACCTGGTCTGGGAAGCGGTGGGCAACTCGGTCTACATCGCGGCATTGGCGGCCACGGCGGCGGTTGTGGCCTCCCTGCCCGCGGCGGCGCTCTCGGTACGCTATCCCGGCATCTTCAGCGGGTTGTTGGAGCGGCTCAGTTACATCGGTTTTGCCCTGCCGGGGATCGCCATCGCGCTAGCTCTGGTCTTCTTCGGGGCCAGGTACGCGCCGCCGCTATACCAGACCACCGGGCTGCTGTTGCTGGCCTACGTTGTGCTCTACCTGTCGCCAGCCTTGGGAGCCGTGCGCACGTCTCTATTGCAGATCAGCCCACGGATAGAAGAAGCAGCCCGAGGACTGGGCAACAGTCCTCTGCGCGCTTTTTCATCAGTGACCCTGCCGGTGGCGAGGCCAGGCTTGTTGGCCGGATGGGCCCTGGTTTTCCTGCTGGTGATGAAAGAACTGCCCGCCACGCTGATCCTGAGTCCCATCGGCTTCAACACCTTGGCCACCTCCATCTGGTCGGCCGCCTCTGAGGCATTCTTCGCCAGGGCGGCTTTGCCGGCATTGCTGCTCATCGCCGCATCGGCGGTCCCGCTGGCTTTCCTCATGCTCCGCGAACGCCGGTAGGATATAATCTAGCGGCCCGGCCAGGCTCTACCGATCGGCCGGTCAATCGTATTCGCTGATTTGGAGTAGTGCGTTGCCTCAAGACAACAACACCCTTAGGGTTCTCTTGCCCCGCAAACTGATCGACGGAGTTGGCGACAAAGCACAAGAAGGCATGGCCGTTGCCGTCCAAGGTAACACCATCAGGTGGGTCGGCCCGGCTTCTGAGGCCGAGAGTCTGGACAGCAACGGGGCCCATCGAGAGACCTTGGAATTCCCCGGCAGCACCCTGCTGGCGGGGATGTTCGATATCCATACCCACACCAACATGCCCGGAGACGGCCGGACCGGCGAGCAGGTCAACGATGACGACAACGACGAGGTGCGCTTACTTCGGTCTGCCCGCAATGCCACCGCGGCAGTTGCCTCAGGAATCACTACAATGTGCGACTGCGGCTCATGGAACCGCAACGGCTTCGCGCTAAAAGAAGGTCTGGCCGAAGGCATAGTTGAAGGCCCAAGAGTGCTTGTCTCCGGGCCGCCCTTGACCGTGACTGGCGGCCATCTCTGGTACATGGGAGGTGAAGCCGACGGCGTTGACGCGGTGCGTTCTCGGGTGCGCGACATGGTCAAACAAGGGGCCGATTTCATCAAGATTGCCGCCTCAGGTGGCAGCACTTCGACTAGCGACCCCTACCGGGCGGCCTACTCTCTCACCGAATTGACGTCCATCGTGGACGAGGCCCACAATCGGAACCGACCTGTTCTCGCCCACTGCCGCTGCACAGACGCCATCAACATGGCCCTCGACGCGGGTGTCGACGCCATCTTGCACTGCGCCTTCTACGACAACGATGGCTCCTACCGGTTCGACCAGAAGACCGCCGACCGCTTGGCGGCCTCCGAGGTATGGCTGAACCCAACCATGGGTCTTGGGAACGCCAACCGGGAGCGGCTGGCCAAGATTCAGGGCGAACGAGCGCTGACACCCGATGAAGAGGACAGGCTCGAACGGTCCACCGTATCCGGCGCGAACTCACTGGCTCAGTTCAGCGCCCTAGTTAAGGCCGGCGTGAAGCTGGTTGGAGGCTCCGATTGTGGCTGGAGCTACTATCCCTTCGGCGATTTCCAGTCTGAGATCATGTCCCTCCACGCCGCCGGATTATCCCGCATCGACGCCATTCATGCCGGCACCCGCAGCCCCGCGGCGGCCTTGGGCATCATCGATTCCATCGGTACCGTCGAGGCTGGTAAAGAGGCCGACCTGCTGGTGGTCGACGGCGACCCCAGCGCTGACCTGGAATGCCTGAGGGATCTTGCGGCCGTATTCAAAGGTGGAACCAGAGTGACCACAACCAAAGAAAGGGCTAGTCTGGGCTAACTGTCATGCACCATTGGGAGAAGGGTGGGTCCATCAGCATCGGCTGGCCGGACCATGACGTCCCGGAGCGGGAATACACCATCGTCGAAGTCGAGCGGCTCGGCCAGGTTTTCCGCAGCCGGGTCACCGACGGCAAGAAAGAGGGCGGATTCCTGGTGGTCTTCGACTGCCCGGAGGTGGTCCTGGAAATGCTGGCCGAGCAGGCAACCAGCCGCCTGGGTTTCAAGGTGATCGTGTCCAATCTGCGGTGCAGCATCGAGGGCACGGTACTCCGCAGTTTCGACTACGAATGGTATCGCACTCCAGAATTCGCCGACCGCCCCAGCGACCTGGCCCGGACCATCGCCGAGACCCTTGATGAGATGCGGGGTTCGGGCTGAGCGCGTTTTCCGATGGACTAACCCTAGAGCAGAATGTATCATTATGTACAGTAGATTTGCCCGCCTAAGGCGGGTCAGCAGCAGGAGAAAATCATGAAGAAAGTAACTATGGGTAGCGTGCCCAGGATCAAAGCCGAGATGAATGCTCTGGGCTCCGGCGGTCTGATGACTGGCACCCAGGTCTGGCGCGAGCCAATCTTGGACCCGGCAGATAGCGGCAATTTCAACTGCGCCATCGTGGCCTTCGATGCCGGCTCACGGAACAAGTTCCACAAGCACTCGGGAGACCAGATCCTGATCATCACTGAAGGCACGGGTAGTGTCGCTAGCGATTCCGAGTCCCTGACGGTAACCAAAGGTGACGTGATTCTTATCCCCGCCGGCGAGAACCACTGGCACGGCGCCCCAGACGCCACGTCCATGGCCCACATCACCATCACGGTGAATGGCAGCCAAACCGAACAAACCGAAGCCTAGGGCCCGGCCTCTTCGGCCAGGCAGCGGAAAAAAGAGTCCCGGAGACCATAAAAGTCTCCGGGACTCTTTGTATTAGAGTAGTGCGACGTAAGGGCGGGTTTCTAACCCGTCCTTTCAGGCACGGGACCTTGTCAAGCGGAGAAAGGCTGGCCTCTTTTCAGTGTGTGACGCTTCGCCGAGAGGGCAATTGCGAAGCAGGGCGGGTTGGAAACCCACGCCTACGCGGGCAGACCACCCAACATCCGGTTTTCAGCTTTCATCAATCCGGCGAAGGCCGGAATCCATGCTGGCTGGGTGAGTCAAGAATCATGTTTAAGTACCCGTGGACTTGCTCCAAAGTCGAATGTATTATTATGTCCGGCAGATTTACCCGCCTCAAGCGGGACAATAACAGGAGAAAATTGTGAAGAAAGTTACTATGAGCAGTGTGCCCAAGACCAAAGTCGAGATGCATCCATTGGGCGGCGGCGGTCTGCAGACCGGCACCCAGACCTGGGCCCAGGAAATATTGGAAGGAAGTGACAGCAGCAACTTCAACTTTGGCATCCGGGTGTTCGAAGCCGGCGCAAGGACCAAGTACCACAAGCACTCCGGCGACCAGATCCTAATCATCACTGAAGGCACTGGCAGCGTGGGCACAGACAATGAGACCGTGAAGGTCGTCGAGGGAGATGTCGTTCTCATTCCCGCCGGCGAGAATCACTTCCACGGCGCTCCCGATGCCACTTCCATGGGCCACATCACCATCACGGTGAAAGGCAGCCAAACCGAACAAACCGAAGCCTAGGCCCCCTCGGTCAGGCAATGGAAAAACTAGTCCCGGAGAATGTTCTGGTCTCCGGGACTCTTCCTGTTGGAGGGTCGTGATGTAGGGGCGGGTTTCTAACCCACCCTTTCAGGCACTAAATCATGCCATTGACAGGAAGTGACGTCAGGCGATACCGATTGACCCAGCCGCGAGCACGTCCGATATCTCCTGGTCGCTATAGCCCAACTGGTTGGGGCCTTCTACGCTGTGCTGACCAATCGCGGCCGCTGGATGCACATCTGCAGTGCGAGTCTCTGGAAACTGGTCCTGTACGCCGGCCTGCCGCAGGTTGGTGAATTGCGGGTCTAACGATTTCCGTTCTGCCATCCTGGGGAATCATTCTGAAGCACCACTGGATCCGCCGGACCGTGTCTGGGGAACTACTACCCATGAGAACGAATTCGGAGACTCGTAGGAGACTACTATGGACTCGCCCGTTAGCGTCTTGGTGCTACCGTTTCCCATGACCACAGTCTCTTCGGCGATGAAACGTGTTCCCAGTCCAACGGGTCCCGGAGGCTTTTGGGTCATCGTGTTGAGTTCGTCGCTCCCAGTCAATTCGATATGGTTATCCGGGTTGCTAACTATGTCGAAGATCGCCTGGAGTGATGCGTTGATCAAAATCTCTGAGCTGTGCGAAAAATCGCACTTCGAACGGTCCTTGGATAGACGTTGGTCAGTCCTGGCGTCAATCGCTTGTCGACTCGGCGATGATGCGGATGGTCTCCGCCATGTCGCGATCTCTGTCCCGGCTCTCCGGGTTCTCGTCGCCCAGGGGAGTGGCGCCGATCATGCGGTACATGTCGGCCACACCCTTGAATATATCGGGGGTGAGACCCAGGTCGTTGAAGGTCTTCTCAACCTCTTCCATCTCGCTGACCCAGCGGCGGGACTTGGCTGGCATAGAGGGAATCCAGCCTTCCATACGGGTGACTGCCGCCTGCTGCCCTCCGCTAAACTCGGCCATCAACTCTTTGGTAAGACCCATCTTCTCTGCCGCGATCAGGAGCTCGGTATGCAACGCCGTAGTGCCCTTGGTCATGGCGGCGTAGCACATCTTGATGCCCGACGCTCGGCCCAACTGGGGACCCAAATTTCGAACATCCAACCCAAAGTCACGGAGTTGTTCGAACTCCGACGCGTTGTCTCCCGAGGCGTAGACCCGGGGGCTGGAGCCGTTGCGGGGCGGCCCGCCGATTATTGAGGCGTCCACATACCGGGCGCCGCCTGCTTTCAAGACACCTTCCATATCTTTGCTCAACTCGGGCGCGATGGCATTACATTCGGCGAACAGCAGGTCGGTTCCCGTGGCCTTCACGGCGTCAGCGATCTCCCGGCACAGACCAGGCACCGCCTCGGAAACGGTGACCGACATGAGCACGTCGGATTGCTCGACCAAGTCATTCATGTTGGGCACGTCGGTGATCCCTGCCTGCTCGGAAAGCTGCTTGGTGCGGTTGCTGCGGCCCATCAGGCAAGTGAGCACCCGCAGTTCATTCTCTTTGAGGAGTTGGCCTATGGCATGTCCCATGTCGCCGGGGCTAAGTATGGCTACAGATTCGATGGCCAATTCAGTCTCCCTTCCCTTTCACGTTGGTCGCTGTGGAGTATATCTCAAGCCTGTGTTATTTCAGCTAGTCAAGCTCACCCGGACTTGGCTGGCCCGCGCTCACCGAGTGAACGTTCTGCAGTGAATTGGGTATCCGGCGCGGCCTCAGGTTACTGTAGGCCATGACCAGAGCAAACACCGCAGCCTCGACCAATACTACTGCCGCGCCCGATGAGACATTTATGAAAAAGCTGAGGTAAATACCCACGAAACCGCAGGCAGCGCCCAAGCCAGTGGAAAGCAGCAGAACGGTCCGGAAGCGGTCACTCAGCATCCTGGCAGAGACGGGCGGGATCACCGTGGCGCCGGCGATCAGGAGCACTCCCAGGACCTGCATGGACACTACTATCGTCGCCGCTAAGACGAGGGAGAAAAGGGTTTCCACCCAGCCGGTGGGCACGCCGTAGAACTGGGCGACCTCGACGTCAAAGGTGGCGAACAAGAAATACTTATAGGCCACGAACAGCACGGCAGCGGTCGCCAAGGTGACGACAACAATGGCCATCAGGTCACCCATGCTCACGCCCAGGATGTTGCCGAACAGCGCGGCCTCGAAGTCTCTAGTGAATGACTTGTAACGGCTGATGAGCACGATGCCCACGGCAAAGCTGGCCGTGGTTATCACGCCAATGGCAGCATCGGCCGCTATCTTGCGCTTCTTACCGGCAAGGGCGATCAACTGGGCGCAGAAGAACCCCCAGACAGTTGCACCGACCAGGAAGTTGATGGACAGCACGAAGCTGACTACCGCGCCGCCCAGCACGGCATGGGACAGGCCGTGGCCGATGTAAGACATGCGCTTCAGCACGATGTAGACGCCGATCATGCCGCATAGCCCGCCGACCAGGGTGGCGGAGATTATCCCGCGGACGAAGAACTGGTAATCAAAGGGCTCAAACATTGGAGGCCTCTTCGTCTGAGCCTGCAGAATCGCCCTCATGCCCGTGGGCATGGCTAACGTGGTCGTGGGAATGGCTGGAATCGTGTTCCGAACCGGCATGATGGGCCCGGACGTGGCTGGCCTCGATCTCAGGGGCGAACCCATGCTCCCGGACGTGACCTGCCTCGTCTTCGGGGTTACCACCGGGCTCGTGCACGTGGACCGGTGGCAATTGCGTATTCCCGTTAGTGTCGCCGTTCCTCCCGTATGAGTGGGGGCTTTCGGCCACGATGGTCATGCCGTCGTAGTGAATCACCGGCATCTCGGCGCCGTAGGTCAGCCGCAGTACCTCCGTGGTAATGACTTCAGAAGGCGGCCCTTCCGCCAGGATGCGGCCCGCCAGACACACGATCCAGGGCAGATGCACGGCCACTGCGTTGATCTCGTGGGTGGTGATTATGATTGTCACGCCGTCGTGGTTGAGGTCGTGAAGCAGGTGCATCACGTCGTCTCTGGTCTTGATGTCGACGCCTGAGGTGGGTTCGTCCAGCAACAACAGTTCGGGGCTGCTGATCAGGGCGCGTGCCAGGAACACTCGTTGTTGTTGCCCGCCGGACAGCTCCCGGATGTGCCGGCCAGCCAAATCCAAGATGCCCAGGCGGTCCATCATCTCGGCGGCCAGTTCCTTCTCTTCTTTGCGGTACCAAGGGAAGAGCTGGTTTTCCATGGTGCGCCCCATCATCACCACCTCTTGGACGGTGACGGGGAAGTTCCAGTCGATGGTCTCCAGTTGGGGCACGTAGCCTACCCTGGGCCGCTTCTTGGAGGTGGCGACACCGTTGACCAAGACCTCGCCTTCGTAGAGGTCGACAGCCCCCAGCACGGTGCGCAAGAGGGTGGTCTTCCCCGAGCCGCTGGGGCCCAGCAGCCCAACAAAGTCGCCGGGCAGGACGGTTAGGCTAACGTCGGTCAGGACCCGCTGTTTCTCGTAGCCGCAGGTGACGGCGTTGATTTTCACGATGGGCTCACCGGGTCCAGACTGATGTGGCGTCGGATGTAGCATGGTTTTCCTTGTTTATATCCTTTCACCGGACGAGTGGGTCCGCGTATTTTTTTATGCTTGCTGCTAGTTAATGGTGGTGATGTGGATTCACGTCCGGCATGTTTGGCATCGAGCCAGCCTGGAGGTCGCCATGACCGTTGTGCTCCTCATCGTGATTGTCTCCATCATGTTCATCAAGGCGGCGAAAAGGATACGCCACCGGACATCTTTGGCCAGAGCTAGTAATCGTGGGTGCAGATACATGCTTTACTCCCCCATCATTGCGGGTAAACGGCCCCGCTGGCCCCATCAAAAACGTTTTCAATATCCAGACCGGCCAATGCAGCGGCGTCTCCGCCCAGGGCCGGGATCATGGCTTCCAGGTTCCTTTGCATCAACCCCAGATATGAGTGTTCTGGGTCTCCGGGTTTGCCGGGCAGATCGTCGTCCGCCAGATCGTCGACGAACTGGGCGTTGGCCTCGCTGGCGATAGCTTCCAACACGTCGCTGGAAAATACTTCGGAGCCGAAGACGGCGGGTAGTCCTAGATTCTTTACTTGATCTATGAGTTGGGCGACCTCTCTGGCGGACGGCTGAGAGAAGTTCGACGGCTGGACAGCCCCGATGACCTCCATTCCGTACTGTCTGGCGAAGTAGGCCCAGGAATCGTGGTAAGTCAGCAACTTGCGGTTGGGTTCCGGTACTGTCGCCACCGCAGTCCTGATGGCCTGGTCCATCTGATTGACGCGGCTGCGGAATCGCTCTAGGTTGTCCGCGTAATACGTGGCGTTATCCGGGTCCATCGCAGCCAATTGGCCTTGCACCAACTCGGCGTAACGCAACCCCAGATTTGGGTCCGGCCACAGGTGGGGATTGGGTTGGCCGGCGGACTCCGGAAAGGTGAAATCGAACTGCCATTCGTCGGGAGTGACCGTCTGGTCGCCCAGGGACAGGATCACCGCTCTGTCCCTCTTGTTGGACTCGGCCAGCGCCAAGGTCGGCTCCTCTAGAAATAGCCCATTTATGATTATCAAGTCCGCTTCGGCCATGAGTTTGGCCATGGACGGAGTCGGCTCAAAGGTGTGGGAATTCACGCCCTCGGGCACTACGCCTTCCAGCAGGATGCGGGAGCCTGCGATGTTCTCAACGATGCTGGTAATGGGCGATACAGTGGTCACCACTTTCAGACGTGTGTCTGGCTCGCCTGAGGTCCCGGACGTGCTCGACCCGTCGCCGCCACAGGCGCCAATAGCTAATGCCGCGACGAGTAAGACCCAGGTAATCGGACTGCGAAAGAAACGGGTCATCTATGCTTGTTTCCAGGTGGTTTTGGCATCTGCTTCCTGGCACTTGGCGCAGACGCCGCTAACGGCAAAATGCTCTAGGTCCGGCTCAAAGCCAAACTCTTTGTTCAGGGTGTTGCGGAACTCGGCCAGGTAGTGAGGGCTGAGGTTGAATGCGCCGTTGCAGGCCCGGCAGACCATGTGGTGGTGGTGTCCGTCGAGGTCGGTGAGCTCAAAATGCAGCCGGTCGTCGATGGCCACCTCGGTCACCACGCCCAGGTCTTTGAATAGGTGCAGCGTCCGGTAGACGGTGGCGATGTCCATGTAGGGATAGGACTCCTTGGCGACCTGGAAGACCTCGTCCACGCCCATGTGGCCGTCGCCGGAAGCGATGGTAGATAGTACTATGAGTCTTTGGGGGGTTAGGCGGTGACCGTTGTGACGCAGGGTTTCAATGGCCTTTTCATGTTTAATCATAGCTATCCACCCTAGGCGTAGACACGTTTATGCGGTCAACAGTTATTGCAACCGTTTGCGATTGCCAATTCTAGCACCAAAGGATGGGATGTCAACCTTGGGTGAGCGCGGGCAAATGCGCTTGGTCAATCCCAAGTACAGTTCGTCCTGAGGTTTTCGAAGGGAGTTGGCGCAATCATGGTTCGAAGGGGGTCACCACGAACAGAAACGAAGTTACCGGTGGGGAATAGTATTTGTCTTTGTCTCTTGTACCAGAGCCCAGCCAACCGATCGCCCTTATATCTCGCACCAGGGGCCAGCCAACCGTTCGTCCTGAGGCTCTCGAAGGATGCGTATTAGTCAAGTTATTGACGTAGGGACCATGGCTTGCTCGCAGTGGTGGTTCAACAGGCTCACCATGAGCGGACTTATGCGTTACACGCTCAAATGGTGGAACCCCAGCGAGAGAGACGGCTGGAACCGGAGTTAGACCTTGACGCGGTAGATCATGAGCCCTGATATCACCCTGGTGGCGGCCATGGCGAGGAACACTATGGGCCAGGGGCTGCCGGCCATGTCAAGGACCGCGGCGAAGATCAGGGCTTGGCCGCCGGCATAGGCGTAACCGTGGGCGTCCAGCAGGCCAGAAGAGGTCCCAGCCATGTGCCGCCCAGCGATGTCTACGGCGATGGTGGAGATGGGCGACATGCCCATGGAAAGCCCGCCGATCAGCAGTAGGACAGCCCCCAGGGTAATGTTCACGGGAGGGGCCAAAGCGATTGCCACCAGGACGATGGAACTGGCGGTGCACGAGAAGATCACCATGGGCATGCGCCGGCTGCCCAAGAAGCGGTCTGAGATGATCCCCGAAACTGGCGGGGCAATCAAGTATCCCAAGGGCAGCAATATCGTGAGCAGGATGGTGGATTCGATGGACAGCCTGCCCTCTTCGAAGTAATAGATCGGCACCCAGGTGGTCAGGCCGTAGCGGACGACGTTCTCCAGTCCTTTGACGTGGCTGGCCAACAAGAACCTGGGATTGGACAGCAATTCCTTGTAGGGGCCAAGTCCTTTGAGGCGCTCAGGGTCTATGGCCTCCGGAGTGGCGGAGACCTGGTCTTCCTCAATATACTCGGGCAAGCCCACCTCGGATGGCCGGTCTTTGGCAACGAAATAAAAGGCGATGCCCAAAACGGCGATGATTATCGGGGGATATCGGAAGGACGCGCGCCAGCCCCATTCGGCGCCGACGTAGCCGGAGATCCACCACATCATGACCATCGCGCCGCCGGCCGCAGTGCCGACGATGCCCATTGCCATACCGCGGTTACGCCGGGGCCACCATTGGGAGATCATGCTGATGCCAGGGGCCCAACAGGCGGCGTTAACGAACCCGGCGATGCCCCATGGAATGGCCATGGTCACGGCCGAAGTGGCGAAGCTGGTGATGACGTTGAAGACTGTGGTGAGAATGGCCCCGAGCATCACCCAC
>Ga0066854_10000741_pt1 | contig 11610 bp, 10 predicted proteins | sample ETNtaG_8_FD_65494 | JGI IMG/M metagenome (GOLD analysis project Ga0066854, IMG submission 65494) | Marine microbial and viral communities from oxygen minimum zone, Eastern Pacific Ocean - ETNP201406SV75 | ecosystem: Environmental > Aquatic > Marine > Oceanic | place: Pacific Ocean: Eastern...
GAGGCAACCGACGTGCTCGCCGAGGTACCAGCCGTCGGCGACACCACGTGGAACGCCGACTCAATCAGGGAGGCAATCGCCCCCTACTGGGACGACCACCCGGTCATGCCGACGGACAGCCACGCCAGGGGTAGCGAGTTCTTCGTGCTGGACGATTCCGACACGTACAACTGGCCGGTCACCCAGACAATCGCGGATCCCGAAGGCTTCAACGAGTGGGTTCTCGAAGGCCGAGTTGACCTTGCCGCATCACGCGAAAAGGGCAGGGCGGTGGTCGGGCTGGCAGCCATCCGGCGCCTCTGACCCCGTCGTGATCCCTAGAAGTTGCGCTCCACGACAAAGCGGGCAAGGCCACGGATCTCGGCATCCACCTCGGCGGAAGTTGTCAAGGCATCTAGCGAGGCCAGGGCTGACTCCAGTCGGCTGGCTGCCTCGGCCTCGGTGCGCTCCCTTCCACCGGCAGCCTCGATGATCCCGGTCGCATGGTCGACATCGTCGTCGGAGAGATCGCCGGGCTGGTCGTAGATGGCGGCAAGGTCTACGGCCAGGCCCGAACCACCGGCCAGGACGACAGCAACCGGCATGGACTTCTTGCGCTCCCGCAGGTCGTTGCCGACGGCCTTGCCGGTTACCGCCGGGTCGCCCCAGATTCCGAGGACGTCGTCCACGGCCTGAAAGGCCAGGCCCAGTTCTCGCCCGAAGGAGTCGAGTGCATCGACGGTCGTCTGCGGTGCACCGGCCAGCACGGCACCTATGGACGCGGCACAACCCACCAGGGCACCGGTCTTGTCGGCCTCCATTGCCAGGCAGTCCTCAAGAGACACGACAGGTAGATCGTCAAATGCCATGTCGACAGCCTGTCCGGCAAGCATCGCCGAGGTGGCCCGGGCCAGGCGCGTGGTGGCCGCTACCCGTTCCGGCGTGGGCTCGCCCAGCAGGACCTGGAAGGCCAGGTTGTGGAACGCATCGCCCGAGATGATGGCGTCGTCGGTGCCGAAGGCCGCCCAGACGGTGGCCCTGTGCCGTCTCTCGACGTCGCCGTCGATGATGTCGTCGTGGATGAGCGAGAAGTTGTGCACCAGTTCCACGGCGACGGCCCCCGGGATGGCAACCTCGCCGGAAGCGGCCACTGACTCGGCTGACAGCACCGCCAGGGCGGGTCGGAGGCCCTTGCCGGCCCCCACGGTCGATGGCGAGCCGTCTGCCTCGGCCCAGCCAAGGTGGTAGCGGGCCGGTAGACCCAGTTCGACACAGAGACCGTCGACGGCTGCGACCATGGCGGGCTCGACCAGCAGTCGTGCCCGCTCCAGGATCTCGGGGTCGCTCATCTCCCGCGGCGGTCCTGAAGGAAGGGGAACTCGGCACGAACAGCCGCAACCCGCTCTAGTTCCACGTCGGCGATGAGAACGGCCTCGACACCCGGTTCGGCATCGGCAAGGACCTCTCCAAGCGGGTCAACGATGAGGCTGTCGCCCGAATAGGAGAACCGGGGATCGTCGCCGACACGGTTCACGCCCACCACGTAGGCCTGGTTCTCGATGGCCCTGGCACGCAGGAGGGTCATCCAGTGTTCGCGGCGGCTGGAGGGCCAGTTGGCGGGAACCAGGTAGAGGTCGGTCGTCGGCGCCAGGTCCCAGAAGGCCTCAGAGAAGCGCAGGTCATAGCAGACGAAGAGGCTGACCCTCACCCCCTCGATGGTCACGGTCACCGGGTGCACGCCGGGCCGGTAGTGGTCGCGCTCGCCCGCATAGGTGAACGGGTACATCTTGTCGTAGTGGTGGAGAGTGCCGTCGGGGCCGGCAAGCACGAACCGGTTCACCGGCATCGAACCGGCATCGTCCCTGACCGGCACCGAACCGGCAGCCCAGAGACCGTGCTCGGAGGCCTGCCCTAGGAGGAATCCGACGCTCGGCCCATCTGGTGGTTCAGCGATACGGTCGGCCGCCAACGAGAACCCGACGGGAAACATCTCGGTCAGCACAACGAGGTCGGCGCCGTCGGCGGCCGCACCCGCAATGAGCCCTGCCAGATGGGCGTGGTTGGCCTCGCGGTCCTCCCAGACCACGTCGTGCTGAACGGCTGCAACCCTCACGGTCCTGACCTCATGGCTGGGATCCTCCCATGCCGGCCAGCAGCCCTGCCGCCTCGGCGAGCACCTCGGGCCTCTTGCAGAAGGCGAACCTGATGAGGTGCCTGCCGGCTTCCTCGTTGTCGTAGAACACGACGCTCGGAACCGCCACGACACCACAGCGCTCCGGCAACGACATGCAGAACTCCACGCCGTCACTGGCACCCAGCGGCCTGATGTCGGCGGTGATGAAGTAGGTGCCCGCTGTCGGAAACACCCCGAAGCCGGCACTTCGGAGGCCTTCGGTGAGGAGGTCCCGCTTGGCCTGGAGGTCGTCGGCGAGGTCCCTGAAGTAGTCGTCACCAAGGCCGAGCGCTGTCACGAGGGCGTGCTGGAAGGGTCCGCCGTTCACGTAGGTGAGCGACTGCTTTGCCGTGAGCAGGGCCGACACCATTGCCTCAGGTCCGCTGGCCCAGCCGATCTTCCAGCCGGTGAACCCGAAGGACTTCCCTGCAGAGGAAATGGTGAGGGTGCGCTCAGCCATGCCGGGGAGGGTGGCCAACGGGATGTGGCTTCCACCGTCGTAGATGAGGTGCTCATAGACCTCGTCGGTAACGACCAGCAGGTCGTGCTCCACGGCTACCCGTGCGATCTGCCCCAGCTCGCCGGCGTCGAACACCTTGCCGGATGGGTTGTGGGGTGTGTTCAGGAGGATCAGGCGGGTACGTGGGCCGACGGTCGCCTCCAGTTCGGCGACGTCAAAGGAGAGGTCGGGCTCACGCAGCGCCACCACCCGACGGTGCCCACCGGCGAGTGCGACCGAGGTGGCGTAATGGTCGAAGTAGGGCTCGAACATGATGACCTCGTCACCGGGTTCGACGAGTGCCAGCATCGCTGCGGCTATCGCCTCTGAGGCACCAGCGGTGATGAGCACCTCGACCTCGGGGTCCACCTCGATGTCGTAGAAGCGCTTCTGGTGGTCGGCGACCGCCCGACGCAACGGCGGTATCCCTCGACCCGGTGGGTACTGATTGTGGCCGGCACGGATGGCTGCCACGGCGGCCTCGAGGACCTCCTGTGGGCCGTCAGAATCGGGGAACCCCTGTCCCAAGTTGATGGCACCGGTCCGGTCGGCAAGCGCCGACATCTCTGCGAAAACTGTGATGCCGAACTGGCGCAGCCGCTCGACGAGGAACTGCCGTGGCTCGATCACAGGGCTGGCACCTGTCGGGCCACGTACCCCAGACCGTCAGGCCGACCGGATTGCACGCCAGACCGTCTCGGGAGTGAGCGGCATGTCGATGTGCCTGACGCCCAGGTGCGACACGGCGTCGACGACGGCGCTCTGAACCGCTGCGGTCGACCCGATGCTTCCCGATTCGCCAATTCCCTTTGCACCCAGCGGGTTACGCGGTGACGGCGTCTGGGTGAACGTGCGCTCGTAGCTCGGGACCTCCATGGCCGACACGGCCGAGTAGTCCGCCAGGTTCGTGGTCAGCGGATTGCCGTCCCCGTCGTAGCAAAACTCTTCCATAAGTGCCTGGGCCACACCCTGTGCCAGGCCGCCGTGAATCTGGCCCGCCGCCAACAACGGGTTCATGATGGTGCCAGCATCGTCGACAGCAACAATGCGGTCGATCGCTACGTAGCCGGTCTCGGTGTCAACCTCAGCAACGACGATGTGGGCGCCGAACGGGAATGTGGCACCCACCTGTTCATGGTCCGAAACGCCAATGAGGACCTGGTTAGAGGAAGCAGCTAGGTCAGTCCATGACCGACTGGCAGTTGGAGTGCCAGCCACATGGAAGGTTCCGTCCTCGAGGACGATGTCGGCCACGGCCGCCTCAAGTTGGTCAGCGGCAGTTTGACGGGCCACTTCGATGAGCTTCTCAGAGGCATCCGCCATCGCCGAACCCGCCAACTGCACTGACCTGGAACCAGCGGTCGTGTCCCCTGAGGGGACCAGATCGGTGTCTCCGTGGAACACCTCGACCTGGTCCATCGGTACACCTAGCCGGTCGGCAACGATCATCGCCCACGTAGTGGCATGCCCTGTGCCGATGTTCGTTGTACCGGTGGTGGCCAAGAACGTGCCATCAGACCGTAGCTTGACCTCGCCGTACTCGCTTCCGCCGAAACCCGTGATTTCAACGTAGGTGGCAACGCCAATACCCATTTGTTGGCGGTCCCCGGTTTCACGGCGGTGCTGCTGTTCGGCCCGCAGCGAGGTGTAGTCCACGGCCTCGAGGGCGGCATCTAGAGCAGTCTCATACTCGCCCGAGTCATAGGAGGTGCCGGTACGGGTGGTGAACGGGAAGGAGTCGGACGGGATCAAATTGATGCGCCGAACCTCGGCTGGATCCATGCCGATCTCGGCTGCGAACATGTCGACGGCACGTTCGATTGCCGCCGTGGCCTCAGGCCTTCCAGCTCCCCGGTAGGCAGTAACCGGGGCGGTATTGGTTGCCACAGACTTCGCTGAGTACTCCACCTCGGCAATGTCGTACACACCACAGGCCATCTGCCTTGTGAACTCGGGGAGGAATGGCCCCCACAATGGATACGCACCGCAGTCCTGAACCACCTCAAGCCTGTAGGTGGTAATGCGCCCATCACGGGTTCCACCCATGGTGACCCACTGTTTCTGTGCTCGCCCGTGCACGTACCCGATTAGGTTTTCGGTACGGCTCTCGGTCCAGCGCACGGGCCGGCCCGTCAGGCGCGCGAGTTGGGCGACCACGATCTCCTCCTCGGAAACCGAGCCCTTGGCGCCGAAGCCGCCACCAATGTCCTTTACGTGGACTCTCACGTCGGACTGCTCCAAGCCCAGGGCCTTGGCAACGTCGTTGCGGTAGTCGTGGCCTCCCTGGGAGCTGGCCCAGCAGGTGATTCTTCCGTTCTCAAAGGTGGCCGCGGCGACACGTGGTTCGATTGACACCGCAGCAACGCGGCTGTTGACAAGGTCGGCCTCGATCACGGCCTCACAAGCCGAGAAGTCCACCGAACCGGATGAAGGCAGTTCCCAGACCACGTTGTGGCTCAACTCTGGGAACAGGACTGTGTCTCCCGCCAAGGCCTCGTCTAGGTCAACTAGTACCGACAGCGGCTTAACGTCGACCCAGATCGCCTCGGCCGCGTCGGCTGCCTGGTACGGGGTCTCGGCCAGGACCACCGCCACGGGCTCGCCCACGAACCGGACCCGGTCGCGGGCGAGGAACGGCCGCGCCATCTCGGACGGGTAGAAGCCCATGGTGGGTGGGCGGTCTTCGAGCCCGATGTCGGCTGCCGTGTACACGGCCACCACGCCGGGCATGGACAGGGCGTCGGCCACGTCCACAGAGAGGATCTCGCCGTGCGCTGCGGTGGACCGCACGAAGTGGGCGTGAACGGCACCGGGGAGGACAACGTTGCCGACGTAGCCACCCTGTCCGCGCAGCAGTGTGTCGTCCTCACGCCTGAGGACGGCGTTTCCGAGTATTGAGGTTCCGGTCTGGTTCTGGTTCATCATCACTCCACGGGGTATCGGTCGACGAGGTTACGTGCGATCACCATCTTCTGGATCTCACTCGTTCCTTCGCCGATGATCATCAGGGGAGTGTCGCGGAAGTACCGCTCTACCGGAAACTCTTTCGTGTAGCCGTTTCCACCATGGATGCGCATGGCACCGGTGGCGATCTCGAATGCAGCCTCGGAGGCGAACAACTTCGCCATTCCTGCCTCGACGTCGACGCGTTCCCCCTCGTCGGCAAGGCGGGCGGCGTCGTAGGTCAGCAACCGTGCAGCCTGCAACTTGGTGGCCATCTCGGCCAACATGAACGAGATCGCCTGGTGCTGGACGATGGGCTTGCCAAAGGTCTCTCTCTGCTGGGCATAGGCAATGGCAGCCTCGAACGCAGCCTGGGCCACGCCGACTGCCCTGGCTGCGACGTTGATGCGCCCCAGCTCGAGGGCTGAAAGGGCATAGCCGCGACCGTGGCCGAGACCGTCGTCGCCACCGAGCAGGTTGGCGTGTGGGACACGATGGTCGACATAGGACATCTCGACGGTCTCGAGCCCGCGGTAGCCGAGCTTGTCGATCTTCTTTGAGATGGTGATTCCCTCGAAGGACCCGCCCGGGTCCTTCTCGATGAGGAAGCAGGTGATGCGGTCGTCGGGGGTGCGGGCCAGCAGCATCACCAGAGACGAGCGCATCCCGTTGGTGACCCACATCTTGGTCCCGTTGATGACCCACTCATCGCCATCTCGTTCGGCACGGCAGCGGATGGCTCCGGTATCGCTTCCGGCGTCTGGTTCGGAGAGCGAGAAAGCCGCCCTGAAGTTGCCGTCACACATGCGGGACAGGAACCGCTGGCGCTGTTCGTCGGTGCCGAACCGGCCGATCATGGTTGCCGCGATCTTGTGGGTGTTGAGGATTCCCGCCAGCGACATGTAGCCGCGGGAGAGTTCCTCGATGATCCGCGTGTAGGTCGTTATGTCGAGGCCCAGGCCTCCGTACTCCTCGGGGATGGTCGCCCCGAACAGGCCGAACTCGCACATCTGTTCGAACATGGCCTGCGGGAACTCGTCGGCAGCCTCGAACTCAGCCACGTTGGGAACCACATCGCGGTCGATCCAGGCCCTGATGGTTCCGACTATCTCGTCGGCCAGTTCCCGATCAGTGGCCATGTTCTCCCCTCCTGTCTGCAGTGCCGCAAGGGTACCGGTAGGCCGCGTTGCCGCTGGCACCGCGTTCGCCTACCGGTTTCGGATCACCCATCCTCTGGGTCGTGGTGCTGGGTGGCGGGCAGCAGGTAGTACCAGAAGTAGAAGCCCGCACCCTGCTCCTTCATCGCCACCCTCGTACGCTGGATGACGTCACCCGCAGTTGTGTGGTCCACGAACCATGTCTCTGCCTGACGGGCACCGGGAACGACCTCGGTCAGGGATAGGGCCGCCTCCTCGTAGAAGTTCCGGACGTCTGCGGCGGCCTTTGTCGGGTCTCCCGGAAGGCCGACCTCCTGCCAGCCCTCCCCGTCGGCGATGCGGGCGAAGAGCCCCACCAGTCCGGGGACCTCCTCGGCAGCCACGACCTTGCCGACGGTTGACCGACCGTACGCGTCGGCGCTGCGCTTCCATGCCGGGAGCAGGCCCCTGGCCTCAGCCTCGGCCGGATGGAGGTCTCCGCTGTCAGCAGGGGGGATCGTGCAGACGAGTGGTGCATCTGAATCGTCGGTGATCTCCTCGGGGAAGTCAACGAGCACAGGTCCCTCGGGTTCGTCCAACAGGGCTAAGGCGGCGTCCAGGACGCTTCTCTGGAAAGCGGGATCCTCGGGGCGGCCCAGCGGTCGTCCCAGCGGGAACTCACAGTGGAGCGCACGTGGTGGCCTCGTGGTCTCGACCTGTTGGCGGATGAGCGAGAGCGCCACAGTGGCTATTCCGGACGCCTCCAGGACCGATGCGAGCGTACCCACGGTACGCGTGCACAGAGGTCAGACGGGGGTGAGGAGCACGACGTCAACACCGTCGTCCAGGAGGGCACGGGCGGCGGCGGGCCCGGTGTCCAGTCGAATCGTCTCCAGGGTGTGGTCGATCTGTGCACCCATGAACGAGATGTGGGCGTCGGCCACCGAACCGATCACACCCTCGGCGGCCATCTCGTCGAGGCGGTCGATCGGTAGGACCACGTTCGGGTCGACGACCCAGCCTGTCCTGTCGAAGTTGGGGCTGTAGTGGGAGAGCACCAGGTCCTTGCGGTCACCAGGTAGGACGGTGAAGGACTGGTCACCGGGATTCCAGTCGGGCTGACCCCCAACCCTGAGGCCGGCTGTGGTCACGATGGCCACCCGACTCTCGGAGAGCGGCCGCGGCGAGGTCCATGGCACCTCGTCGAAGGCGTAGCCCGCCAGGTCCGCCAGTTCACTCCGTATCCGGTCGTCGCCCATGGTCCCTGCCTCCTCGTATCCGCGATGAGTATCACAGGGTCCGAGGCCAGTTAGCGAGGCCGGAGGTCTGCGGTTCCAGAACCTGCAAGGCTGCGGCAATGACGACGGCACCCTGGGGAAGCCAACTCCGACAGACCGACACCGCAATGGTGGCGAGCATCGACTCGCCCGCCACCAGGGCCGGCGTGGACGCCATGGCCGCTGGTGGCAACGCAGTTGACGCAGCGATCGCCACAAACGCCGTGCTGGCGGTGACCGCACAGCACATGTGCGGGCTGGGTGGTGACCTGTTCGCCCTGGTCCACACCGACTCCGGTCCTCCAGCATGTCTCAACGCATCCGGAAGAGCCGGTTCCGGTGCGGACCCTGATGGCCTGCTGGCCGACGGCCTGACCTCCATGCCCCACCGGGGCGACATCCGGTCGGTTCCGGTTCCCGGGTGTGTGGACGGATGGTGGGCGCTCCACCAGCGGTTCGGCTCCATGCCGCTGCCGGACCTTCTGGCCCGGGCCATCGGCCTCGCTGAAAACGGCTTCACCGCCTCACCCCTGCTCGCAGAGGCCGCTCTGGCCGTGCAGGACGTTCCGGGTGGCGACGACTTCGCGGGGTTGACATCCGCACTGGATGTCGTGACACGCCCCGGCGTCGCGTCGGTGCTCCGCGCCTTCGGCTCTGGTGGACGAGACGGCGTCTACAAGGGACGGTTCGGTGATGAACTGCTCGCCGTCGGCGACGGTGAGTACTCAGTCGCCGACCTCGATTCTCCTAACGCCACCTGGGTGGACCCACTCGGTGTCGACGTCTGGGGACACCGGGTCTGGACGGTTCCACCCAACTCGCAGGGCTACCTTTCCCTGGCTGCCGCCCGGATAGCCGAGGGACTGGACCTTCCTCCCGAGTGCGACCCGTTGCGTGCACACCTTCTCGTTGAATCGGCACGCCAGGCCGGCTTTGACCGACCGGACGTCCTGCACGAGCACGCCGACGGGCGATATCTGATCGACGATGACCGGTTGGTTCCACGCCGCGAGGCGATCAGACCTGATCGGGCGGCGACTCTGGGCGATTCCTGGCACGAGGGCGACACCATGTTCATGTGCGCAGTCGACGGCAGAGGCATGGCCGTGTCGCTCATCCAGTCAAATGCGGATGGCTTCGGAAGCCACCTGACGCTGCCGGGTCTGGGGATTTTCCTCCACAACCGGGGCCTGGGCTTCAGGGTGGATCCCAACCATCCGGCCGGCTACGGGCCCGGTAGGCGGCCACCCCACACGCTTGCTCCTGCTCTTGTCACCCACACGGACGGTCGCCTGCGGGCAGTGCTCGGCACGATGGGTGCCGATGCCCAACCCCAGGTGGTCCTCCAGATGCTGGTGAGGTTGCTCGTCGATGGAGCCGACCCCGGACACGTGGTCGGTGGTGGCCGATGGGTGCTGGCTGGCGGATCCGGATTTGGCACATGGGACGATGTCGACTCCGTGGAGGTCGTGGTCGAAGAGCATGCACCCGCCAGCTGGGAGCGCGGCCTGGCTGACAGGGGCCACCGTGTGCGGGTCGGCGGAGCCAATTTCGGCCACGCCCACTGCATCGAGGTGGTCGACGGCGGTCTCAGAGGTGCAGCCGATCCTCGCTCTGTCGTCGGTGAGGCTGCCGGCTACTAGTCCGTCAGAATCGGGCACCGGCACCACCCACGGGGCATGATCACCAGGTGAGCACCGAAAGGAAGGCCTACCGGACCTTCGTGGTGGAGCGCGAGCTGGTCGCCACGCGCCAGGCGGCCTGGGACACCCTCCAGGAGATGATCCTTGCCGGCATCGGCAACTACGCAGCCGACGGGGTCCCGGCCCCCCACGGCCTGGGTGCGGTCCTCAAGTTCCGCCTCGGAGGCCTCGACCTGACCGAAACCGTCATCTCCTTCGAGCCGCCGTGGCGACGCGTATACGAACTCTCGGGGGCTCCGGTGGCCCTCTACCAGGGCACCACGGCCTTCGTGGACCAGGATGACACGTGCCTCATGTCCTGGTCGCTGGTGATCGACCCACGGCCGGATGGTTCAGGGGATTCGTTCATCACCGATGCGGAGAGGTTCGTCACCGGGTTCGTCGACCGGCTCGAGATGGTGGTCAACTCCCGTGACTGACATACACCGGAGGAACTCGTGAGAATCGCCATCAACGCCTCAGCAGAACTGATGCACGCCGATGTGGGCCGCCTGAAGGAGCATGCGGCGGCTGCCGCCGAGGACGGCTTCTCCGGCTGGTGGCTGGCCCAGACCGGCCTCATCGACGCCCTCACGGTCTTCCCGGCCGTTGCCGATGCCGCTCCTGGAATCGAGTTCGGAACAGCCGTCATCCCCACCTTCCCACGGCACCCCACGATGCTTGCCGGTCAGGCACTCACCACGCAGGCCGTGCTCGGTGACCGCAGCCTCGTGCTCGGAATCGGGCTCTCCCACAAGCCGGTGATCGAGGGGTACCTGGGCATGTCGTTCGACAGGCCCATCAGGCACCTCATCGACTACCTGGAGGTGCTGATACCGATCCTCGCCGATGGACGCGCCGACTACGACGGAGAGGCCTTCACGGCACATTTCGAGTCAGCCCGCCCCACTGATATTGCCCCTTCGGTGATGGTCGCCGCGCTCGGCGAACAGGCCCTCCGGGTAACCGGGCGTCGTACGGACGGAACGATCCTCTGGATGGTCGGACCTCGGACCATCGAGGACCACATCCGGCCACGGCTTACTGAAGCGGCTGTCGACGCCGGCAGATCCGAGCCGCGGATCGTGTGCAGCCTGCCCGTGTGCGTGACCGATGAGACAGAAGCGGTACGCGACGCCGCATCGCAGATCTTCTCGATCTACGGAGAACTTCCGTCCTACCGGGCGATGCTGGACAGGGAGGGGGTCGACCACCCCGGCGAAGTTGCCGTGATCGGCTCGGAAGCCGAGGTAATCGCCAAGATCGCCGACCTGGAGCAGGCCGGAACCACCGACTTCGCCGCCCTCGAGTTCGGTCGCTCCACCGACGAGTATTCCCGTACCAGGGCACTCCTAAAGGGCCTCCTGTGATGGGAGGGTCTGCCACCGGCACCAGTCATCCAGCCGGTCGGCCTCCTCGATCTCCTCACGGCTGACTCCTAGCAGGAACAGGATGGCGTCCAGATAGGGGACGTTCACCGAGGCGTCGGCGGCGGCACGAATGACCGGCCTTGCGTTGAACGCGACTCCCAGTCCGGCTGCATCGAGCATGTCAAGATCGTTTGCGCCGTCACCGACGGCGACCACCTGCTCGAGGGGAACCCCCTCTCGCTGCGCGATCTGCCGGAGCAGATCCGCCTTGCCCTTCCTGTCCACGACCTCACCCACTATGCGGCCCGTCAGGCGACCGTTCACCACCTCCAGTTCATTCGCATGGGCATGGCCAATTCCCAGCCGCTCCTGAAGACGATCCACAACCTGCGAGAATCCGCCGCTCACGACAGCCGTCGAATACCCAAGGCGGTGGAGGGTTCGAAAGAAGGTCCGTGCGCCGGGGGTCAGACACACCTTGTCGGCAACCTCGTCGAGCAGCCCTGCGTCGGCTCCGGCCAGCAGGCTGACCCGTCTGGTAAGTGACTCCT
>Ga0066854_10000747_pt1 | contig 11536 bp, 10 predicted proteins | sample ETNtaG_8_FD_65494 | JGI IMG/M metagenome (GOLD analysis project Ga0066854, IMG submission 65494) | Marine microbial and viral communities from oxygen minimum zone, Eastern Pacific Ocean - ETNP201406SV75 | ecosystem: Environmental > Aquatic > Marine > Oceanic | place: Pacific Ocean: Eastern...
TACCGGCAGCACGGTAAGCGAATTAACTACAGTACTGAAAACGGCCGGCGCGGCACACGTTGACATCTGGGTCTGCGCCCGCACTGTCGACGCATCATCCGGCTGGCCAATGAAATGATAGCAGTACAGCCCAGAAAGCATCAGCCCCAGCATTGCTGGGGCTGAACGATTAATGGCAACACTAGCGTTTTCTAGAGAGCGTTATTTTTTGGAGAAGAATCCAAATCTTCCAAGGATCATAGACATCAGTGCTGATAGAAATCACTCGCACGTAGAAGGCTGATATTTTTCGTCTACCGTCCCGCCGCACCCCCATGTCACCGCACCTTCCCCAGCTGTGTAGGCTGGCGTCAGTGTAATGGTCGCGTCTTTAATGGCCTCGTGTGCGGTAGATTGCATCGTTATTGTGATGACCCCGTTGCTTGCTCCCACCTCCACTTTTTCAACATATTTCCCTTTTGTAGTAGGAACTTGAGTTATTGTGGGACTGCCATCTGGAACTTTGCCATTGACGTTTATGTATTCTGCTACATGGAGTTTTGCTGGGCCCGCCAAATTGAAGGCCTCAGCGACTTGCGAACGAGCGACATAACTTTGATATTGAGGAATCGCTATCGCGGCGAGGATACCGATGATCGCAACCACGATCATCAGCTCGATCAAAGTAAAACCGGTTTGTCTTTTGTGCATTATGAATCTCTCTGTCATTATGTATCTCCCAGTATTGGCGGGGCTGCCCCCGTGATAGCCACAAGATAACAGCAACAGCATATCACCATTGTGACCGGGGTCACATTTACCGGGAAAAACCGGGTATTTTCCGGGTACGGCTCTGGGAAAGGCGGTAATATTACAGCATGGAAAGTGGTGAGTCTTCCCTTTCGATCACGGTCCGGGGTACCACCTTGAGCGGCCTGGCGCGGCGCGTGGTCAAGGACGAGTTGCTGAGTGCAGAAAAGGCCCGGGATACGCTGGATGCTGCCGGGAAAAACAGTCGTAGCTTTCTCGCCGAGGCCCTTGCCAGTTCCGGCATTGAGCGGCACCGGCTGTACCGCTCGGCATCGGAGGAATTCGGCATGCCGTTTCTCGACCTGGCCGCTTATGACTCTAAGGCAAGTCCCCAAGGGCTGGTCGATGCCGGCTTCACGGATACCCACGGTGTGTTGCCCTTGTATCGGCGCGCGTCCAAGGTGTTTCTCGCGGTAGCCGACCCAGCCGATACATCGGGGCTCGATGCATTCACCTTCCAAACCGGCTTAGGGGTGGAGGCAATCCTGGTCGACCGCCAGGCGCTGTCCCGCACCATTCATGAACTTGCTACCGGCATCAGTTCCGAACTGGCGGAACTGGACCAGGATGACAGCCTCGACGACATCAGTGCGGTGCCGCAAGAAAGCCGCCAGGGTGACGAGGCGGCAAAGGTCGACACGCCGGTGGTGCGCTTCGTAAATAAAGTTTTCATGGATGCGATCCGCCAACACGCCTCTGACATCCATGTAGAACCGTATGAAGAGAATTTACGTATCCGCTACCGACTGGACGGCGTATTACACGAGATCGCCGCACCGCCGCTGTCACTCGCGGGGCGCATCGTCGCCCGCATCAAGATACTCTCGAACCTGAACATCGCCGAGCGGCGCCTGCCCCAGGACGGACGCATGAAACTGCGCCTGGCCCGGAATCACGAGATCGACTTTCGGGTTAGCACCCTGCCGACGCAGTTCGGGGAGAAAGTGGTCATTCGTGTGCTCGACAGCGGCGGCGCTGATCTGAGCCTTGAGCAGCTCGGTTTCGAGCCCGACCAGTTGCGCCTGTACCAGAAAGCCATTAGCAAGCCCTATGGCATGATCCTGGTCACTGGCCCCACCGGTAGCGGCAAAACCGTGTCACTTTACTCAGCGCTGTCAATGCTGAACACGCCCGAGGTCAACATCTGCAGCGTTGAGGACCCGATAGAGATCAACCTGCCAGGTATCAACCAGGTCAATATCAACGAAAAAGCCCACCTGACCTTCGCCACCGCCTTGCGCTCGTTCCTGCGCCAGGATCCGGACATCATCATGGTTGGCGAGGTTCGCGACCTTGAAACCGCCGATATCGTAGTCAAGGCGTCGCAGACCGGTCACCTGGTGCTGTCCACGCTGCATACCAACGACGCGCCGTCCACCATCGTACGCCTGCTGAACATGGGTGTGGAGCCTTTCAACGTTGCCTCCTCGGTGCACCTGATCATGGCGCAACGGCTGGTCCGTAACCTATGCCCGTCCTGCAGGAAACCGGCCAAATATCCGCCGGAAGCACTGCTGAATGCGGGGTTCTCTGAGTCCGGTAACCTGGACGATTTGCAACTGTACGGCCCGGTCGGCTGCGAAGAATGCACCAGTGGCTACAAGGGCCGCACCGGCATTTTCCAGGTGCTACCCATCTCGGACGAGATGACCGGGCTCATTATCCGTGGCGCCGGCCAGGATAAGATCGAGCAGCAAGCGCATTTAGAGAAGACCTTGTCCCTGCGACAGGCCGGCCTGCAGAAGGCCCGGGCCGGGATAACCAGCCTGGACGAAGTCCTGCGAGTCACCAATATCTGATTCCCGTGGCTAAGGCCCCACAGAAAAAACTCACCACCTTTATCTGGTCTGGTACCGACCGGCGCGGCAAAAAAGCGACCGGCGAACTCGACGCCCCGAATCTCCCTTTTGCGCGCAGCATGCTCAGGCGCCAGGGAATAAAGATCAAGAGCGTTCGCAAAAAGCCGAATCCTCTGCTCAAAAAAAAGGTCAAGCCCAAGGACATCGCTATTGCGAGCCGCCAAATTGCGACCATGCTCGGTGCCGGCATTCCGATTGCCCAGTCCTACAAAGCCATAGCTGAGGGCACGGATCATCCGGGCATTCGCAACATCTTCAGCGCAGTTCGCACGGACGTCGAGGGTGGCACCAGCCTGAGTGAAGCGCTGGCCAAGTTTCCCCGCCAGTTCAATTCGCTGTACATCAGCCTGGTGACGGTTGGGGAGCGCTCAGGCAACCTGGATAACCTAATGGACAAGGTCGCCTTGTACATGGAGAACCTGGAGGAAATCAAGGCCAAGGTTAAAGGTGCGCTGTGGTACCCGGCCGCAGTTATCTTCGTGGGTGTTGGCGTCACCGGGCTGCTGCTGGTGTTGGTCATTCCGCAATTCGAGGAACTGTTCGCGGGCTTCGGTGCCAATTTGCCAGCGCTGACGGCCACCGTCATCGACCTGTCACGGGGCCTTCGGAGTCACTGGCAGGTAGTCTCCAGCGTGATCGTCGGCACCATCATAGTCATCACCACCAGCTACCGCCGCTCACTGGCCATCCGCCACCTGGTGGACCGAGTGTCTCTGCGCCTGCCGATTTTCGGCACCATTCTGCGCAAGGCGGCCATCGCGCGCTTCGCGCGTACACTAGCCACCATGTTCGGTTCCGGTGTACCGCTGGTCGACGGTCTGACCTCGGTTGCCGGCGCCACCGGCAACTATGTTTACCACGACGCCTCTTTGGAGATTCGCGAAGCAGTCACCACGGGCCAAGCGCTGTCCACCGCCATGGCCGACACCGGCCTCTTCCCGCCCATGGTCCAGCAGATGACCACTACCGGCGAAGACTCCGGTGAACTGGAGAGCATGCTGAACAAGGCGGCCGACTTCTACGAGCGCGAGGTGCGCGAGGCGGTCGACAACATGAGTAAATTGATCGAGCCGCTGATGATCACCATGCTCGGCGGCATTGTTGGCACGCTGGTGGTGGCGATGTACCTGCCCATATTCAAGATGGCCTCGGTGATGTGACTGCGGCGCCAAGCCGAGCAGTCGATGACCGATACATGTGTCTGTGCTTGATCTCCCCACGGCGCTTGCTATCACGCTGCTGGGTTCGCTCGCGATCGGCAGTTTTCTCAACGTCGTGATAGCGCGTCTGCCGGCCCGCTTGCAAGGGCAATGGGACGCAGTACCGGGCGGCTCCGGCCAGGCACCACCCGGTATCAGCCGGCCAGGGTCACACTGCCCGGCCTGTCGGCATACGCTGCCCTGGCGAGAGAACATTCCCCTCGTCAGCTACGCGATGCTGCGGGGTCAGTGTAGCGCCTGCGGAGTTGCTATCTCCCTGCGCTACCCCCTGGTAGAGGCGTTGACCGCAGTGGCATCGGTCATCGTCACCTGGAAACTTGGCCTTGAGTGGCAAACTCTTGCCGCGCTACTGCTGACCTGGACCCTGATCGCACTTGCCTTTATCGACCTCGAACACCTGCTGCTGCCTGACCGGCTTACCCTGCCGCTACTGTCGGCCGGTCTGCTGGTTAATGCCGCGGCTGGCTTCACCGATCTTCAATCTGCCCTCGTCGGTGCGGTAGCCGGCTACGGGGTGCTGTGGGCCGTGTACCATGGCTACCGACTACTGACCGGGCGTGAAGGCTTCGGCTACGGTGATTTCAAACTACTGGCTGCGCTCGGCGCCTGGCTCGGCTGGCAACTGCTGCCGCTTATCGTACTGCTCGCCGCCGTGGTAGGCACGCTCATCGGCACACTGCTAATACTCGCGCGCCGGCATCAAAGTCACCAACCACTGCCCTTCGGGCCCTACCTTGCCGCTGCTGGCTGGATCGCGCTACTGTGGGGTGATCAGTTGACCCGCGCGTACCTGCAATTTACCGGGCTTGGGCTCTAGGCCGTGCTGCGTATTGCCTTAACTGGCGGTATTGGCAGCGGCAAATCAGCCGTCAGTGATCGCCTGATCACGCTCGGCGTGCCAGTGTTTGACGCTGATGATTTCTCCCACCAGGTAACCAGCCCGGGAGAACCAGCAGTTGCGGCAATTGCTGATGCCTTTGGTGCACAAGTGTTAACCGCCGATGGCAGCCTGGACCGAGAGGCCTTGCGACAGATCATTTTTGCCAATACCAAAGCCCGCCATCGACTGGAAGCAATACTGCATCCGGAGATCCGCCGCCGCATGCAGACGGCTGCATTAACAGTCAACGCACCTTATTGTGTGTTCTCGATTCCGCTGCTGCTGGAGACTGGGCAAGTCGCCGATTTTGACCGGGTGCTGGTGGTCGAAGCGCCCGTGGCAGTGCGCCGTGAACGAGTGCAAAGACGCAGCAGCCTGTCAAGAGCGGCCTTTGACGCCATCTGCAAAACCCAGGCCACAGCCGAGCAATGCCGACAGGCCGCAGACGACCTGCTCATTAATGACGATTCGCTGGAAGCCCTGCACGCACAGGTTGACACCCTGCACCGGAGATACCTGGAACTTGCTGGCGTAAAGGGGTGCTAGGGGCGACTGGGTCCAGTAGTGCTTCAATCATAGTGGCCGTAGTGGATCAGATCGCCAATGCAGATATTGACTCACGTCAACGGGGCTTTTGAGATGGTTTATGATTTGATTGCAGTAATCCCGCGATACTTACTATAGAAGGCATAAACGAGATGCTCCGGAAACCAGCAGCAACTGCCATCGCGTTTTTCTTCATTTGCAGCCTAAACCTCTCCCTGCCTCTGCCGGCGCAAGCCATTGATGCCGGCGCTATCATCCAAGCAGCCATGGATCAATGGCGTGGCACGACCTCGCATTCGATCATGTCGATGACCATCCATCGCCCGGACTGGCAACGAACTATGACTATGAAGGCCTGGACCGCTGGTGACACGGAATCATTGGTACGAGTGCTGGCGCCGAAAAAAGATGCGGGCAACGGCACATTGTTGCTCGATAACAAAATGTGGGCTTTTTCACCGAAGGTGAACCGGGTCATCAAGATTCCATCGAGCATGATGAATCAAAGCTGGATGGGGTCCGATTTTTCCAACAAAGACGTTGCCAGATCGGCCGACATTATCAAGCAATACGTCCACGCGTTAGTAGATACGGAACAAAGTGAAGAACACAAGGTATTCGTCATTCAATCGGTGCCTAAAGAAGATGCACCGGTAGTCTGGGGCAAAGAGGTATTACGAATTCGTGAGGACTACGTATTGCTGGAACATACCTTCTATGATCAGGACATGAAACCGGTAAAACGCATACGTACCTCCACGGTTGGCATGATGGGGGGCCGGATGGTGGCGATTGAACAGCGCATGGTCAAACTTGCAACACCAGAGCAATACACCGAGATTAAACTGATCTCAGCGGAGTTCGACATCGAAATTCCACTGGAGATGTTTACTCTCTCAAATCTGAGAAACCCACGGCTCTAAGGGATGGGGATCATTTTTCGTCTTGCCTGGCGGAATCTCTGGCGGAATCGCCGGCGCACCTGGTTGACGGCTGGTGCCATAGCCTTTTCAACCACACTGCTGTTTGCCTGGGTGCCTATTCAGTTTGGCACCTATGACATGATGATCAACGCCAGCCTGGAAGTGTTTCCGGGTCATGCCCAGATACAGCGCCCCGGTTATTTGGCTAAACCGAAGATTCAAAATGCCATAACTGATGCTGAGCTGTTGACGAAAAATTTGCGCGACACCAATCAGTATGTCGGCATCTCTGCGCGCGCCCAAAGTTTTGTTCTGCTTTCATCTGGCTCCCGCAGTTACGGCTCACAAGTAGTCGGTGTTGAGCCACAATACGAAGGCGGCACTTCCACTATCCCAACCCTTGTTAAGCAGGGGCGATATCTCTCGGGTATTGATGCACAGGAGATCGTTGTCGGCAGCGCCTTAGCGCGCAATCTCAAAATTACGGTCGGAGATGAAGTGACCCTGCTTGGCAGCAGCAGGGATGGCTCAGTTGCGGCAGCCATTCTGCCAGTCGTAGGCATATTCAAAAGTGGCTCCAATGATTTAGACCGCTTTTTTTCCGAGATCCCCTTGCGAACATTTCAGGAAATATTCGCCATGGGCAACACGGCCCATAGCATCACCGTGACCAGCAGGAACATTGAACAACAACCGCAACTGCTTGCTCAATTAGCTCGTGCCCTGGTCAAGCGCGATGATGTTGTGGTACTCGGATGGGAAGAACTGATTCCTGGAATGAAAGAGGCAATCCAGGTTGATAAAACCGGTGGTTTTATTTTTCTTAGCATACTGATCGCAATCGTTGTGTTTAGTATTCTAAATACGTTTCTGGTGTCTGTGCTGGAGCGAATCCGCGAATTTGGTTTGATGTTAGCGCTTGGCTCACGACCCAAACAGATTGCCGGCTTGATGATGCTTGAATCAGGCTTGCTTACCTTGCTTGGATTGATTATTGGCGTTGTTATCGGGACCGCTCTGGTCTACTGGGCAAATGCTGTAGGGCTGGTTTACCCCGGCATGGAAGAACTTGTCGAGCAGTTCGGCCTGCCAAGTTTGTCCAGAATCTATCCGCAAATGAAATTATTCAATTTCCTACTAGGACCAGTTGCCATTTTTGTCTGCACCAATCTCGCTGCCTGGATACCGATTCTGCGGATTCGCAAACTTGAGCCCGTAGCAGCGATGCGCACCATATGATTGCCAGCAGCCTGCCTCTATTGGGCACTCTTGGGTGGCGCAATCTGTGGCGCCACCCCAGGCGCACACTGATCATTCTGTTTGCGATCACCCTGGGAGTCTGGTTCATGGTCATCAGCGCTGCCATGATGATAGGCCTCATAGAGCAGCAACTTAATGACACTATTTTCAATCTGACCGGCCACGCCCAGATTCACCATTCTAAATTTCGCGACGATCCCGCGATTGAGCATTCGATGCCACTGCCCAACAAAAAAATACTCGAGACTCTGGGCGGTGGTGAGGTCACACAATGGAGTGTCCGTGTGCGCCTGCCGGCGATCGTCATGAGTGAGCGGGAGTCACGTGGCGTGACTTTAGTGGGCATCGATCCCGCGCGTGAAATAGGACTGTCATTTATTGGTAACCCGGTCGTCGAGGGTCGATCGCTCGAATCGATCGAAGATAACGGCATTGTCATCGGGCAGCGCATGGCTGAAAAACTGGAAACCCGGATTGGCAAGCGAATTGTCATAATGTTGCAGGACAAAACTAATGAAGTGGCCGACCGGGGCTTTCGTATTGTCGGGCTGTTTAAGGCCGAACTGGAAGCCACTGAAACCGCCTATGTATTCACTGGCCTTAGCACGGCACAAACACTCGTTGGTATGGCCAACGAGATCTCCGAGGTCTCGTTGGTTACCAGATCCCGGGAAAAGCTCGATCCTCTGGTAGCGCGCCTGCGCAAGGCTGCACCGCAGTTTGAGTCTCTGTCATGGCAGGAACTGGAGCCATTAGTGGTAACCGCGATGGCCGTTTACGAGAACTTTATCTTTATCTGGTACTTGATTATTTTTGTTGCCATGGCATTCGGACTGACTAATACCATGCTTATGGCAGTTTTTGAGCGCACCCGTGAAATCGGTTTACTGCAGGCACTGGGCATGCGGCCCCGCTCCATCGTCGGGCAGGTCCTGTTGGAATCGCTGATATTGCTTTTTCTTGGCGTATTGCTGGGAAACCTGATCGGCTGGTTAACCACGGATATCATTCTTCGTGACGGGGTAGATTTATCTGCTTTTGCACGCGGTACCGAACAGTTCAAGATAGGCAGCACTATGTATTTCATCTGGAGACTAGAAGATTTGCTAACCATCGATGCGCTGGTGATTGTGTTGGGCTTATTGGCCAGCGCCTACCCGGCCGTAAAAGCATCCCGTTACGTCCCTGTTGAAGCGATTGCAGGAAACTAAATTATGTTTACGGTTACCCTTAAGAGCGTCTGCAAAACCTTTGGTGAAGGCGAACTCGCCGTTAATGCCCTGACCGATGTTGATCTGGAAATCAATGCAGGCGGTTTCATTTGCCTTTCTGGCCCATCGGGCTCGGGTAAGACCACGCTATTGAACATGGTGGGTGGGCTGGATCGCCCCAGCAGCGGTGAGATCACGGTTATCGATAAACGCGTTGACCTTATGGACAAGGGCGAACTTGCTGAGATGCGCTTACACAATATTGGTTTTATCTTTCAGGCCTATAACCTGATACCAGTGCTCACTGCACGCGAGAACGTTGAATTTGTCATTCAGCTGCAAGGCATGCCAGCGGACATGCGGCACCGGAAAGCCAGTGACATACTGAATGAAGTCGGGCTGGATGGCCTTGAAGACCGTAAGCCGGCGGAGCTTTCCGGTGGCCAGCAACAACGTGTCGCTGTTGCCCGTGCGCTGGTCTCAGAGCCTGCCCTGATACTGGCCGATGAACCCACAGCTAACCTGGATTCGGTAACTGCCCAAACCCTGATGGACCTATTGCGCCACCTGAACGACGATCGCGGCATTACTTTCTTGATCGCAACCCATGACAAACTCGTTATGAGTCACGCCCGACGCCTACTGCAAATGCAAGACGGTCAGATTATTAATGATATCCAGCAGCGTTAGCCGTGCTGCCAGTTTAATTGGCAGTCTAGCCTGCCTGTTAGCCCCCCTTATCCTGAGTTCGCCCCTTGCTCGGGCCGAAAACTGGAATATCAGCGGCCAGGCGAAGTACTTTCTGTCCCACAGCCGTTACGATGTCGATAACGTTTTTGCTGCGGCTGGCAGCCGGTCTCCGATTGATCATCACTTAAATTTACGTTTATCTGCCAGTCAACGTTGGGGGAACCGGTGGGATACTGTTATTCATTACACTGCTAGTGCGCTTAGCGCCGATTCCATCGAAGCCGCCCGCAGTGTTGCTGCCCTGCCCACGCTGGCGAGTTACGACAGTCCCAATGATGATGCCCGGTTATTCAACCTCACCTCAGTGGTGAGCGACCAGGGGAAAAACCTACAGGCTCATCGATTCGATCGCTTATCGGTTGGTTACAGTGAAACCGGGTATGTGTTTCGTTTTGGACGCCATGCGGTAAGCTGGGGAAATGGAATGATTTTCCAGCCCATGGACATCTTCAATCCATTTTCACCGACGACTATCGACAAAGAATATAAGCCGGGCGACGACATGGCCTACCTGCAAAATCTATTGGCTAGTGGCAATGATTTGCAGAGCGTGCTGATTCCTCGCCGTGATATAGCAAGTGGCGACTTACGTGCAGATGAATCTTCACTGGCGATGAAATATCACCACTATACCGGTGGCGGCGCGGATATGGATTTTCTGGCGGCCAGGCATTATGGCGAAAACCTTGCCGGCTTTGGTTTTGCCATCGACTGGCAAGGCGCGGTGATCCGTGGCGATTTGGTCAATGTCTGGGCCGCCGCTGGAACTACCGTATCCGGTGTCACCAGCATTAACTACTCATGGGTTTGGAGCGGCCATAATATGAGTGGCTACGGTGAATACTTCCGCAACGGTTATGGCATCTCTGACGGTAACTATAGCGCCCTCGCCTTGACGGCCAACGCTGCCCTGATGAGCCGTATCTCACGCAGGGAAATCTTTACCTTGGGCAAAGATTATGTAGCCGGTAGTATTACCATAGAGGCAACACCGCGCTGGCTGCTTAACGCGGCTCTGATCAACAACATGAATGACAATAGTTGGCTGACCCAGTGGGTCGCCAATTTCGACTGGCAAGAAAATTGGACATTGCTAGCAGGGACTAACTTGCCATTTGGCGCCAAGGGCACAGAATATGGCGGTATCGAAGGTGCCACATTGGGGGAATATATTGGTGGCGGTAAGTCGGTGTTTCTGCAGATCGCACACTACTTTTGAGCGCGCTCGCCTGACCACACTAGACTTCCCTGTTACCTACCCCATTTCCCCGAGCCAGGCCTGAATCCAGAGCACCCTATGGTTTAGTGCAACAAGTACAAAGGCCACTCACTTTTTGTCATTGACGAGCACGCACCGCTGAAATCTGGTGAGGAAATGAAACTCAACCTCGGCCGTAAGCTGGAAAGTCCTGCTCGGCTCATTGGCTCGATAAACACCCATTGGGTGCCGGTCAGGCCTTGGGTCATGCTGTTCTCCGGTTATCTTCATAATCTAATTCAGTATACTATTATAAATCATTGATATTTAAGAGATGAACTCTAATGACTAATTGTGTAACGTGGTGATAGCGGTCACATTCTTGTTACTCGGCCAATGGTATAAAGTAAGCCACAAATGCCTTTTAGTTGAAAATTCAGGTAATTGCTTAATGTACTTTCCACTAACAACAACCTGGCAGCCAACCCCGGAGGTCCCGGTGGTTGAACTCCTGGGCGATTCTGGCAAGGTTTAAATCCTGATCGTAATATCTGATTACTTCTCATTGGGCAACACTGAGCCTTAGGCGATCCTGATTAACCACGCGAGGAGCCTGTTGCAACTGACCGAACCATGAAAAACATCTGGCCATTGCTGTTGCTGCTCACCATGGCGAGTTCAGCTATGGCGGAAACCCGTGGGCTAGTAAAGACAGAATTAACTGTTTTTGATCCGACAGGTCAGTCGATCGACCTGTACCAGGGCAGTTATGCGCTGCTGATTGGCGCAAGCGATTACCAGGACCCCAAGTGGCCCGACATCGGCAGCATTCCGCGAGAGCTTGACAACGTCGAGAGAATTCTCAAAGCGCAGGGGTTTTCGGTGGAAAAACATCTTGAC
>Ga0066854_10000752_pt1 | contig 11492 bp, 11 predicted proteins | sample ETNtaG_8_FD_65494 | JGI IMG/M metagenome (GOLD analysis project Ga0066854, IMG submission 65494) | Marine microbial and viral communities from oxygen minimum zone, Eastern Pacific Ocean - ETNP201406SV75 | ecosystem: Environmental > Aquatic > Marine > Oceanic | place: Pacific Ocean: Eastern...
TGAACATGATCTTAATACCATGAAACCGTTACTTGAGCGAACAAAAGCTATGATAGAGGCCACTGGCGATAAAGAATTAGCTTTGGTAATGAATTTTGAAAGAACAGGATGCTTTTTCCAAATGTTCCTAGATCCTCATGCTGAACATGGAAAGAGAACTTTTACCTTTCCTTTTAAGAAGGTTCTGAATGCTGCTAAAGGTCTAGGACAATTTGACCTAACTGAAGAAGAAATACTCGATAAATGGTGGAGACCTAGGTATTTAGGGTATGGCAAAGCAATGGGTGTCGAATTAAAGATTTCTGATATGGATGAAAACGGAAAAATTACTGTCGAGATTGCATAATTTATTATGAAATCAGCTCCAAAAACTTCAAAACCAAGTTATATACCTACTAGAGAAGAGATAACTAAAGCCGCTTCAGACTTAATACCTAAACTAAGGGAAAGAGCTGAAGAAACTGAAGATTTACGGATGATGCCGGAGGAAACTCTTCAAGATATGAAAGAGGCTGGAATTCATAAAATATTTACTCCTAAACGCTATGGTGGCTTTGAAATGGATTGGGGTACTCAAGTGGATGTTGCCAGAGAACTGGGTAAAGGCTGTGCATCTGCATCATGGATGTCTTCGGTGGTGATGTCTCATTCATGGAACTTAGGAAGATTCCCTGCTGAAGCTCAAGAAGAATTCTGGCCATCATGTCCTGACGCAGTTATCGCCACTGCTTTTGCTGGAGGCGGTGAAATGCAGGAAACCGAAGGGGGTTATATTCTCAATGGGCTTTGGCGCTTTGCTAGTGGAGTTGATCACTCTGATTGTGCAATTGTGGCTGGTCAATTTAAAAACGCTAATAGCAAATCAGGAACGGTTCTCGATTATAGAATGGCATTAATTATGCCGGATCAATATGAAATTATAGACAACTGGCATGCTGAAGGTTTGAAAGGCACTGGGAGTAAAGACATCAAAGTTGTAGACACTTTTGTACCAGAACATAGGACCGTTAAAGCATTAGAATTGGGCGGTAATAACCCACCTGGTTCAGAGTTACATGAAAGTTACATTTATCGAGTAGAAATGGGAATGTATTTCAATACCCTCTTATCAGGACCTATGTTAGGTGCAACCCATGGTTTGATGCTTGACTACTTAGATCAGACCAGATCTAGGTTTGGATCAATGTTTGGAGAGCGTGTGTCTGAACAAGCTGCAGTCCAGCAAAAGATAGGTGAATCCTATGAAGAATTGAGAACTGCTGATTTAATCATTGATAATCTTTGTGACTTCCTCCATCACCAAGGTAAAACTGAGCAAACTATTCTAGGTGAAGATAGGCTTAAGATCAGAAGAGAAACTGCAATGGCAACTCAACTCTGTATGAGTTCAGGAACACGCTTATCAGGTATGATGGGAGTCACAGCACAAACTGGAAGGAACCCAGTGCAACGACATTTTCGAGATCTTAGAACCATGTCTACCCATGGTGCAGTTCACTGGGATAATGCAACTACACCCACTGGAAGTTATCTACTAGGTATTGAGACTGGAGACCCGCTTATCGATGAGAATAATGAATTTAAATAATCCAAATGATTCTATTATTTTTATTTTTTTTGAAAGACTATTATAAATCTACTAGTTTGGTCTCTAATGGATTTATCAAAAACCATTAAATCCATAGCATCATTTGGATTATTTAAAATCATTGACTCATCTTTAAAATAAAAACCTGATTTTATAACCTCTTCAATTACATATGATTTCTCAATTCTGTGAATATCGTGGCAGTTATCTATTCCTCTGCCTTTCTTTGCATTATGATCGATAATCCCATAAATGCCGCCAGGCTTAAGAGCTTCGAAAATTGAGTTATTCATGGTCTCTCTATCAGTTTTAGTCCAAACTGAATCATGGTAAGTCATAACATTAAAAATTTTGTCGAGCTGTTCAGGAAAATTAGGGGATTCCATTTCGCCAACAACAGGAATCATATTATCTTGGTGGAACTCTTTAAGCCTCTTTTCAATAGGGTTACCCTTCCAACGCTCCACACTCATTGGTGAAGTATGAGCATAAACTAATCCTCCTTCTGTAAGAGCATGAGCCATGATTGAGGAAAGGTACCCTCGTCCTGAGTTAATTTCGCCAATTTTGTCGGTTGTTTTTATGTTAAAGAAATCTAAAACCTCAGCTGGTTTTCTATTAGCATCACGTTCACGATCAGCATCTGGTCTTTTTTCATGTTCTACGGCACTTAATATGTGGTCAGCAATCAATCTTCACTCCTTATTTTTTAATAGAATCCTACCAGGAAGTTGGTCAGTAAATTCGTTATTATTAAGAACCCTAGTGCCATTGACCCAAACGGAATGAATACCTTCAGATTTCAAGTTTGAGTTTGAGAATGTGGAATTATCCTTGGTATTATCTGCATCAAACATCACGAGATCTGCAAATGCTCCCTCTTTGATCACGCCTCTATCTTTTAAGCCTATATTTGTAGCTGATAGTTGTGTCATTTTATTGATAATCCTCTCAAGGGAACCGAGACCATCTTTACCACGGTATTTAGAAATGACTTTAGGGAATGCTCCACATCCTCTGGGGTGAGAACACTCTAGTCCACCGTCACTAGTAACATTACTGTATGGCCAATTAAGAAGCTGGCGAATATCACTGTCTATCATTCCTTTGGCGACCACATATTCTACTGCTGAGGATGCTGTACTTAGTCTATAACTTTCATCGCTTAGTTGAGAGAGCGTCTCAACCTCACTTTTACCGAGCTCATTGGCAATATCTGCGACTGTTTTTTGTACATAATCAGGATGCAAAGAATGGTAAACAAAGGTTATATCTTTGGCAGAAGATAAATTTTCTAATATAAATTCTGTCTCTTTTATATCATTGAAATTTCTTTCTGGGTATAGACTGGTAATACTGCTAGACCATGCTTCATAGGGATAGACATCAGTGGTTATATTAATCCCCTCTTCTCTGGCTGCATCCAATACCGACAGTATCTCATCTGTCCGGCCCCAGTTAAATTTTCCATTCAATTTAAAGTGATCAATATTGACTGGAATTTTAGCCTGTCGACCTATTTCAATTGTCTCGTCTATAGCTTCCCAATATTCCCTATCCTCACTTCTGATATGACTTTTGTATTTACCATCATAATTCGCAGCAACTTTAGCTAATTCAATTACCTCAAGTGTTGAAGAAAAGATCCCAGGGTCATACTCTAAACCTGTGCTTAATCCGTATGCACCTGATCTCATGTCTAACTCAATTAAAGAAGCCATGGTCATTATCTCTTTTGCAGTTGCTTCTCTTTTAAAATCTTCTCCCATAACTTCTAAACGAATACTATTATGTGCTGAAAAACTAGCCACATTAATAGCAACTGGGATTGATTGAAAATATTCTAAATGCTGATTGACTGAAAAATAGTTAGCATCTTCTGGTCCGCTAGAAAAGCCGTCCATTCCTCTAACAATTGTGGTAACGCCTTGAGTAATAACTGCAGTTGCATTTGGCTCTATATCCAGTCCTATATCATGGTGACTATGCGTATCAATAAAACCAGGCGCTAAATCCAAGCCTTTACCGTCGATCACTTGGTTATCTGAACTCAGTTGTGGATGATTACCTCGTTCAACGTGAAGAATTCGGTCTCCCCTAATTCTTACCTGTCCTTTAAAGGGCTTGGAGCCAGTTCCATCATAGATCATGACATTGGTAATTAATATTGTTGGAGGACCATCAATAAGAATTTCTTCTAAAGCAGAAATCCTATAATTTAACCCAAGCATTATTAGAAAAACAAAAATTGTCTTCGACCGGAAATGGACCACAATATTCCCCCTATAGTTATTGAAATAATTTAATATAATGCCGCTAGGATAATAATAATTTTAAATCTCATGGATGACAAAGAAAAAATTCTTGGAAAAGGCTTTAAAGCATTAAGGCCGAAATCTGAATATTCAGATGATGTCATTGCACCTCCATATGATGTCCTTAATTCAGAGGAAGCAAGAGACTTAGCTAAAGGTAAACCCTATAGCTTTCTTCATATCTCAAAACCTGAAATTGATTTACCAGAAGATATAAAGACAGGTGATCCCCGAGTTTATGAGAAAGGGTTGGAGAATCTAAATCAGATGATTAATGAAAATATTTTGATCAGAGATAATAAAGAAACCCTATTTATTTATAAGATTACAACAAATGATCATGATCAAACTGGTATTGGATTTGTGGCTTCAATTGACTCATATGAAAGCAATTTAATAAAAAAACATGAGCACACAACGCCTATAAAAGAACTGGATAGAGTGCATAATATTAAAGCACTGAATGCCCAGACAGGACCGGTGTTGCTAACTTATATTGACAACACTCAATTAGATGAAATTATTAATCAATACACTATTGAAAATCAGCCAATCTATGACGTCAACACCAGAGAAAAAATAAATCATAAAATTTGGCAAATCACAGACATTAATGAAATTAATAAAGCTACTACTGTTCTGAATAAACTAGAATCACTGTATATTGCTGATGGACATCATCGCTCTGCAGCAGCCAGTAAGGTAAGAGCATCAAGAATGAATGCTAATCCTGAGCATGACGGTAACGAAGGTTATAATTACTTTTTAGCCGTTGCTTTTCCCAAAAGTGGAATGAAGATTCTGGACTATAATCGTCTAATTAAGCACACAAATGGCAAATCAACTGATGAACTAATAACAATGATTAAAGATAATTTCAAATGCACCCCTTCAGACAAACCTGTTAAACCGAACAAGGGGAAATCATTTGGTATGTTCACTGATGGGCAGTGGTTCAACCTACAGCTCATAAGCGATTACAATAAGAATAGTCCGGTGGATTCACTTGATATAAGCATTCTTCATAATTTTATTTTAGATCCAATTCTTGGTATAGAAGACGAAAGAGTTGATAAAAATATTGATTTTGTTGGCGGGGCAAGAGGTTTGGAAGAACTTGTGAGAAGAGTCAACTCAAACGAAATGGCTATTGCTTTTTCATTATATCCAACTCCTATCGATGCTTTAATTGCAGTTGCTGACGCCGGTCTTATAATGCCACCCAAATCAACTTGGTTTGAACCTAAGCTAATAGATGGGTTGCTCTCACATATAATTGATTAATTTTTTTTACCTCCTCACTTCATGTTTTGAGTAAAATTTGACACAATCAATGCTAATTAATTTTATTTAAAGGAAAAAAAATGGACGCAGAAGCAATTAAAGAAAAAGCCAACAGCGCGGATGAGAACATTACGTTTACAGACGGTGCTTGTGAAACATTAACTCAGGTACCTGATTTCGCAATGGATATGGCTATTAGTCACATGGTTAATGCAGCGAAAGATCAGGGTGTTGATACAATTGATACTGCTTTCTTGGACGCCAATAACCCTATGGGGTAAATAAAGTCTGGTGGTGATGGGTGGACTTGAACCACCGACCTTCGCGTTATGAGTGCGACGCTCTAACCGTCTGAGCTACATCACCAATATTCTTTGAATGATGGATTTTCAATCTGAAAAACCGTTCTGTCAAGCAGAAGAGGTAATTTAGAATACTTAATTAATAAAAAAATTATGCAAAATAGAAAAAAATATTGTTTTATGACACTAATCTCCCTGGGGCTGATAATCCCTATCTCAGTTGAATCCAAAGTATTCCCAGGAGATGAATGGGTAACAAAAACTCCTTCAGAACTTAATATTCATCAAGACGAAGTTGATTACTTATTCGACCTTTCCTTTGATGATGATGCAACACAAGCAGTGGTATTAATAAAAGACGGTTATCTCATTGGTGAACGTTATGCAGAGGGTTTTGATAAAAATTCATTTGGCACCTCTTGGTCAATGGCAAAAAGTTTCTATTCCAGTCTAATTGGAATTTCAATTGAGCGCGGTGAGATCAATAGCCTAGATGATAAAGTCAGTGATTATTTAGAATACTTTAATGATGACAGATCCGAGATCACCATCAGAGATCTTCTAAATATGTCATCCGGACTTCAATTCCCTGAACATGAACATGAACTGATGTTCTTTGAGCAAGATCATCTTGCTTATGCAAAAAATGTAGGTGTCGAGAAAGAACCTAATACACTCTTTGAGTACAACAATGTCAATTCAATGTTGTTAGGTGACATTTTATTAAAAGCCACCGGTAAAAAAGCAGATAAACTCCTCAATGAACGAGTACTAAAACCTATAGGTGCGGATAAATCAACTTTGTGGAAGGATGAGGCGGGTAATGTACTCACCTATTGCTGTATCGATATGTCAGCAAGGGATTATTCCAGATTTGGGCTGCTCTTCTCTAGAAATGGACAATGGAACCAACATCAGATTATTGCATCAAATTATATAGATGAAACGTTCACACCTTATTGGAATTTTACTCCCAAAAGATTTACTGATTTAGATCGTGGTTATTCGCTTCACTGGTGGTTCTCTAAAAATGATAAAGAAGGACAAATTTTTAATGCCAGCGGTAAATTTGGACAATACATCTTTGTTGATCGAGAAAATGACGTGATCTTCACAAGAATAACAAAATACTACCCGACGCCTGGTTCAAAGCAAGATTGGGGCATCTTAGGACAATTTGATGGTAAAGATGTAGAAAGTTTCTTAATAATTTCGCGTTTTCTGGAAAAAATAGGTTTGCTAGATGATGTCAAAACACCGAATACGACAGCTGTTGGTGAATCTAAAGAGTTTTATGAAAACTATGATGAAATCATTGATGCAATGGCAGATCTAAGCAGAGATTAACTAAACATTGAATCTGAAGTAAATCACATCTCCTTCTTTTACAATATAATTTTTACCTTCAAGTCTTAACTTACCTTTTGATTTTGAGCCATTTTCTCCCTCATACTTGATGTAATCATCAAACGAAATAACTTCAGCTTTTATGAATCCCCTCTCAAAATCAGTATGAATAACCCCAGCAGCTTGAGGAGCTTTTGAATGCCTTTTAATCGACCAAGATCTTACTTCCTTAGGCCCAGCTGTGAAGAAGGTTTGAAGGTCCAATAAACTATAAGATGACCTAATTAATTTATTGATTGCTGGCTCAATGAGATTCAGTTCTTTTAGAAATTCTTCCTTGTCTCTTGTATCTAATTTTACTATTTCGGACTCTAAAACAATACAAAGTGAAATGATCTCAGTATCTTCAGTTTGGCTTACATATTTCTCTAATTGTTCTAAATATGGATTAATGTCTGAAATTGAAGCTTCGTCAATATTGGCTACAAATAACATTGGTTTTGCTGTGAGTAAGCATAGTTCTTTCATCCATTGATTTTGATCATCACTAATTTCAAAAGATCGGGCGGGCTGATTAGAATTCAAATGATCTAAAAGATCAGCTAAAAAAGCTTTTTTAGCTAATTGAATCTTATCTCCTGTCTTGGATTGCTTTTCAGCTCGAAATAGATTTCTATCAAGTGTTTGAATATCTGCTAATAATAATTCGGTATTAATAATTTCAAGATCATCCAAAGGATTGATTACATCCGACACATGAGTGATATTCTTGTCTTCAAAGCAGCGAATAATGTGGATGATAGCGTCTGTTTCTCTAATGTTAGCTAGGAATTTATTCCCCAAGCCCTCACCTTCTGAAGCACCTTGAACTAATCCTGCAATATCCACGAATTCAATGACTGAAGGAATGACCTCTGCTGGATTTGTAATTGTTGCTAATTGATCCAGTCTTTCATCTGGAACTGCGGCTATGCCAATATTAGGCTCAATGGTACAAAAGGGATAATTAGCGACTTCTGCAGAGCCATCTGATAAGAGATTAAATAGAGTTGATTTTCCCACATTAGGAAGACCCACTATGCCGCATCGAATACCCATTTCTATAAATTATTATTCAACTGAATTGCTTATATTGCTTTGTTTTTAAGAAAAGTCATTTTAAAGTGTCTGGAGTTTAACAAGTTAATAAAAAAAATGGAGAATAAATTTAAAGCAACCACAGCAGGCAGCTTACCAAAATATGAATGGTTAGCTGAAACTGAAACCCTTTGGCCAAAATGGAAAGTTTCAGGGAATGAACTGTGGGAAAAACAAAAAGAATCTGCAATGCTTTGGATTGAAGAACAAGAAACATCAGGTCTTGAAATCATTTCAGAAGGTGAGCAGTTCCGTATCCATTTTGTGCATGGGTTTCTTGAAAAAATTAAAGGTATTGATTGGAATAAAAAAACCAAGATGGGTATTAGAAACGATCGCTATACCGTTGAAGTACCTACTGTGGTTGATGTGGTCAGTCGGGAAGAATCTATACATTTAAAAGAAGCTCAAGTGTTGAGAGAACACACTGAACAACTCACTAAATTCACTTTACCAGGCCCCATGACTATTACTGATACCATCGCTAATGATTTCTATAGTTCCAAACAAGAAATGGCAATGCATTTTGCCCAATTATTGAATGCTGAAGCCAATGAGTTATCACAAGCTGGAATAGATATTATTCAATTCGATGAGCCAGCATTCAACTCCTTCACAAATGAATCTGTTGAATGGGGGATAGAGGCACTAGAAATCGCTATAAACAATTTAGCTTGTAAAACAGCTGTTCATATTTGTTACGGTTATGGGATTGATGAAAATTTAAGGTGGAAAGACAGCTTAGGAAATCAATGGAATGAATACAAAACCCTATTCCCTGCACTTAATAACAGCAATATTGATCAAGTGTCTTTAGAGTTTGCTGGCTCAAAAGTTCCAGCAGAGTTAATGCGTTTATTGCCAAACAAAGAAATTATGGTTGGGGTAATAACGGTTGTGGCTAATCATATAGAAACCCCTGAGGAAGTTAAGGCGAATATAGTCGAAGCTCTGAAGCATGTTAGCAAGGATCAATTCATAGCCTGCAGTAATTGTGGCATGGCTCCAATACCTATTGAAACTGCAAAGTTAAAAATAAAAGCTTTAGGTGAAGGCACTAAAATGGCAAATACCGTTTTCTAGATTAATTGAATAGGTTCATTGCTTCATCAATACCTTGATCAACAATTGTTTCAATACCCTCTACTGCATTGAAAATGGCTGAATTTAGTGTCTCTTGATCACCCTTATTAGGCCTTGAAAGAACATAGTCTACAACCTCTTTCTTGTTAGGGTGGCCAATACCCATTCTAATTCTCGAAAAATCAGAGGAGCAATGCTGAATGATACTTCTCAGTCCATTATGACCACCGTGGCCACCTCCAAACTTGACTTTAACCTCACCAATGTTGAGATCTATATCATCATGAATGATGCACACATCTTCCATATTAATTTTATAGTATTGCATAAATTGGTTAATGGAAATGCCGCTCTCATTCATAAATTTTGAAGATTTAAACAAGGTCACATCTTTATCATTTAAGACAAATTGAGAGATACTTCCAGAAATTTTGGAATGTTTTCTAAATTCTATTGTTGGATACTTCTCAGACAATTTATCTAAGACTAGATAGCCTAGATTATGTCTGGTTTGAATGTATTGCTTGCCTGGATTACCCAACCCAATTAAGACTTTGGGAAAAAGTTTTTTAGGACGCATAAGGATATTATACTATCCCTCTCCTTTGTTTTCCTCTGTATCTCCCTCAGATGTGGCTTCCCCTGATTCTTCCCCTGATTCTTCCCCTTCAGCTGCTTCGACTCCTTCTTCGCCTTCTTCGCCTTCTTCAACTTCAGGTTCTATTTCTTCTTCCGCAATTCTTAACAATCTCACAGCGACTATCGGATCATTTGCTGGCTCATCTTGTGTTAATTGTGGAATCTCCACGCCTTCAGGTAACTCAATGTCTTCAACATAAAGCATGTCATCTAATTTCAAATTGCTGACATCCACTTCCAACTTTTCTGGTAGATCTTTAGGTAGACAACTCACCTCCACTTCATTCATTAATGCAGTGACAGTACCGCCTTCCAATTTCACCCCTTCAGATTGGTCTTCATTGATAAATTGAAGTGGAATGCTCACCCGAATAACCACATCAGACTTAACTCTTTGTAGGTCTAAATGCATAACTTGTTTCTTTGAAGGATGAATCTGAATATCTTTAATTAAAACAGCTTCTTCTTGATTACCTATCTTGATGGTCAAAATGCTATTAAGAAAGCTTTCATTGGCCAATTTTCTTAATAATTGATTGTGATCAATAGCCAAATTCAGAGTCTCTTTTGCAGCACCATAAATAACTGCTGGAACCATTCCTGCATGTCTCATTCGTCTTGCGTTAGAGGTTCCAGATGTTTCCCTAGATTCTACAATTAAATCGATTTCTTTAGCCATGATTTGTTTGTTTAAAAATATATTTTTATCAATAAAATGGTGGCAAATAATAACCGATGTTGAGCAATGTAGCTAGTTAAAAATGGTTTATATTGGATCTGTTAGTCAGCGTAGAGAGAGCTAACAGATTGATCATCGAGCATTCGTTGAATTGTTTCCCCTAATAACTCTGCAATTGATAACTGTCTAATTTTTTCAATACTTTTTGCTTCCTTGCTCAAAGGTATAGTATCTGTGACCACAAGCTCATCTAAATTAGAGTCTGCAATTCGTTCAATTGCTGGACCAGATAGCACTGGATGTGCTGCATAAGCCACTGTTTTTATTGCTCCCTTTTCTTTAAGGACTGAGGCGGCATTACACAGTGTCCCTGCAGTATCCACCATATCATCAAATAATATAGTCGTTTTTCCATCAACGTCGCCTATGACGTTCATGACTTTTGATTTATTTGCCGCCTCTCTTCTCTTATCAATAATTGCAAGACCAGCACTATCGAGCCTTCGAGCTATAGCTCTTGCTCTCAAAACTCCACCAACATCAGGAGAAACAATAACTGGGTCTTGATATCTCTGTTTCCATATGTCACTTAATAGAATTTGAGACGAGTAAATATTATCCACAGGGATTGAGAAAAACCCTTCAATCTGATCAGCATGAAGATCAACAGTAATTAATCTTTGAATACCAGCAGTTTCAATGAGGTTAGCCACTAACTTTGCTGACACAGGGCCTCGTGTGTTTCTTGGCCTCCTATCCTGCCTGGAATAACCAAAGTATGGGATAACTGCCGAAATTGATTCAGCAGATGCTCTTTTACATGCATCAGCCATTAACAGAAGCTGCATTAAGTGTTCATTACCAGGTTGATAAGTCGATTGGATAAGAAATATATGCTTACCTCTGATGTTCTCTGCAATCTCTATGCTGGTCTCACCATCGCTAAATTGATTCACTTGTATCCAACCAAGAGGTTGATTCAGGTAACGGGCAATCATATTTCCCAGTTCGTTAGATGCTGGTCCAGAAAAAAGAATTAGTTTGTCTTTATTCATTATGTAATTAAACCATGTTAATGATCTTTTTTATAAAAAATTTATGGCTGGGGTGGCAGGATT
>Ga0066854_10000753_pt1 | contig 11486 bp, 7 predicted proteins | sample ETNtaG_8_FD_65494 | JGI IMG/M metagenome (GOLD analysis project Ga0066854, IMG submission 65494) | Marine microbial and viral communities from oxygen minimum zone, Eastern Pacific Ocean - ETNP201406SV75 | ecosystem: Environmental > Aquatic > Marine > Oceanic | place: Pacific Ocean: Eastern...
CAGGTCGGCGATCTCGGCTGCGAACCTCGCAGCACGCTCGTCCACCCGGGTACCGGCCGGAAAGTAGGTGAAGGTGGTTGTCGGACGAACCTCATCGATCAACGGGTTGTGGGCTGACAGGAACTCGCATGCCTGGTAGTCGAACAGGATCAGCGGGCCATTCGTGGCAACGAATGCCCAGCGGGCATGGTTGTGGGTGAACCACATCTGCATGTTCGGCGAGTTGGTGGCATACATCTGGTTAAGCGGGTCAAACAGGAGCACGCCGGCCACGTCCTCGACCGCCAGCCTCTCCTGGATACGAGCAAGGCGGTAGCGCTGCATCGCGTCCAGGTCCGGGAGTTCCAGCCCGACAGCAGCCCACTCGGAGACGGCCGGCTCGCCCGGCCCCATGACGTTGCGGTTGCCGATCGTCGCTGCACGCTGAACCAGGGGATCGTTGAGGTCCTCTGGCTTCGTTCCGGGTGCACCCATGGTGGTCTTCCTTTCCTCAGGAGCGCATCCGCGTTCCGGCCGGGTCAAACAGCGGTTCGCTCTGGCGGGTTGCCGTCATTCGGGTTCCGACAAGTTCGATCTCAAAGCCGGTGTCGGTGTCGGCGAGGTGGGCAGGTACATAGCCGAGGGCGCAGGAGGCTCGTGACCAGTGTGCATAGCCACCGGAGGTGACCCAGCCAACGACCTCGCCGTCGTGCCAGATGGGTTCGTTGCCGATCACGTCGGCGTCATCCACGTCGACTGTGAACGCGGTGAGCAGGCGGTCCGGGCCGGCCCCGTGTGAGGCGGCGGCGGCTTCCCGACCTATGAAGTCGCCCTTGTCGAGCTTCACGAACCTGTCCATGCGGGCTTCCCAGGGTGTGTAGATGGGTCGGTACTCGGTGGCCCAGCCACCGAAGTTCTTGTCGAAGCGCATGCTGTTGAGTGCGTTCAGGCCGAACAGGCGGAGGTCGTGTTCAGCGCCTGCTTCCATAAGCATGTCGAACAACCCGGCCTGCAGTGATGCCGGTACCCAGATCTCGTAGCCCAGGTCGGCGGTGAAGGTGATGCGGCCGACGAGTGCCTGGATCATTCCGAGCGACATCGGACGGATGTCGAGGAACCTGAACGCATCGCCGGACACGTCCTGTTCGGCGACTGCTGCCAGAAGGTCGCGTGAGGCGGGCCCTGCAATGGAGAGGCCCGTCAGTTCGTGGCCCAGCGACCTGTAGATGGCACCGTCGCCGAAGTCGTCCAGGTTCTCCCTGAACCAACGCTCGTGGTACCCGTCGGCAATCCCCGAACCCAGTACCAGGAACCGCTCGTCGTCCCCGAGGGTGGTGGGAAGTGCTGCAACGGTGAAGTCGCCGATGAGCATTCCCTGGTGGTTCAGCATCGGGGTCAGCGCCATGCGGCTCTCGGCGGGGATGCGGTTGGCCATCATCCGGTCCAGGAAGGCCCGTGCACCGGGGCCGGTGAACTCGTGCTTGGCGAAGCCGCTGGTCTCGATCATGCCGACGCCCTCGCGTACGGCCCTTACCTCGTCGGCGACCACGTCAAAGGCGTTGGAGCGTCGGAAGGTGACGTCCTCGACCGGTTCCTCTCCGGGCCTCTGGAACCACATGGCCGTTTCCAGGCCGTAGTAGGCGCCCCACACGGCGTTGGCGTCGGTGAGGCGACCGTGGATGGGGGAGGTGAACAGCGGGCGACCGGCGGGTAGTTCCTCGTTGGGGAAGGAGATGCGGAAGCGACGGCTGTAGTTCTCCTGAACCTTGGCACGCGTGTAGGCGGGTGTGGTCCAGTCGCCGTAGCGGGCCACGTCCATTCCCCAGACGTCGAAGCCCGGGTCGCCGGTTGTCATCCAGTTGGCCATCGCCAGGCCAACACCGCCGCCCTGGCTGAGCCCGGCCATGACGCCACAGGCCACCCAGTGGCCGCGCTGGCCACGTATCGGCCCTATCAGCGGGTTTCCGTCGGAGGCGAAAGTGAACGGCCCGTTGATGACCTGCTTGATTCCGACCTCGTTGAAGATGGGGAAGTGGGCGAAGCCCACCTCTAGTGAGGGTGCGATCCGGTCAAGGTCGGGCGAGAGCAGTTGGGAGCCAAAGTCCCACGGGGTCTCCCTGGTCTGCCACGGCACGCCTGCCTGTTCGTAGGTGCCCAGCAGGAGGCCGCCACCTTCGGCCCTGATGTAGATCTCGCCACCGAAGTCGACGGCGCCCCGGCCGTGCCCGTCGGTCGCATCAAGCCACGGCCTCAACTCGGGGATCTCCTCGGTCAGCAGGTACTGGTGTTCCATTGCCAGAATCGGTAGTTCGATTCCGCACATGCGTCCGACCTCGCGGGCCCAGAGACCTCCGCAGTTCACGATGTGTTCAGTGTTGATTGTCCCTTGCTCGGTGACGACCTCCCATGTGCCATCGGCCCGCTGGACGATGTTCTCGGCCCATGTGTTGCGGTAGACCTCGGCACCGGCCATGCGCGCACACGTCGCATATGCATGCGTCACTCCGGACGGGTCCACATGGCCGCCCACAGGGTCGAACATCGCTCCCACGAAGTGCTGTTCCTCCATGAATGGCACGTGTTCCTTGGCCTCGGCCACCGAGACCAACTCGGTGTCCATCCCCAGGTAGCGGCTGCGGGCGTGGACCATCTTGAGCCAGTCCATGCGCTCCTCGGTCTCGGCCAGCATCAACTCACCGGTCAGGTGGATTCCGCATGGTTGCCCTGAGGTCTCCTCGAGGTCCTTGTAGAGCTGGATCGTGTAGCGCTGTAGGGCCGCCACGTTGGGGTCGCCGTTGATTGTGTGCATGCCGCCGGCCGCATGCCAGGTCGACCCGGCGGTCAGTTCCTTGCGTTCCACGAGCACAACGTCGGTCCAGCCGGCCTTGGTCAGGTGGTAGAGCACGCTGCACCCGACGACCCCGCCACCGATTACCACCACCTGCGCCTGCTGCTTCATCTATCGGGCTCCTTGTGGATTCGTGTTGCTCAGTAGTCGGTCTCTATGCCGCCGTCGGCTATCCGCTGGGCGACAAACTCGTCGAGTTCAGCACGAACGGAGGCGTCCATGGGCGGCTCCTCGTGGGCGTCGAGGAGCTCCCGGGCCAGTATCTCTGCCCGCTGGTGGGCCTCGATGCGGCCGTTCTCTTCCCAGCTCTCGAAGTTGCGCCAGTCCGAGACCATCGGAGCGAAGTGCTCGGTTGTGTAGCGCTCCTGGGTGTGGGAGGTGCCAAAGAAGTGTCCGGCCGGCCCAACCTCGGCGATCGCCTCGACAGCCAGCGAGGCGTCGTCAACGGTGATTGGCTTCAGCATGGTCGCCACCATGTTGAGGTTGTCGGCGTCGATGACCATCTTCTCGTAGGAGGCGAGCAGGCCGCCCTCCAGCCAGCCGGCCCCGTGGAGGAGCAGGTTGACGCCGCCCATGACCGCACCCCACAGGGAGAACACGCTCTCGTAAGCCGCCTGGGCGTCGACGCTGTTCGAGGCGTTCACGTTCGATGACCGGTAGGGCAGCCCGTAGCGTCGGGCCAGCTGGCCACCGATAAGGCATGCCTGCCAGTACTCGGGGGTACCGAATGCCGGGGCACCTGAGCGCATGTCTACGTTGGAGGTGAAGCCTCCGTAGATCACCGGCGTCCCCGGCCTGACGACCTGCGTGTAGGCGATGCCGGCGAGGGCCTCGGCGTTCTGGAGCACCAGTGCACCGGCAACGGTTATCGGCGCCATTGCACCGGCCAGGGTGAACGGTGTTATCACGATCACCTGGTTCCTGGCCGACATCTCCTGGATGCCGTGGAGCATGACCGTGTCGTAGCGCAGCGGTGTGCTGGCGTTGATCACCGAGATGATCGATGCCTGCTCGTCGATGGTGGCCTCGTCGATTCCCCGTGCGATGCGGGTCATCTCAATGGCATCGAGGTTTCGCTGCCTGCTGAGGCTGTAGACAAACGGTGGTTTGTCGGAGAGCGTCAACATGTCGTGTGTGGCGTGCAGGTGGCGCACCGAGGGGTGCAGGTCCATCGGTTCCACCGGGTAGCCGGCCGAGGTGTGGATGATGTTGAGTACCTGCCCCAGTTTGATCAGGTTGCGGTAGTCATCGCGGTTCCCGTCGCGCCGGTCGCGGCCCAGACCGGTCACGAACGGTGGGCTGGCCACAGAGGTGTTGGTGATGAAGTTCCCGCCCATGGTCAGGTTCCGCTCGGGGCGCAGCCCGTGGAGCGTGAACTCTGCTGGAGCTGTGTCGATCAGGCTGAGGATCAGGTCGGGATCGAAGCGGACCCTGTCCCCGTCAACCTCGGCACCTGTTTCGGAGAGCTGGTATCTGGCTGTCTCGTCAAGGAAGTCGATGCCGGTCTCGGACAGAACCCGCAGGGACGCCTGGTGGATCGACTCCAACTCGTCGTCGGAAACGGCCCTTATCGGGTCGAGCCGCATCCTCGGCTGTTTGAATGGTGGCTGGTCGGCGGCCACGTTTCGGGTTCGGGGCCGGTTGCTCAGGCGGCCCCTTTGCTCGCTCATGAGGGTAGGTCCTCTGAGGTCGGCTGAGGGTCAAGGGCCGGGGTCAGGTGCAGCTCGTCACCCTCGTAGGGGTGGGCCCGGGCGACGTCCTCGTTCAGCACCACGCCCAGCCCGGGGTCGCCGGACGGGATGACCATTCCGTCCTCCCACCTGATCGGCGTCTCCAGCAGGTCGGCGTGGAAGCCACCCCAGTCGTCGATTGACTCCAGGATCAGGAAATTGGGTGAACAGGCTGCCAGTGCGATGTTCGCTGCCGCTACGACGGGTCCGCAGTAGCAGTGGGGAGCGAGCAGGGCCTGGTGCACCTCGGCCATCGAGGCGATCTTCTTGCCCTGGAGGATGCCGCCGCTCCTACCCAGGTTGGGTTGGAGGATCGATGCCGCCCCGGCCCGGAGGACGGCTGCGAACTCGCCTGCGGTCGTGAGCCGTTCACCGGTGGCGACGGGGATCGTGGTTCCGGATGCCACCCTCGCCATGCCGTCGACGTCATCGGGTGGGACGGGCTCCTCGAACCAGAGCGGGTCATAGGCCTCGAGACGCCGGGCCATGCGCAGCGCACCTGACGGGGTGAACTGTCCGTGGGTGCCGAATAGCAGGTCGGCCCTGTCTCCGACGGCATCCCTGATGGCCGCCGTGTAGCGCTCTGACAGGTTGAGGCGCTCGAGGGAGGGCTGGCGGCCGTCGAACACCGTGTAGGGCCCCGCCGGATCGAACTTCACGGCCGTGAAGCCCCGCTCCACTTCTCGAACAGTCTGCTCTGCCGCCAGTACGGGATCGGTGTAGACGTTGGGCCCGTCCCTGGGTGCGTAGGCATCGGCATCCTGCGGGTACAGGTAGGTGTAGGAGCGGAGGCCCTCGTGAACCCGCCCACCCAGGAGGTCATAGACCGGCCGGCTGGTCTCCTTGCCGATGATGTCCCAACAGGCCATCTCGAGGGCGCTGATCACCCCGCACAACGTCGGATCAGGTCGTAGCGAGTAGCCGCTTCCGATCGCCCGACGCCAGAAGGACTCCACGTTGAACGGGGTTTCACCCACCAGGTGACGCTGGGCGACGTCCTCGATCATCTCAGCGACGATGTGGGGAGCGACCGTGGCCACGTACGCCTCGCCGACACCCTTGACGTCACCGTCGGTGGTGAGCGTCACGAAGATGAAGTAACGGCCACCATGATGTGGCGGTGGGTTGCCGACAACGAAGGTCTCCACGTCGACGACCTTCATCCGGTGGCCTCCTCCAAGCGGTCGGTGTGGTCAAAGACGACGACCGTTCGGATTACCTCGCCGCTACGCGCTTCGGCGAATGCTGTGTCGATGTCGTTGAGGGGGTGTGTCGAGGTGACCATGCCGTCCAGGTCCAGGCGGCCGGCCAGGTACTGGTCGACCAGGCGGGGAACGTCCTCAGCCAGGCGGGCGGTGCCCATCTTGGAACCCAGGATCTTCTGGTTTGAAATGGCCAGAACACCCGGGTCAATGTCGACGGTCACCCCCTCGGCTGGAATTCCCACGAGCACCAGGGACCCCATCCGGTCGAGCAGGTTGGCTGCACCGGTGAAGGCCCCCGGTGCTGCCGTTGTCACGAACACATGGTCTGCCAGGCGACCACCGGTCGCCTCGGCCAGAAGGTCGGCGATCCCGTCAGGCCCCGTGGCATGCGTGGCACCGAACCTCAGGGCCGCCTCCTGCTTGGCCACCAGGGGGTCGACGGCGATGATCGGATCGGCGCCGGCGAGCCGGGACCCCTGAACAACGCTCAGGCCGACTCCTCCGCATCCGATGACGACGACAGCGTCCTCACTACCGACCTGGGCCGTGTTCGTGACAGCCCCGACCCCTGTGAGGACCCCACAACCCAGGAGGGCTGCCACCTCGGCTGGGACACTGTGTTCGAACGTCACCACCTGGGAACGGTGGACGACCACCTGTTCGGCAAACGCTGCAGTGCCCAGGCCGTGGGTAACCGGTTCACCGTTGAGGTCCGACAGCGGACTCCGATGTCGGAGGGCAAGGTCGCCGGTGCAGGCGACATCGTGGCCGCGTCGGCATGCCCGGCAGTCGCCGCATGCACGGATCAGCGAGACGACAACCCGGTCACCGACAGCGACGTTGTCGACGTCCTCGCCAAGTTCCACGACGCGGCCGGTTGCCTCGTGGCCAAGAACCACGGGAAAGTCGATCGACCAACCACCGTCAAGGAACATGAGGTCCGAGTGGCATACGGCGCAGGCGTCGATGGCGACACGCACCTCGTCGGTACCGGGTGCAGCCAGGAGGAGTTCCTCGATTGACGTGGCCATGCCGACGCCACGGCTCACTGCTGCACGAACCGTTACGCCACCGTTCCCTGACATGGCGCGCACGCTAGTCAACGGTGGGTCATCCGGATGGCGGTAACGGGCTCAGCCAAGCGCGATCTCGGCTACCTGACGAAGGTCGTCGGGGCTGCGGGTGGAGACGTTGAGCATCGTGACAGGGCTGTCCTCCCACGCCTGCATGCGGTCACGGATCCGCTCAGATGGCCCGACAAGGCTGATTTCGTCGGCGAACTCGGTGGGAACCGCCGCGACAGCCTCCTCACGTTTCCCCGCCAGGAACAGGTCCTGGATGCGGAGGGCCTCCTCTTCGAAGCCCATTCTTGCCATCAGCCGTGTGTGGTAGTTCTGGCCCTTGGCCCCCATGCCGCCTATGTACAAAGCGATGTTGGTCTTCACTGGGATGAGCCCTGCCTCGACGTCATCGGTCACCTGGAGAACTACGTAGACAGCGATCTCAAAACCCTCGGGACGACCGGCGATGTCGTCGGCGTATACCTCGGGCCGGTACGGCGAGTAGTAGAGCGGCAGCCAGCCATCGGCGATTTCGCAGGTCTGGGTCACGTTCTTCGGGCCCTCTGCACCTATGAAGATTGGGATGTCAGAGCGCAGCGGATGCGTCATCACCTTCAGCGGCTTGCCCAGGCCCTGGGAACCCTCGCCCGAGTAGGGGTGCTGGTAGAACTCTCCGTCATAGGAGAGGTGGCCCTCGCGGGCGAACGCCGACCGGAGTACCTCGACGTACTCCCGGGTACGGGCCAGGGGTCGCCTGGATGGTTGCCCATACCAGCCCTCCACGACCTGTGGTCCCGAAACACCCAGTCCCAGGATCAGCCTTCCGTTGGAGAGGTGGTCGAGCGTGACGGCGTGCATGGCCGTGGCGGTGGGCGTACGTGCAGCCAATTGGACGATGCCGGTTCCGAGCCTTATCCGCTCGGTGTGGGCGGCCAGGTAGACGAGTGGCGAGAAGGCATCCGAGCCCCACGACTCGGCACTCCACACAGTGTCGAAGCCGAGCCGCTCCGCCTCCTGGGTCAGCGAAACCAGGTCAGATGGTGGCCTCGCACCCCAGTAACCCCAGACAAGACCGAGTTGCATGCCCGGATTCTGGTGCACGCCGCGTTCCGGATTCAACCCGGCCCTGTACCGTTCGCCACGGTGGGGCATTACCGGGGAGAACAGCAGTGGGCAAGCGACCGATCATTGAGCCGTTCCGGGTTCACACTGTCCAGGCAATCTCGATGCCCTCCAGGGAAGTGCGCGAGGAGGCGCTCAGGCGCGCCGAGTACAACCTGTTCGGTCTGAGGGCCGACGAGGTCACCATTGACCTGCTGACCGACTCGGGTACCGGCGCCATGTCCACGATGCAGTGGGCCGGGATGATGCTCGGCGACGAGTCCTACGCAGGAAGCAGTTCCTTCTTCCGCTTCGAGGAGGTGGTGCGCGACCTCACCGGGTTCAACGAGGTGATACCGACCCACCAGGGCCGGGCCGCTGAGAAGATCCTCTTCACCACGCTCGTTGATGACGGCCAGGTCGTTGTCAACAACAACCACTTCGACACAACCAGGGCCAACGTGGAGTACAGGGGAGCCGAAGCCAGGGACCTGGTTGCCGCCGAGGGGAGCGATCCGGCTCTTGTGGCACCGTTCAAGGGGAACATGGACATCGATGCGCTCCGCTCGTCGCTGGAGGTCGACGGTGACCGGATTCCGCTGGTGATGGTGACGGTCACCAACAACGCCGGAGGAGGCCAGCCAGTTTCAATGGCGAACCTGAGGGCCGTGCGCGCGGTCTGTGATGAGTACGGGGTTCCTCTGTTCCTGGATGCCTGTCGCTTTGCTGAGAACGCCTGGTTCATCAAGGTCCGTGAGGACGGTTACGCCGACAGGACGCCGAAGGAGATAGCACAGGAGATGTTCTCCCTGGCCGACGGCTGCACCATGTCGGCCAAGAAGGACGGCCTGGCCAACATCGGGGGATTCCTGGCCCTCAACGACGAGCGGGTGGCGTCGGGGTGTCGCAACCTGTTGATCCTCACTGAGGGCTTCCCCACCTACGGGGGCCTTGCCGGTTACGACCTCGAGGCCATCGCACAGGGCCTCATCGAGGTGCTCGACGAGGACTACCTGCGGTACCGCACCAGGTCGGTGGAGTACCTCGCAGAGAAGGTGGCTGCCGGCGGCGTTCCGATCGTGCAGCCACCCGGTGGTCACGCAGTATTCGTTGAGGCACGCACGCTGCTGCCGCACATCCCGCCGCACGAGTATCCGGCTCATTCGTTGGCTGTCGAGTTCTACCGTGAGGGCGGGGTCCGTGGAGTCGAGCTGGGGTCGCTGGCGTTCGGCGTTCCACAGGAAGATGGCACCGAGGTACCGGCGACCATGGAACTGGTACGCCTGGCCATTCCGCGGCGGATGTACACCCAGAGCCACATCGACTACGTGGCCGAGGTGGTGCTCGACGTGGCGGCCAGGGCAGGATCGATCGGTGGATACCGCATCGTCGAGCAGGCACCCTGGTTGAGGCACTTCACGGCAAGGCTGGAACCGGTGGCAGCAGGTCCAGGTGGGTGACACCTTCCCTAGGCAGTCGGCGCGCACGCGTCGGTTCACCTGCGGGCAGCCGCGCAGTGTCTCGGTCTCCGAGGACGGCAACCGCGTTCTGTTCCTCCGCTCGGGTGGTGGCGATGACCCCGTCAACTGCCTCTGGTCGTTGGATCCGGCCACCGGTGGCGACCGCCTGGTCGCCGACCCGGCGGTCCTCCTGTCAGAGGAGCAGGGTGTTGTCCCATCTGCTGAGCGGGCGCGTAGGGAGCGGGTACGTGAGACCGGCTCGGGGATCGTCGCCTATGACGCACTTCCCGATCTTTCCCGTGCCTGTTTTGCCCTGGATGGACGGGTATTCCTCGTAGACCTGGCCGGAGACGGCCGCGTGGTGGAGATGTCGTCCTCGGGTGACGCCGTCGACCCCCGGATCTCACCTGACGGCATGTCAGTGGCTTATGTCTCAGGTCGGGGAGTCCGGACAACGGGACCGGCCGGGGACCACCACCTCATCGGGGGGGCAACCGACACGGTCTCGTGGGGTTCAGCCGAGTTCGTTGCCGCCGAGGAGATGGGCCGCATCCGGGGTCACTGGTGGTCGCCTGATGGTGAACAGGTCCTGGCGACACGCGTCGACGTCGGCGGGGTCGAGGAGTGGTGGATCTCGTCGCCGGTGGAGCCCGGCTCGACGCCACGGTCCGTCCGCTATCCCGCGGCCGGGACCGCGAACGCCGAGGTGGGCCTGGCCCTGGTCGCTCTGGACGGGAGCACCACCGGTGTCGACTGGGGCGGTGGTCCCGACGGCGAGTTCGAGTACCTGGCAGGTGTTCGCTGGGCTGCCGGCGAACCCCTGATCCTCACAGTGCAGACCCGTGACCAGCGGACGTTGGCTGTCCTGACTGTCGACTCCGATCTCGGTGACGCGACGGAGCACTACCGGATCACCGATGACCACTGGGTCGAGTTGGTTCCCGGGGCTCCCCGGTGGTGGGAGGGCTCTCTCCTGACCGTCGAGGATCGCGGCGAAAGCCGGCGCCTGGTCCTTGACGGTGAGGCCCTGTCACCCGATGGGCTCCAGGTTCGATCAGTTCTAGGTGTTACCACCAGCGGCGTGCTTGTGCAGGTATCGACGGACCCGTTGGACGTCGACGTCGTGAGGGTGGGGCGTGACGGCTCTGTCGAATCGGTGTCTGCAGGTGGCGGAGTGCGTTCGGCTGTTCCAGGAGGTGGGCTGGTTGCCGTGTCGCGATCGGACCTGGATGGGACGTCGCTGGAGGTCTCGGGTCACCTTGTGGCCTCGCTGGCCGAGGAGCCACTCGTGGCACCGACCCCCGACTTCCACGTGGTCGGCGAGCGTGACATCAGGTCGGCGGTGCTCTTCCCGGCCGGCCACGACGGTTCGCCCCTACCGGTACTCGTCGATTCCTACGGCGGGCCACACGCCCAACGGGTGCAGCGGACCCGTGCCCAGTTCCTGACCTCGCAGTGGTTCGCAGACAGGGGCTTCGCCGTCGTGGTGGCTGATGGACGGGGAACGCCGGGGCGCGGCCCGGTGTGGGAGCGGGCCGTGGCCGGTGACCTTGCAGGGCCGGTGCTCGACGATCAGGTGGATGCCCTGGAGGCCATCGCAGCCGACGATGACCGTCTCGACCTGTCCAGGGTTGCGATCAGGGGGTGGTCGTTCGGCGGCTACCTGGCCGCACTAGCCGTGCTCAGGCGTCCCGATGTGTTCCATGCCGCGGTGGCTGGAGCACCCGTCACGGACTGGCGCCTCTACGACACGCACTACACCGAGCGTTACCTGGGTAATCCTGAGGTCAATCCCGAGGTCTACAAGCGGGCCGACCTGTGTGCGGAGTCGGCGTCGCTGACGGGGCCCCTGTTGCTCATCCACGGCCTCGCCGACGACAACGTGGTCGCTGCCCACACGCTTGCCCTGTCCCGCGCCCTGCTGGAGGCCGGAAGGCCACACAGCGTGCTGCCTCTCTCGGGGGTGACCCACATGACGCCCCAGGAGGAGGTGGCCGAGAACCTCCTGCTCGTCCAGCTGGCCTTCCTGAAGAACGCGCTGGGGCTCTAGCCGGTTCTTCACAGGACCTGTTCCACGACCGTGGTCCGTCGCCGGGCACCCG
>Ga0066854_10000755_pt1 | contig 11460 bp, 16 predicted proteins | sample ETNtaG_8_FD_65494 | JGI IMG/M metagenome (GOLD analysis project Ga0066854, IMG submission 65494) | Marine microbial and viral communities from oxygen minimum zone, Eastern Pacific Ocean - ETNP201406SV75 | ecosystem: Environmental > Aquatic > Marine > Oceanic | place: Pacific Ocean: Eastern...
GTTAATCAAGAAGGCTCTAAGGACTGAGGTATGATCAACCCCGTGATGTTCATAAAATGAAGAGTCCTCTACTGCGACTATGGCTTTTTGAAAGTTTGGAGATATGAGGTCTAGTGTTATAAAACTACGATGACCAAGAACCTTTAAAATCTCGCCATCGTATGAGTAGATCTCTGTGGGCGGTTGATGGTTTAGGTATCGAAGGTCTTCAGGAATCATTGGTAATTGATCCTTCAATTGATAGTAGCCAAACCCAATACCAGAAATCGCCAGTACGATAACTACAGTAACCAGATTGGTGAGATTCTTAGTAAGTAGGCTCATTTATTTACTCCGGAACCATTGCGCGGCTCATATTGTTGAACAAAAGTTTTCTTTCCTTTAAAAGCTTCATGTTTTCAAATACCCATTTACTGATAAACCTCACGGACTCCTGTTCGTCTTGGCTTAAATCATTACTTGTCGTGAGTGCTTCCTGTACCCCCCTAAAGTCAAGCCGCGCTAAAGAAAATCCCTCTCCAGTGGTGGGGTGATCCCAACTATCAGTCACTTCAGTTTGAAGAAGAAGAGTAGCGGCGGTGTCATTTATAACCATCTGTAGCTTTTCTTCACTGATCCAACCTAGTTCACTAGAACTTTTGGCAGACTGGTGGTATTTGATTAATCCTTCATTAAAATCTCCTAAAACCTGAGCCAAGTTATTTCGAGCGTCATCATCTGCCACAAATTGAATTTGTTCTGCTGGCTCTATAGGCTTCGCTTTTCCAACACCAAAAAAGGCCTCACTATTTCCCTGGCTATCTGGCTGAAATACTCCACTACCAGTAGACACCCAGACTGGAACAGTTACTTCATTAACTTCGGCAGATAAGATCGGCTTTGGTTCTGTCGTGTCAGGCTGACTAATAATATCTGTGTTAAGGGTTGAACAACCAAACATAAGCGTTGTTCCTATAGCTAGTAAAATTGTCTTTTTCATAATTGACCTCGTCAAATAATTTTATGAACTGATAAGCCAGCCAAATTTTGTCGAGAGAAGGAGGGGTACTCGGACAAAATCAGAGGAGATAACCTGAATCTCTAAGTGGCTGGGCCCTACACCAATCCTGTTCAGGCAAGCCGGCCTATCAGCTCAGTTCAATTTATTGTCAACAGAAGCCAATATTCTTGGCTTTCTTTCCAAGTAAAATGGAAACCATTTACCACCTGGAGGCGCTGACCAGATTCCACGCATATTGCCATCGCTTAAAATTCTTCCCTCAAATGTTCCGGTCATTTTGTCGCCATCGTATTCATGAATGAGAAACGTTTTGTCCTCGCCGATTGATCCTTTTAATGTTCTTAGGTTTTTTTCTGTGTTCACCACACTGCCTGTGACATCATCCCCCATTCGATCAAATGACATACTCATTGCGTATTTGCCTCCAATGCTTCCCTCAAAAAAAAGTTTCTGGATTATTGGAGTGGGTTTAGAAATTGACTCCGCTTCCTCATTAAACTGAGCCCAAGTAACAATTGAAAGAACGAGGGCAACAAACCCAACAATCAGTTTTATTCCAGAGTCCACGAAGTCAATCTCCCACCCAAGGTTATTAATTATTTATTTTGATACTCAAACAACCAGTCACCAACAAACGGCTCATCTTGCTTTTTCATCGGTCCTTTTTTAGCTATAAGCTTAGTTTGGCCAGCAGAGTTACTTAAAGAGTCGGTGTCTATAGGCGAACCAAGTTCTGATCTTTGCGAAACTGAAGGCACTACCCTGCTATTACCTAGAAACTCACCACCTGAAGTTTGCACTTTGAGAATCTTTACCGCTGGTTCATCTTCAGCAATGGCTTCTTTAATTATTGAAGCTGTTTCAGGCTGGACCTCTTTTCCTTTGTCAATTTCAACGACATTGGTCACGGGGTCGAGAATTGAGGTCTCCTCCATATGAGGGCCATATACTGACTCACTCTTTACAATGGTGCTTTCAGCAGATTGAATGGCGTTTTCCGACAAGGAGTTTTCATCGGTAAGACTTATGTCGTCAGAATCAACACTCTCATCCCAATTAATATTCTTAAAACTATCTGACTGAGATGAGTCTTGAGTTTTAGGTTCTTCGTAAACGCTTACTGTAAGGACATTGTCAGAATGCCCAGGCTCAATCGAATCCGCTTGGGTCTCATTAGCAGGCCGCACGTAAGTTTTCTCCATATGCGCAATCAGATCGCTGAGATACCGTTCTCCAGCACTATTTTTCCTTTGCTTATAAAGTTCGCGTGCTTTGGCTAAGTAGAAAATGGAATTGTTAAGGTCATTTATATCCTGATAAGACAGTCCAATATTGTAATTGGCGACAACGTTGTTCTCATCGATGGCCAAAGCCAACTCAAACTGCTCCATCGATTTATCTTTTTGCCCAAGATCTTCATACACAAGGCCAAGACCATTGTGGGCTTGAGCGTATTTAGGATTTATTCTTAACGCCTCTTCATATTCGTTTTTGGCAATTTCTAGATTATTCTGAGCCAAGTAGACCGTTCCAAGGTTGTGGTGTGACCTGGCATATTCCTCGTTTTGCGCAATTACCTTTTTAAAGTCTTCAATTTTGCTTTGATAACGCTCAGCATCAGTACGGACATCCCCAAACATAAAGGGTCCAATTGAATAAACTGGATCTGTTTCAAGCGCTGATTTAAATTCTTTTTCAGCTCCCTTTAAATTCCCAAGCTTTAGATAAGCCTCGCCAAGATCGTTGTGGGCTTTTGTGTTATGCCAATCTTCACCTATAAGGGATTTCGCCGTCTCTATAGCCACTTCATTCGGGTTTGCTGCTGGATTTGCATCAGCATTGAGACTCCCCAAACTAAGAATTAATGCTGCCAGATAATATTTTGCGTTCATGGTTTCACCTTCTTTTAGTATTATTAAATTGAATGACTGATTCTCAAATTTCAATCACCGCCACAATTATCTTGATCGTATTTATCAGGTGGTACTTTTTAGATCTCTTATATCCCGCTGGAGACACTAACTGCATCATCTCCGCAAAACCTTCTTCAAAGTAAAGATTGCCTTTCGAGTTGGTCGTTCCAAGAAGAAACACTTCATCTTTGATGGCCTCCCCTACCATGCTCATTTAAATAGCTAATAGATCCATCTTGTTTACTTAATTCCTCAATCAGACAGTCCGCATGTTCAACGGCGCGTCTGGCTGCATGCTTGGGACTCGGGTGAAATGTCTCCCTTTTGCAAAGAATAGCCTGAATCATCATTACTGCTATTTGCTCACGTTTTTTTAGAACTGGTTTCATCTTTCCTCTTTATTTTTAATTTGTATATATTTCGTTGTCTGCAAGTGATGCGCTGTATGGGCTGTACTTTTTTCTTATGTAACATCCAAGAGCTCCTGTCTCACGACTTGAACAAGGAGCAGTTCTCAGTTCTATGTTTTCAAATAGCGATGACAACTTGACGAGCTCCAGAACCTCTTTAACTTCCCGATTGACTCCAATTACATGAAATTCTGTTTCAGAATCAGAAGCCATCCGCACACACTCCACAATGGTGGCAATTCCAGCGCTATCAATTGCGGTAACAGCTTCAAGGTTTATCATGACCCCTTTTCTTGTCCCTAAGAACAAAGGAGCTATTTCTTCGAGGACACTGGGAGCTATATCCAAATTGAAATTACCGTATACAGTGAAGATGAAATGATCGTTATTTCCTGATTCAGGTTGAGATGATGGACATGGATTAGTATTCACTTTGGCCTCCACGCTAGAAGTTTCTATCGATTGAGTTATTTCCTGTTTTCTTTCTCTAAAATTACACATACTGGATCCTTTCCTGTCATCTTGATTGCGAAGAGATCACAGACGAGGAAGGTTATAACAGCAGCCCCGCCGCTTGAGATTCCGCAAATTATTAACCAGAGAATGTTCTCATCCATTTTTCACCTGTATATTAATTAGCTACTTACCCATGTAGTCCGAGAACTCGAAAGTGTTGTTCGAGAAAATGACCTTTGGGCTTAAAGCATCGTATTTTTCAGGAGAAATCTAGTTCTTGCCGATAGTTCAGCATTCTCAGGCGGGTGATATTTCTCGAACAATCTCGCTATAAAAGCAAAAAACCCCTGCCAGCATCAAGCCGACAGGGGTTAAGAGTAGCTAGTAATGGTTTAACCAGTAACCATTACCATCATATGATCATCCGACCATCCGTACTTTCTTTGTCCCGTTTTGACTGCGAGAACCAACCTGCTTGAAACATCATCCTCACACTCTGGGTTTATGGAAAACTCGTTATTAAGCTCATTAATCTCTGAGATTAAAGCTATCTCGTCAAGTTCATAGAAACAATCCTCTGCCTCCTTGTTGATTTCAGAGAAACACGAGTTTTTAACTCGAAACTTGAACCTGCGTTCTCCTTCAGGACCTGTAGCGATTTTCTCGTACAGCTTGTATCCCTTAGAGAATCTCCAGCCAATTTCCTTTTCAAAAAAACTAAGCAATCTTTTAGATACCTCATCGCATAGTTTCCACTGGGCATCATAATGTTTAATCTTGACCCTTTTTAAACGATTACCTTCAGGATATTCGTAGGCAGGACCAAAATTAAACTTACCACCGTTACCGGAAAGAATATCTATAAAATATTTCCAGGATTTTGCTCTATTGTCTCTAAATCCAAGATGCCTGCAATCATAGGGAATCGATTGCTTACCCGGAAGCTTTACAGAAATACTTGAATCATTTTCATAACTTATTTCAAGATCTCTAATCTTGTCATCTATGTTTTCAGCTAGCTCTACCAACTGAGTTTCTTGACCGGTGGAAATATATCTTTGCGACATAAAATCAACAAACTGATTAAATAGTGCTTGATGCGGCACAATTGTGTTCATAGCGTAATTCCTTTTTTAAAAATAAGGCAATTAGGACGAAACCGAGCATAGAAATGCCCTTAGTTAGCCCTCTTATTTAAACTTTAAAGAAATTACGCTTGTTTGGGTGGTGGGTTTAACGAATCTGGGAGGTATGAATCAAAGAAGGTATTACTTGAGAATATAGACAACCCGTTGCTAAATATTCTCTTTAGCTGAAGAGCTGAAGACACCATATAAGGCGCGGATGGGGCTGGGTCAACGTTATGAGAGCTAGCTGCTTTTGTGGGTTTAGAGTGGCTTGATTCACCTGACAACCACTCTACAAATGCCAAGAATGATTGAAAAATTCTAGAGGTCCCGGCTGTAGCCTGGGGTTGCGTTGCCAATACTTCTTTTTCTTCAAAATAAGCGACAGGATTCGCTGGAGCAAGTATGTCGTTCTTGTCTGGATAGGTAATGTGCTCAATGATTTCTTTGTAACTCCCCATAGGAAAAACTTTGGGGGTGGAAGCCACAGGACCGGTTGTTACTCGTATAGACATGTCCTCTTGAATTTCTATAACGAGGTTGTCTCCAGGAAAAATGAGGTTAGGATTATCTAAATTGTTGAGTGTCGAAATCTTAGAAAAATCTACATTAAAGTATTTTGCAATAGCCCACAGGCTTTCATTCTTTTGAACGGTATGGACTATTTTCTTAGAGCGGAGGGATTGGTCTGTCTGTGCAAAGCCCCAGTATTTCGATCCCGATGAGTACGCAAAAGCAGTGCCTGTAGCAAAGCAGGTAACAAATAAAAAACTTAATAGAATTGTTAGATTTGTTTTCATAATTAGCCAACAGACTCAATTCACCCTAATAACTATTTAGAAGACTACAATTAATTATTAGTCTGTGTCAATAGACTTTAAGATCTATCATGCCTTTTAAAGATTAAAATTTATTAACGCATTGAAACAAAATAGACCAAGGCATTTTCTAGAGTGTTTCGCTCGGGAACCAGGAAGTATTTTCACAAATAACTTTTATTTTTATATTGACATATCGCTATATTACGATATTATAACCATTAAGGAGACCATAAATGCTTAATATCAAGAAAAACAAAAAACCAAAACTCATTAGTCTTGAGGCCTTAGGTCAGGCGGCAGAGTGTCTTAGGACGCTTGCTCACCCACACCGCTTACGTATAGTTCAAATGTTACTTCAGGGTAGTTATACGGTCGGTGAACTGGCTGAAGCTTGCGAGATCCCAAGCCACATGGCTTCGGAACATCTTCGGTTGATGCAGCATTGTGGATTGCTTACAAGCCGGCGAGATGGAAGGCGTAACTATTACGAAATCGGAGAGCCTCATTTAAAAGATATTATGTCCTGTATCCAAGGTAGGTTTGGATAATTTTTTTTACTCAAAATATATCGTTAAATCTCGATTTTAAGACATATTAAACATAAAGGAGAACTCAATGGATAAAAATATTTTAACTACAACCCCTAAAATCTTGGGAGATTTAATAAAAAATGGGCAAGCGGTTCAGTTGATTGATGTTCGCACGCCAGCAGAGTATCAAGAGTGCCATGCGACTTCAGCTCAAAACATACCACTCGATTCACTTGACCCAAAAACAATAGTAGAGTCAAAAAAAGGTTCCGAAGAAACTCTACTCTATATTATTTGTCAATCTGGGAATCGAGCGATAAAGGCCTGCGAAAAATTTAATATGATTGGCCACCACCATGTAGTAAATGTCAAGGGAGGAACGAAAGCCTGGCAAGAGGCAGGGTTGCCAGTGGTTCGTGGTAAAAAATGTTTTTCACTTGAGAGGCAAATTCGAATTATTGCCGGGACCATTGTGTTTGTAGGGGCGGTGCTTAGTTGGATGATACACCCTGCATTTATTAGTCTCGCAGCATTTGTAGGCGCGGGACTTGTGTTTTCAGGAATAACCAATACCTGTGCAATGGGAATGATGCTGGCCAAAATGCCCTGGAATAAAGCATAGAAGAAATGGAAAGCGACAAACCTATAGGTAAATAAAAATATTTATAAACAGATTAGGAACATGTTTGGCGTCAACTGAATGTGGACCAACTGAGTTATTGATCAGCCATATATTAATTTAAAAAAATATTTAAGGCACTAAAGAATCTAGCAAGCACATTAATAATTTTACTCTATACTATACCTCTACTTACCAAATGACCTAACATATAGAATAATATGCCATGCCTCATCCTCAGTTAAAATTTCAGGAATAAATGAAACCATTGCGGTCCCAGCACTACCATTCTTAAGAATCCACAGCAATTCGCCATCCTTTCGAGCTGCTTGCCATGCCCTGTCTGTAAAGTTTCTTGGAAGCTTCCCACGCAAACCCGGGATATGGTCATACCCCTTACCGTTTTTCCCATGGCATGTGACACAAAATGCCTTACTGTGAAAGAGTTTCTTTCCCGTTTCAATATTACCGGGAGTAGAGGGGAGTGGGTTTACCCATGACCTTGCCTCTTCAATTTGATCGAGAGGTACCCGAGGTTTAAGAACTTCAGGATCAGAGACTTCACTGAAAACCGGTGAAACGCCCACACACATCGAATAAAGTATCCATAACCCTATAGCTCTTTTAAGCATAACCTAAATCCCTCTGGTTCAAGTAGACTTCACTATAAAAAAAAGAGGAGAGGGGATTATATATCCCCCCCCCCCATACCTATATAGACAGCTTTTTATTTTGTTCTATATACGTGACCTACAGATGTAGGTGTTGTTACGGTTCCATCTGGGACAACCTGATCTTTTCCCCACAGGTGAAAGATAACACCGTCTGTTTTTGCAGCAGCGTCAGCTAAAGCCTTAACCTCTTTAGGATCATCAATATCGAGAATGGCCACTCGACCTGTATCTATTTCGACTTGATGGTCATGAAAGGTACGGTTCCACTGAACGAGAGGTACATTCTTTCGAGCTAGGTTTTTTTCAATAAAATACTCAACCGCTACAAGCTTTGCATCCGGTTTAGTGGATTCAAACAATAGGCACTGAAGAATCTCACCGTTTTGAATTCCTTTACAGTAATGATGGTATGGACCACCTACCTGGCCGTCAGCCATCATATGAGGAGCCTGAACATGAATGGTATAGCCATCGGCTGGTCCGTTGCCACTTATGGCAGGGGTCACCATAATACCAAGCACTGCAAAACTTAATACGCTTACCATGAAAATAGATCTTAGCAATTGTTTCATTGATACCTCCATTATATTTACAAAAAAAAAATTAATAAAAAACACTTCTGCTCGGAAGAATCGTTTAGGTGTAAGCAAGGCCAAATACCCAGCCAGCTACAGCCTTCCCTCTTCCAAATCAAAAACATCAAACCACACATGCACGGGGCGATGCCCGGGCAAGTTTTCTCGAATATAGGATTCAAGAAATTTTTGTACCTCCACAGACATTTCGCTAATCTGCATATCTCTCATTTTAAGATTCCATAAATCAATTTTAGTTTTATCTTTTATTTTCGAGTTGGCATTGATCCATCCGGCAACTTCATCGTCCTTCGCTCCTGTGGCCACAAATCCTTTAAACTCATTGTGGTCGATCCCGGTAAAAACCTCGAATTCCGCGCATAACGAACAGGGCCAGAAATTATAATCACCATTGATCCCCGCAAGAAAAGATCTGCACTTGTCGAGACAACGAGCCAAAATAACATATCCTCCCAACATGGTTCTGGGGCTGCATGGGTATTCTTTGCTTAAATCTTTTGCCATGGATTTGAGTTGTTCTTTATTCACTAGAAACCCCTGTTGATTGTCGGTACCAAGCCAATGATTTAAGCTTGATATGGAAACTACTGAGCAACTGAATCAGCATGAGGAGTTTCCGGTACGGTTTCGTCTAACAGTTTCGTTTTCTGGATTTGACAAAAACCCTGAGGCGAAACCGATAACGCGCTGTTGAACTTGCTTGACATGTTTTGAAAGCCGATCAACCCGGTGAGTTCGACCATTGCTTCGTCATCAAAAAACCGTTTCAGTTCCCCGATCATCTCCTCATCAACCTTCGTATGCGAAAAAGTCATGGCTTCAGCATAGCCAAGAGCCATGCGTTCCTTTTCATCAAACAAACTGCTTTCCCGCCAGGTTTGTAGAGCCTCGACCTTTTCTAAAGGAACCCCCCGTTCCAAGAGAGTTGCCGAATTGATATCCACGCAAAAGGCACACGAATTAATCTGGGACACCCTGACCGTAATAAGAGAGCGAAGGGCCGCACTGAGGGGTGAGCTACTCCGGTTGAAAGCTCCATAAAGCAGTGCCACTGCCATAAAAACCTTTGGCACGCGACCCCAGACGAGGGCGGCATCTAAAACCGCACCGTACTTGCGCTTTTGATTCCAAAAAAAAGGCCGAAGGTACCAGGGATATTCATTCACCGGTTTAATGTTGATACGCATAACTCACACCCAAATTAAGAGTTTTGGTTTCTGGAGATTAAAAAAACTCGCGCACACCCTACATTCACCCAAGTAATAAAGCTCTAAGTCCGCTTAATGCCACAAGTATTAATATGAAAAAGTGAATAGGCCGGACAATTCCCGATCAGGCCGGTTATAAGCAAGACTAGCCCGACGATGCCCATGATTATTCCCGTGGTTCCCGATATTATGAACCCGGCAACAATAAGGGCAATTCCAAAAACAACCCTGAGAATTCGATCTGCTTTTCCTATGTTACATGCCATTGATTTCTAGCCTCCATAGATTTACCTTGTTCTTAAACTTTTCACTACACTGGAGAAAGATCCACCGCCCCCTTATCTTCGTATAACACCTCGAGGATGTTAATGGAGAACCAGAGCCAGCGGACCTCTTCCAAGTCTCACTACTTAACGTTAACTGTCATGATGACAAACTCTTTATTCATTTTTGTTCCCTGATGTGGCTCTACGTAAGTTCCATCATAGTAGTACCACTGCAGAGGGGTCATTTCTCCCAAGGACTTCGGTTGTCTGGGAAGCTTGCTTACATCCAATCCATTATCAATAAAGGTTTTAGGGTTGAGGTAGTAAACAACATCTTCATGGGTTTTTTCAGGGCGACTGGAGTAGTGAATCATATTGTGTTTCGTCACCTTCTCCAACATGCAATACTCCCCACTTGCATTAGTGATATCGATGGCCGCAAGCTTGGATCCTGGTGCAAACAAATTAGCGATCGTATTGATCTCTTTACGGGCCGCCCCCTTCAGGCTCAATACAGAACCAAACTCATCTTTGATAGCCTTCAGTTCATCCGAGTCGCTTTTAGCAAAAACACTGCTGGAGTGAATGCCTGTAGAAATGAACACAAGGGCAAGTACAAATGCCACAATTCCTAAGTCAAACTTAAAGAAATTCTTCATAACAACTCCCTCTAATCACCTTGATTATTTATATATTGAATAATGAGCTTAACACCCCTGCCTCTTGGACAGATTTTCTGAAGAAACCCAAGGACATTTCCACAGATCCTTACTAAGTATAGGAATTTAGGATGGAATTAAAAATCGCAAAAAAGACCAAATTCATGTAGTAGAAATACTACGAGATAACAGGTGTGAACTAGGAAGGGAATCGTAAGGAGAATAACTCCTCAAGTTAGCAGCAAATAGCATTGTTAGTTGGACAGGCCATTGTTGATGGCGTAACGGACAATGTCAGCATTATTTTTCAGATCCATTTTCTGAAGTATGCGCGACCGGTAGGTACTGATTGTATTAATACTGAGACATAGTTCGTCGGCTATTTCCTTTAGTTTTTTACCCGTGGAGAGCAAACGAAAAACTTGAAACTCCCGATCTGTTAAAGATTCATGAAGAAACTGTTCATCGTCTTTATTTAAACCCGTAACCAATTTATCGGTGAGAGCAGAGGATATAAATTTACCGCCGTTAAAAACTTTCCTTATGGCATCAATTAGCTGGTCTGTAGCACTGGATTTTTGTAGATACCCAGAAGCCCCCGCCTTTAAAAATCTGGTTCCATAGTGATCTTCCGGGAAAATACTTAAGATCATAACAGGTAGCTTTGGATACAATGCCTTCAGTTCAATCAAGGTATCCAATCCGTTTTTTCCCGGCATATCAAAATCTAGAAGAACGACATCAACTTTTGTTTTCTTTACTATTTTTAGAACTTCGTTCCCGTTTTCTGCTTCACCTACAATACTTAAATCTAAACATTCTGAAATTATAGTTTTAAGCCCCTGACGCACTATTTCATGATCGTCAGCAACTAGAACTTTGATAGAATTTTCTTTTTCGGGCGTCATTTTAATGATAAAGGAATAGTGATAATTACATTTGTACCTTTACCGGGCAAACCTTTAAATTCCACTTGTCCACCCCATGGATGAACACGTTCCTTCATTCCGATTAACCCTAGTGACTCATGGCTTTCTATATCTTTCTTATTTATTCCGGTACCGTTGTCTGCGATTTTAAAAATTAGATTTTCGTTGTCATAATTCATTGCCACTCTCACTTGGGTAGCGTTGGCATGTCGGATGACATTTGTCACTGCTTCCTGGAAAATACGAAACAAA
>Ga0066854_10000759_pt1 | contig 11437 bp, 11 predicted proteins | sample ETNtaG_8_FD_65494 | JGI IMG/M metagenome (GOLD analysis project Ga0066854, IMG submission 65494) | Marine microbial and viral communities from oxygen minimum zone, Eastern Pacific Ocean - ETNP201406SV75 | ecosystem: Environmental > Aquatic > Marine > Oceanic | place: Pacific Ocean: Eastern...
GGCCGTTATGGCCTTCCTGATGAAATGAATCTGATAACGGGTATCCTCCACGGTCATCCTAATGGTTACGGATTCCTCGTGCCTGACAAAAGCGAACAGGACGGCGACATATACATCGGCCCAAAGCACACATCGGGAGCCATGCATAAAGATAAGGTAGTCGCCCGCATCGAATCACAAGGCGGATCGGGGCGCCCCGAAGGAAGAATCATACGTATCCTGGAACGAACAACAACTTCTCTGGTCGGGTTATTCGAACCTCTCGACAGAGACGGTTGGGTCATCCCCATGGAAGATAAATACTTTCACGATATTTTTGTCTCTGGTAAAAATAAACTCGGCGCCAAAAGCGGACAGATGGTCGTCGTTGAAATAATTTCATACCCGGACAAACATCAGCCTCCCATTGGCAAAGTGGTGGAAGTCCTCGGATATTCCGACGATCCGCAGGTGGAATTAAATTCCATCTTTCGCAAGTTTGGCACACGTACCGACTTCCCTCTGAAAGTTCTGGAGCAAGCTGAAAAAGCAACAACACGATTAAGTGAGAAAGACAAGAAAAACAGGCGCGACCTGACGAACTGGATAATTTTCACCATCGACGGGGAAACGGCAAAGGATTTTGATGATGCTGTCTCACTACAAATGACAGACGAGGGATTCCGGCTGGGCGTTCACATCGCTGATGTGAGTCATTACATAAAGAAGGATTCCGTTCTTGACAAAGAAGCACTCGAACGGGGAACGAGCATTTATTTTCCAAACGGAGTCATCCCCATGCTCCCCTTCGAACTATCCAATGACACTTGCAGTCTGAAACCCAACGTAAAAAGATTGACGTTAACAGCGCTTCTCGATTTTGACCGCGAAGGCAACGTGATCAAATCCGAATTCTTCGACTCCATCATCAAAAGCTGTACCCGGTTCACCTACACAGAAGTTGCTCAGCTTCTTGAAAAAGGAGACACCGGAAAAAAGCATAGCAAGGTCATGGAAGTTTTAAAAAACATGCACCGACTCAGCAGAATCCTGCGCAAGCAAAGATTCAAATCCGGCAGTGTGGATTTCCAGGTCCCGGAACCGGAGGTTCACATAAGCGACGAAGGCAAGGTAGAAAAAATAATCAAGGCCCAACACAACGAAGCGCATGAATTGATCGAAGAGTTCATGCTGGCGGCAAACCAGGCGGCGGCCCGCTATCTGTTTGAACGAAAAATCCCTTCCATCCATCGCATTCATGAGTCACCCGACGAAAAAAAAATCGTGGCGTTCCAGGAATTCGTTACCGGGTTTGGCCTGCGCCTGCGTTCTCCCGGAGATATTCAATCAACCGACTTGCAAAATCTTCTGAAGAAAGTTCGCGGCAAGCCCGAAGAACGGGTGGTCAACACCCTGCTACTGAGAACCATGAAACGGGCGCAATACTCACAAAAAGATCCCGGTCATTACTGTTTGGGATTTGAGCATTACACGCATTTCACATCACCGATCCGACGTTATCCCGACTTGGTCACACATCGGCTACTCAAAGCCAGCCTGACGCAAAAATTTTCCGGCCATGAAAAGAAACGCCTCGCCAGAGAAATGACAGAAATCGCCGAACACTCCACCTTAAGAGAAGGAAAGGCCACAGAAGTCGAACGGGAAATAAGCGACCTGCGACGCGCCCAGTACATGGCCGACAAAATTGGGAAGCCGTTTACCGGAACTATTGTCAGCGTCACCCCGTTCGGATTTTTCGTGGAGTTGATTGAAGTGTTCGTTGAAGGACTGGTTCACGTATCCAGCCTCACCGACGATTATTATATTCACATCGAACCCGAACACAAATGGCGTGGTCAGCGACGGCACAAAGTTTATAAAATAGGAGACCGCGTCAAAGTAAAAGTGGCAAAGGTCGACCTCGCCCTGCGCAGAATTGACTTGGCTTTGATGTAAGCTTTAAAAACGGACTGGTACTTGGCTACAAAAGTTCATATTACATCATGAGGTTATTGTGATCACACGAATTCCCCCCCCCTAACCCCCTTTAAAAAGGGGGGATTTTAAACTTCTCACGAAATATCATGCTCCCTCTCCTTCCATATTTTCTGATGTATGCTGGCGGATTCCTCATGGCCCTGCCTGAGGCGCGTGATTTCATATTCCCTTTCCTGTTACCTGTCGGCCTGATTCTTTCGTGTAGATTTTTCCTATTTAAATCTAAGGTTCATGACTAGTTAAGTGGTCTTTTTTAAATAATTTTTAGTAATAATTTATAGCGGTTTTTACCGATTTGGATGCGTTCTAATTTTTCTGGTGAGTCTATTTGGGCCACAATCTACTTTATATGTATTTAGTAGTATGGGTGGGTTCTGCTTTTTCTTTTTTAATTTATCGAACACGCGGAGGCAAGTCAAAAATTTCCCTATAAACTATATAAACAAAGGGCTTTGATATTTGATTCAAAAAGGTATTAAGTAGTGTCATCATGGGCATTTCTCCTCTTGGGCTTCTTGTCCTCATCTAATGGTGTGTACAAGTAATAAGCAGGAAGGGTGGCCCCCATACTGTCAAGACAACGTTCCCCTCTTCTTTTCAGGTTGTGATTTGAAGCCAAATTTGCTATAAATTTTGTTTCCCCTGAAAACGTTTATAAAGAGGTAACTGGAAATCATGGCAACTATGGAGCAATTGAGCACATTCATCACAAAAGCTAAAACCGAATCCGCCGAGGCGGCAAAAAAATCTGAGGGCCAGAAAAGTGAACCGGCCGCTCGAAAGAAACTGAAAAAAGTAAAACGCCTGCAACGCAAAGTGGCAAAAATAACGTCCACAGCAAAAATGGCCGAAGAAAAGAAGAAACCGAAAAAAGAACGCAAGTCAGCGGCAAGCTAAGAAACTCTTTCCCGAACCCTTCTCTTCATCATTCCAATGTCCGGTAAAATCGATATCGATAATATAGCTAAGCTAGCTCGCCTCAAGCTCACCGATGCCGAAAGTGATCGACTGGGTGGACATTTGGAGCAGATCATCGATTACATTGACCAGCTCAACCAGTTGGACACATCGAATGTGGAGCCGACTTCCCACGTTCTTCCCATTCACAACGTTTTTCGTGAAGATAAAGCTATCAAGTTCGCCGATGATGTGGATTATCTGGCTGGATCGCCCGCGCACAACAAAGGCCATTACGAAGTTCCCAAGATTATCTGATCCGGCTTATGCATAGCAAAACAATCCTTCAGGCAAAAGAAGACCTCCAGCAGAAAAAATATTCTGCTGTTGAGCTGACCGAGGCGATCTATCAACGCATCGATAGCGTCGAACCAAAAGTTCAGGCCTTCGTCCACCTGACCCGCGACATCGCCCTGAAGCAGGCACAAGAAGCAGACCAAAAACTGGCGGCGGGACAGAACGCGCCTCTCCTTGGCATTCCCATAGCCCTGAAAGACCTCATCTGCACCCAAGGCACCCGCACCACCTGTTCGTCTCAAATTCTCGATCAATTTATCGCTCCTTACGACGCTACTGTGACGGGTCGTTTGAAAGAAGCCGGCGCGGTGATCGTAGGCAAAACCAATATGGATGAATTTGCCATGGGCTCTTCGACAGAAAACGCCTGGCATCACCCAACGATGAACCCATGGGATCTAGAACGTGTTCCCGGCGGGTCCAGCGGCGGGTCAGCCGCGGCAGTTGCCGCCCATGAATGCCTCGCAGCATTGGGGAGTGATACCGGAGGGTCCATCCGGCAACCCGCTAACTTCTGCGGTGTGACCGGACTGAAGCCAACCTACGGAAGAGTGTCACGTTTCGGACTCGTAGCGTTCGCGTCATCGCTTGATCAAATTGGTCCCATGACAAAAACGGTTGCCGATTCTGCATTGCTGATGAATGTGATTGGCGGGAAAGACCCGCGCGATTCAACTTCCGCTGATGTAGCGCGACCCGATTTCATGAAAGCCCTGGAACGGGATGTGTCTGGACTCAAAATAGGCGTCCCAAAAGAATATTTCACATCCGGAATCGATCCCGAAGTTGAACGATCGGTGCAGGAAGGGATTAAAACTCTGGAATCCCTTGGGATGGAAAAGGTAGAAGTCTCATTGCCACATTTGCAATACGCAGTGGCAACGTATTACATCATCGCCTGTGCCGAAGCAAGCACCAATCTATCACGATACGACGGCGTGAAGTATGGCTACCGTTCCCAGAAAATGGACAACCTGCTTGATATGTATATGAACACCCGGGAAGAAGGGTTCGGCGAAGAGGTGAAACGCCGCATCATGCTGGGTACCTTCGTACTCAGTTCCGGATATTACGATGCCTACTACCTGAAAGGACAGAAAGTCCGCACGCTCATCAAACAGGATTTCGAAAACGCTTTCGAACAATGCGATGTGATCGTTGCCCCCAACGCACCGGTGACCGCGTTCAAACTGAAGGAACGCATCAACGATCCGCTAAAAATGTATCTTTCCGACATCTACACCATTTCCGCGAACCTCGCTGGCATTCCAGGAATTTCAATCCCCTCGGGAATTTCCAAAACGGATGGAATGCCAGTAGGCCTTCAACTGATGAGCAAACACTTCGACGAAGAAAGCCTCATCGCCGTGGGCCACCGCTTCCAGCAAAATACCGACCACCACCTGCAACAGCCTTTATTGTAACCGGTTTCTGCTCTTGAATTGTAGTTGCCTGATTTATCAGGCGAATTTATTCAATATCAAAATCAACTTCGCCCAATGAATTGGGCAACTACAAAACTCAAAACCAAAATCCTTGTAAAACGGTGCGCTATTTGGAAAATGATTTGCGGTTATAAAGCAGTGTGGAGTTTCTTCCGATGAGAGGAGTGTATGTAGATAAAACGCTTTCCAGGGAGGGAACTTGTGAAAACTATCTCAGAAAATTTAACCTCAATAGTATTTGGGATGCTATTCGTTGGAATGGTTGCAGCGTTGATCGCAACTTCGCATCACGATCCGCTGGGCAACAATATCAACGATCAGTTGAAGGCGATGAAGAAGGCCCCCGTGCACAATCCAATTGACTCAAAAAATTTCTCACGCGGTCGAAGCAAACCATAAGCCGGGTTTTGTTCTCCCCGGAAGGAGAGGTGATCATCAATCTAGGCCTGCCGTTGCCGACAGGCTCGAGCAATCAACCCGAAAGTATCGGGCGAGCCGCCCTCAAGCACTTTCCTATTTGATCTTGCTCCGGATAGGGTTTGCCAAGCTACCACCGTCACCGGCGGTACTGGTGAGCTCTTACCTCACCGTTTCACCATTGCCGCCGCTAAAAGTTTGCACTTCTAACGGGTAGGCTGTGTCCTTTCTGTTGCACTTTCCTTGAGGTCACCCCCACTCCGCGTTACGGAGTATCCTGCTCTGTGGAGCCCGGACTTTCCTCTCTCCCGACTAAAAGCCGGAACAGCGATCACCCGGTTTACTTCGGAACCGCGGTTTCTGGATTTTCTTCCCAGTAAAGAATACGCAAACACTGCTCACAGTGATTTATCGTTTCGCCAACTTTAACGTCGATCACCTGCTGGGGAAGGACTTGCTGATGGCATCCCTGACAAACATTATCCAGTATGGTCACGACAGCGAGACTGTCCCGAGCTTTAATAACTTTATTGTATTGCCCCAGCAGTTTTTCCTCTATAGCGCCAGCCGTCGCATGACGTCTTGCGCGAAGGACTTCCAATTCTCCTTCTGTACGCTCGGCCTCGGCTTCCTTTTTTGACTTATAAGCTTTGAAGTTTTCTTCTTCTTCCTTGCACAGGGCTTTAAGAGGAGGAAGTTCTTTTTCCTTTTCCTCCATCGTCTCCATTAACTCCAGTTCCTTATCTTCGAGAACAGAAATTTTTTCTTTTACCGCGTCGACTTCATGCAGGATTGCTGTATATTCTTTATTGGTCTTGACCGCCGGAAGTTTGCTTTTGGTTTTAGCGATATGATCATTTTCTGTAGCGACTTCCATTTCCAGATCCTTGCGCTTTTTTTGCAATTCTGCGAGGACGTCCTGAGCTTCTTTTAATCCGCCCTGCTTCTCCTTAAGAGCTGTTTTGCCAGACTCTATTTGGTGGGGGATGGCGGCTTTAGCTTTCTCCAATTCAGTGATTTCGCTATCCGTTTTTTGAAGCTCTATCAAGCGTTGCAGTTGAGGATTCATTAAAATGATGGCTCTCGGACTATCCGGCAATACAACCCGGCAGTTTGTAAGTTGTGTTCTTTAAAGGAATACTGCAAAAATTTAGCACGGTGCCTGCGGGAATGCAAATTTTTCAGGGTAAACGGTGGTGGAGGGCTGGGGGTTTCTTCAAGCGCGCTTGGGATGGGCTCGCTTTGCCCAGTATACGAGGAAAACACTGGCAATAAATATTGAAGAGTAAGTTCCCACGAGAACACCTATCATCAAGGCAAATGAAAAGTCATGAATGATCTCTCCACCAAGAAAAAACAGAGCAACCACCACCATTAATGTCGTGCCGGACGTAAGAATGGTTCTGCTCAGGGTTTGATTGATACTGGTATTGATAACATCCACCAGTCCTATTTTTCCCCTGCGACGCATGTTCTCTCGAATTCGATCAAATATGACAATGGTGTCATTCAGGGAATAACCAATGATGGCCAGAAACGCCGCTACAATCACCAGGGTGAACTCTTTGTCAGCAACTGAGAACACTCCCATAGTAACCATTACATCGTGAATAAGGGCTATAATCGCCGCAATGGCGTATTGAAACTCAAATCGCCAGGATATATAAATGACAATCCCGATAATCGCGTAAATAATCGACAGGAGCGCTTTTTCCCGCAAATCTTTTCCGACTTTGGGACCGACCATTTCCACGCGCTCAATCACAATATCTTCTGCTTGATATTTCCCTTCCCCGATCAAACTGTCCTTGACTCTTTTACCCACTTCTTCGAGCTTGCCTTCGGATCGCTCGACACGAATCAAAATATGGTTTTTTGACCCGAATTCCTGAATCTCACTCTCTCCCAAACCGATTGTTTTCAGTCCGTCTCGAATCTCTTCAATCTCTGGCGGATTCACAAACTTCAATTGCACCAGAGTCCCACCGGCAAAGTCAATGCCGTACTTCAATCCGCCATGGATCAGGATGGATACGATTCCAATCAGAATGGCAATACTGGACAAAGTAACGGCCATGCCCTTTTTCCCCATGAAATCAAATTCTGTAACGCGCTTAAAAATTTCCATAATTATTTATTCAGATACTCAGACGAGTTATTTTATTCCTACTCATGACAATGTCGAAAACAGCTCGACTGACAAATACGGCAGTGAACATACTGGCCGCTATACCAATACACAGAGTGATCGCAAATCCTTTAACCGGCCCGGTTCCGAACTGAAACAAAACTACCGCCGCGATGAAGGTCGTTAAATTGGCATCAACAATAGTACTGAAAGCCTTGGCAAACCCAGCATCAATCGCCGCGCGCACTGTTTTACCAACACGTGTTTCTTCACGAATACGTTCAAATATAAGGACATTGGCATCGATGGCCATACCTACAGTGAGCAGCATTCCAGCGATACCCGGAAGTGTGAGTGCGGCCCCAAAATAAGCCAGAGCGCCAAGCATTAAAACAAGGTTCAACAGCAACGCCATGACCGCGACGATACCGGAAAGTTTGTAATAAATAATTATGAACATCATGACCAGTGCGAAGCCTAACAGCATCGACTTAACACCCTGCTCAATAGAATCTTTTCCCAGTGACGGCCCGACTGTTCTGTTTTCCAGAATAATTACCGGTGCGGGCAAAGCTCCAGCCCGTAAAATAATAGCCAGATCACGTGCTTCCTCAGTGGTGAACTGACCTGTGATCTGCGCCCGCCCGCCCGCAATTTCTTCCTGAATCACAGGAGCCGAATAAACATTGTCATCCAGAACGATGGCCAACCGTTTTTTGACATTCTCCCGAGTGACCTCCTGAAATATCATTGCGCCAATGCTGTTAAACGTAATGGCCACATAAGGCTCGTTGAATTCTGTGTCGTAACGAACATCGGCACCGCTCAAAGTTTCTCCGGTAAGCACCGTTCGCTTTTTCACAAGGAAAGGTGTCTTCGTCACCTCACCCGTTTCCAGATTTTCCTCACGCTTATATAAAATCTGGTCACCGTCGGGGATCGATCCGTTCAAAGCAGTTTCTGCGCTGATAGATTCATCAACCATTTTGAAATCAAGTCGGGCTGTTTTACCGATCAGTTTAATAGCGCGATCGGCATCCTTGATACCAGGCAACTGAATAAGGATACGCCTTTCTCCCTGTGCCTGAATGGTCGGCTCGGCAACACCAAACTGATCGACCCTGTTGCGAATAGTTTCCAAGCCTTGACTCACCGCGTTTTGCTGAATGCGTTTCTCTTCTTCTCTGGACAGGCTGAACTTGTACCCACGGCCTTCACGCACCTTGCCTTCATTTTTCATGTAGGCGGTGTAGTTTTTCATGATTTTTTCAACCGGTTCAAGATCCATCGCGTCGACCATAAGAACCGTCACAGTTTTATTCACAAGGTCGGTACTAACGCGGTCTACTTCGTAGTCCTCGTTCTCGATCTCACGTTTGATGTCGTTTGCAATTCGTTCCAGACTGGCTTCGACGGCTTTTTCCGTCTGTACTTCAAGCACCAGATGCATTCCTCCCTGGAGGTCGAGGCCAAGCGCAATCTTTTCCTTTAAAGGATAAGCGAGAAAAGCCGCTCCCAAGACAACGAACAGGATCAACGGAATTTTCCATTTTAGGTCTGTAAACATACTCAGTTTTTACCCGATTCCCTGGTAACTCCGATGGAGGTCCGATTGATTTTAATGCGTACGTTATTATCAATTTGCAGAACGACAATATCGTCTTTTAGTTTTTTAATCTGGCCATGAATTCCGCTCAAGGTAACCACATTGTCTCCTTCCTTCAACTCGTCGAGCATCTTTCTGCTCTCCTTCTGTTTCTTTTGTTGCGGCCTGATCAGGATGAAGTAGAAGATCAGGAACATCATGATCATCGGCGGTAAAAGAGAGAGAAGACTTCCTTCTCCTTGTCCTGCCGATTCTGGCGGCGGTGCCATGGCAAATGCTAGGTCCAGCATAATAAGATCTCTAAGTTGGATATTGACGTTTCACATCAATGTGAAACATTGATTGTGAAGCTTCCACAAATCACCACTTTCACATGGCTTGGAGCCTCGTATTGAATCGGTTTGGTATTTTACAGGAAAACAACTGGTTATCAAGACATCCCAACCAGTCGACCGGATTCAGATATAAAGAGTCGCTTCTACCAAATTCATCGAAATTTGTCAATTATTTAACAGAAGACCCTGTGCCGCAATCAGTAGAATTTCGCACCTTTCTTGACGTTCTCCACTTCATGCGTCAATTCAGCGTATAGGGCTTGAAACTCTTCGGTGGTCAGCTTGGGGTCTCTCAGTCTTTGAAGATCCTCTTGGCTAACGAGAATCTCTGACTGCAGGTCCCAGGCCGAAGTCCCAATGGCGACATAATTGGGTGGATTCAGCGGACGAAGGATCAATCGCTCAATATTGTCGTTGTACTTGAACGCAATATCAATCATCAAACGTGCATCCTCGGCACTGACTCTACTGCCTATCGCGATATTGGTGGGTGGGTGCCCGCCTTTTCGCTTCCAGTACTGGATGGTGTGGCGAAGTACTTTGAGATCTTTGGATTTCAAAAATTTACGGATATCCCGGTTATTCTTTTTTTGTTTATGGCCCAACCACAATTCGATGGTGCAAACGGTGGTTTTTCTTTCGCCGCAAGGTGGTTTGTTAGCCTCCGATTCGGCATGGGCGGGTAATAAAACCACAGTAAAACTCAGTAGAAACAATATTGTCAGGGAAACCAGTTTTTTCATAATGAATCGCTCACCTCTAAAAATAAGTACGAATTTAGGAATTACAGAGTATTGTATCGAAAGTTCATCCCAAGTCAAGATGGGTTCAGGACCTGAAAAATTCCCCTGATTTTTGGCCTTCCACCTGACTCTTCAGGTATCCGCATTGAAAACAAACGAGCTACCATTAGGTTTACATCTAGGTAAATTTATTTTTTATTCCCTAAAGTTCTTTTCTCAGGTGCCTATAGGTACGGTAAGGCTAAGTATTATCTATTCCTTTACTAACTGAGGAGAATCAAAATGGAATCAGTAACTGCATCCGCGGGCGTATCAGCACAACTTCAGATCGCCGGAGCGAAAACAGCTTTGAACGTTCAGAAACAGGAAGGCGAAAATGCCAATAACCTGATCCAGTCTGCGGTCGAGGGCATTGAAGACACTGCCGCCAGCACTAACGCGGCTCAAGCTACCGGAAACAACGTCGACACCCTCGTCTAGTTTAAAATTATATGAAGATGGCGGGGAGAGTTGACCTTTCCCTTCCATTACTGCTTTTCACTTGTTCAAGATTGCGATAACGGACTTCTGGTTATCAGGACGCATTGATGTTCCCGTGTGACTGGCGAACAATTTCCGCAATTGGCAGACACGAACTGCTATCGGGCCAAAGCCGTTTGCCAGTTTAGAGTGAGTGAACACAACAACAGGAATGAAGGGTCGTGAACCCAGTTTCTTTTCCAACGCGTTGATGTGTTTCCGGTTTTCCCAAAGCGGATTCAATATCGTATCGTTTACACCTCTCCGTTTTATCTGCCATTCCCGCTCATCCTTATCCCCTGAAATTTTTCCGGGCAGGTCGCACAAGGTGATAACAAACACGCCATAAGGAGATATCACTACATACGGAATGGTCAGCATCCCTCTTTCTGCTTGCACAATCACATTGTCAAACACAACATATTTTTCATCCAGCCGGTCCAACTCATTTTTAATTTGTTCCCCCCGGAAATATTTGAGCCCCCACCTCCACTGCGAAGAAACAAAATGATAAGACCAACAAAAACCACCAGCGTGGCAAATATCTTGATCCAGTAAGCTGTGATGATTTCAATCATGGCAATAATAATTAATCACTTGGAAAATGGGTCTGGCGGTTCATAGGTCGATGGTCCTGATGAATTAAAACCCGTTGCGGAAGGCTCTTCAGCTTTTTGCAATTCAAACGCAACTTTCATTCCGGCCTGGGTTGGAAATAGTTGAGGGGATAACACCTCTCGCCGATCAGAAATATTTTTAAACTGCTCCCGTAATTTCTTCAAGCAGGTCAGGGTAACCGGTCGTCTTGGCGGTAGATCATTTTGCGCTGACAGGGCCGCTCTGCGTCCAAACACGGTAATATCGAGCAACGAATTTCCCATGAGCCGATTGGTTCCGTGAAGCCCTCCGGTCACTTCGCCGGCGGCCCATAATCCTTTCAATTCGGTGCGAGCGTCCCTATCTATCCGAATTCCGCCATTCTGATAATGCAGGGTAGGATAAATAAGAAT
>Ga0066854_10000763_pt1 | contig 11401 bp, 18 predicted proteins | sample ETNtaG_8_FD_65494 | JGI IMG/M metagenome (GOLD analysis project Ga0066854, IMG submission 65494) | Marine microbial and viral communities from oxygen minimum zone, Eastern Pacific Ocean - ETNP201406SV75 | ecosystem: Environmental > Aquatic > Marine > Oceanic | place: Pacific Ocean: Eastern...
TATTTTTTTTTTCTATTTTTTTTTCTATTTTTTTTTCTATTTTTTTTTCTATTTTTTTTTTAGGTTTTTCTACTATTTCATCTATAATATTATATAATATTGCTTTAACTTCTCTTTCTTTTATTTCATTATCCATAATTTTAAATAATTTGTTTCTTGTTTTTAATCTTCTTGGTGGTAATTTCGGTTTTTCAAATAATATTTTTTGATATTCTAAAGATTTATTAAATGTTTTTCGATGTTCAAAATAAGGATATACATTAATTTCTTCTTTTTGACACAACTTGTAAAATATTACAGTTGCCGGTATAACTAATAAATATTTTGGATTAAAATCAAACATTTATATATAAGTATATAAGAATTTATTTAAATGAAACAATATTTTTAAATATTAAGTTATAAAAGATAGTTCCGACAATATTATAAGATAAAAGTGATAATGCACTATATTTTTTAATTGGTTCTAATAAAATTAAAAAAATAAAACCAAAAAATACTTTTAAAAGTTCATCTATTAATTTTAAATAATCTTCATCTAAACCAAGATCAATTTGATATAAATTATTCATTTATTTTTTATATATATTTTTATAATATTTTTATTTTATTAATAGATATATTTATGAAGTCATACTATATTTCATATATTTTACTAAATCATCATAAGTACGATCACCTCTATATTCTGAAATTTTTTTATTATCTTTTGAATATAATATTGTAGGGAAACCTTCAATTCCAAAAAATTTTACTAATTCTGGTTTTTCATTTGAAGATACTTGAATTAATTTAATATCTTTAATATTACCATAATTTTTTACTAATAAATCCCATGTTGGTCTGAAATTTTTACAATGACCACAACCAGGCATAGAAAAGAAAATTAATTCTTTATGTGGATTATAATCAAATGATTCTTTTGTTATACTTTTTATTAAAAACATAATTATAATAGGGATACTAATTATAGAAAAAATCATTAATACTAAAGATAAAGTTTCGTGATTAATAAAAAAATCTGTGATATTATTTAAAAAATTCATTATTATATGATATATATACAAAAAAAATAAATAAAATTTATTACATATTATAATTAAATGTTAAATATAATGACTTTAGAAGTTAAAAAGTTAAAACTGTTAAATTATAACGAATTAGTAAGATTATCATTTGAAGATTTAAATAAAAGAATCGCAAATAAAAAATATGTTAGTGAAGTAAATATTTTTTTGAATGATGTAATGAAAAATGTTAATACATTATATCGTTTTGATAAAAAAATAACTAAAGTTTTTTTGATATCTTTTATTATTTTATTTCATTCAGAAACTATTAATAATAGAAAAGATGATTTCGCTGAAAAAATAAAATTATATTCTAGTGATTTAGTATTTAGTTTTGAAAATATGTTTAAATATAAATTAAGTATGAAAACATATGAAACTTTTAATCAAAATTTACAAAAATATTTTATTTTTTTTGAAAAATGGAAACAAAGAGATGCATTAATTTTAATTAGACCTATGTTACAAACATGTTATACTATTGAAGGATTAATTCAACAATTAAAATTAAGAGATGAAATTGATAATGAACAAATTGCAAATTTAGAAAAACAACATTCAAATCTTTTACATAATATTAAAGTTATTGCTGGTTCTAAAGGTATTGAATGTTATAATGGTAGAAAACTTCCTGTTTTTATAGATGAAAAAATATTTACTGATACTGAAAAAGTAGTTAGAAGAGCTTTCTGGGATGTTTTTGAAGAAAATATTCAAGAAAAAAATAATAAACAAGTTCCAGAATTATTAAAAGATATTAAAAAATTAATTAAAGAAGTTGTAAAAGATGAAACTTTTATTAATGATTTAGATATTAGTATTAATATTGATCATATTTCTGCTATTATTGATACTGATCAATTTATTATTGATAATATTAAAGTTTATATTTATTATTTAATTTCAAAATTAGAAAAAATTCAACAACCATCCGAAGATAAAAATACTAAAATGTTTTTAGAAAATATTAATGAAATGATTAATAAAAAAGAAAAATTAGAAAAAATTCTAAGATATTTTTTTGAAAATTATTTTCAAAAATTAGAAAAAATTAAATATTTAACTTTTATTATTAAAAAAAATATTAAAATTGAAAATATTTAAAAATTAAAATATTAATTGAAAATATAAAATGATTTAAGTATTTTAACCTAATATTATTTGTAATAATTACTTGTCGTGATAATCGACATTAAACTTATCTTCTTATAAAAATAAAAAAAAAAACGCTTCTAAAAAAAGTGGTCCACTTTTTTGATAATCAGAAATGATTTCTTTCTGACTTTATGAGATGATTGGATGTTCTCGGTTTTTTCATATCCTGACCTTACAAGGATATACTGGTTTTTAGTGCAAACTAAAAATCATTTTCTAGCTTTAATTAAATTTACTATTTTAGAATAGGAATTTCAACATAGTAAATTGTCCGAAAAGACGCTAAACTACTAGCTTCCATGGCTCAGTTGGCAGAGCGGTCGGCTGTTAACCGATAGGTCGCAGGTTCGAGCCCTGCTGGAAGCGGCAAAATATCAATTTTGTTTTAAAATAATTAATATTTTTTAAAACAATAGTCCGAAAAGACAAAAAACTATTATGGGGGATTAGCTCAATCGGAAGAGCACTCCGTTTGCAACGGAGAGGCACTGGGATCGAAACCCAGATTCTCCATATATGCCCTATTGGTCCAATGGTTAAGACTCCACACTGTGGCTGTGGCAATATCTGTTCGATTCAGATATAGGGCAAAGGTACCCACCTTTTTAAATCATTTATTTATGATTTAAAAATAGTCCGAAAAAAGACTTTAAACTAGCGTCGATAGTTCAATGGTTAGAATTCTTGCCTTCCAAGTAAGAGGTCCGGGTTCGATTCCCGGTCGACGCACTTAAAAGGTCTTATATTACATTTTGTTATTAAATGTAATAACCTAATAAGCGAGCTTGGTCTAGTTGGTTATGACGACTGCTTAACACGCAGTAGGTCCCGAGTTCGATTCTCGGAGCTCGTCTTTTTAAATCATTTATTTATGATTTAAAAATAGTCCGAAAAAGACTTTAAACTATATGCTCCTGTGGCGCAATGGATAGCGCATTAGACTTCTAATCTAGAGGCTGCGGGTTCGAATCCCGTCAGGAGTGTAACAGCCTGCTTGGCAGAGTGGTCTAATGCGGTAGACTTAAGTTCTATTATCTTCGGATTCGAGGGTTCGAATCCCTCAGGAGGCAGTTTAAAACAATGTTTTAAATATTTTTTATGTAAAAATTTTTAAAGTAACACAATCCAATAACCATCTAAATACTATTTTATTTTTTTTCCAAAATTTTTTAATTCTTTTCATTTAATTATATATTTATATTATATATTATATTATGGAATCTTTATGTTCTATAAATTCTAAAAAAAGTAAAACTTGTATGAATATGAAATCTTTAAAGAAAATTGCTAATCGATTAAATAAAGATAAAAGATTTGATCATTATAAAGATATTGATATTCAAAAATATAATAAAAAAAATAAAGAAAAATTAGTTCATGAAATTAAAAAAAAAATAACTTGTGATTCTAAATTAGATTTTTGTATTTTAAAAAAAAATAAAACTTTTTTAAAGATGATTAAAGATGATTTTAAACCAAAAGGTCCAATTGATAAAGATGAATGGTTATCTTCTTTAGATTTAATTAATGTTATGGAACATTATGAAAAAAAATATGAAGATTTTGAATTTATAGGACCTTATCCTATTGATTTTAAATATATTTACGAAGAATTTTTTAATTTAAATTTAAAAAAATTAATGAAAAATAAAAAAAGATTAGGTATTGTTTTTAATACTGATACTTCTAATGGACCTGGAGAACATTGGATTTCATTATTTCTTGATTTAGATTCAAATACTATATGTTTTTTTGATTCTGCTGGTGATAATCCACCAAAAGAAGTTATGAATTTAATAAAAGAATTTAAAAAAGAATGTAAAAAAATAAATGAAAAAATGTCCGTTATTATTAATAAAAAACAATTCCAATTTGATAATTCTTCTTGTGGTGTTTGGTCATTATTTCATATTATTAGTAGATTAAAAGGAGAATCATGTGATTTTATTTATAAAAATAAAAAATCTAATGATAAATTAATGTATAAAAAAAGAAAAGAATACTTTAGAAAATAAAATAATATATTATTACATAAACACCAATGTCTAAAAATTTTTATTGTAAAAAAGGAGGAAGTTTAAAAAGTTTTTTAAAAGGTCATAATACTATTACATTCAATATAAAAGAATTTAATAAACAACAATCACAACTTAAGAAAAATGAAAAAAAACTTGCAAATCTTGTTCAAGAAGCTGCTATTGCAAGAATGATTTTAAAAATGAAATTTGATATGGATCAAGCTCCATATTATGTTTTTAAAAATTTATGTGAAGTTTTACAAATTTATGATGAATATATATATTGGTACACAGCTGGTGAACCTCCACTACCTGTTACTAATGAACAAGCAAAAGAAAATACTAAAGCAATTAATAATGTCAAATTTTTATCTAAAAAAAAAAAGGAAAAAATTATAGCAGAATTTAAAGAATTACATAAAGAAATGAGTGATTATGATCAAGATGCTGCTATTCAAAATAATACAGAGATTGATCATAAAGAATTTGCATTACAAGCAGTAATGTGGGCTCAAGTAGATATAATGGAAGATTTCTTAAAAAATGGCAGTTCAAAATCATTTATGAAAATGCATGCAATATATAAATATGATAAAAATAATAAATATAGAAGAACAAAAGTTTTTGATAAAAAAAATCTTAAAAATTATAATAACAATGGAAATCAACATAAAATCATTGATCAAATTTTAAGATTTTACGATCGTTCCCGTATGCATTTCCCTAAAATGCAAAAATGGGAAAATCCAATTGTTGAATATAAAAATGAACTGCCAGTATTTGATCCAAAATTTTTTAAAGGTATAATACATGCTAATGCAAATTGAAGAAAATAATTAAATTAAAATTTATCATCTTTATATAATATAAAAATGATTAATCCATATAGTGAAGGTAATCAATATGCACCGAATGCACCTCCATATGCACCACCAGAAGAAGAAATTGAACATATGAATTATTCTCATATCAAATATGTCGTAATTTCGTTATTTATTTTATTAAGTTCATCTTATATTCCAGGATTTCTAAGTGTTGGTGATGAAGAATGGCAACCATCTTTGATGGTAGTCGATATTCATTTCAAAAATACAAATAATGGAAGAACTTTATATTTTGGTTGGGATTCTATTTATAATTATGAACAAAAAACATCAATCGAAACGAATGATGATTTATCTCCATATGGATCCCTTTATGTAAATTTTACTCTGTGTTCTTTAATTCTAATAGTAGTTGGATCATGTATATCTTATTGTTGTAGACCTTGTAAAAGTTGTTGTTTCATAAGATTATGTTTGTCATTATTATGTTTTTTTTTAATTATATATCCAATTATTGAATATATTCTAGCTACAAAAAATTATATGGAAAATGATTATGAAAAAGAATTTGATGGAAATATAAATATTTCTTATAAAATGCATTTAGGTTCTGCATTTTATGCAAATTTCTTTGGTTTATTATTAATTCCAGTTATTCATTTATTAATGTTTATTAAATAAAATTGAAAATATTAATATATAATTAATCTATATTTATAAATATGTCTAATATTTGGGAAGAAAAAATGAATGAATATTATATGAGAAAAAAATATAATTTGAAAAAAAATGAAAAAATTTTTAAATATGAAAAACAACATTATTATGAAGGATTAGTATTACAAGAATTTCCTAATCCAAAAATGATAGATGGAAAATTAATTTTAAAAAAAAAAATGAAATATATCAAATGTTTTTACCCAATGATTTTATAAATAAAATTTATTTACATTTTAATTTATAAAAAATGTGTTGTTTATCTAAAGCGGTAAATTGTGCAATAGGTTCAAGTATGTTTATTTTCATTGGTTTATTATTGTTAGTTATATATGGTAAATGTATAGATTTTCCCAAAGATATGAAATGTGATGATTTTTTGGAACGAGTTTTAGATTTATTTAAATTTAATTAAAATTTATTTAATATATATTATAATAAATAAATGGGTAATTGTATTTTATGTTTCAAAGAAAAACCAAATGTATATTTTGATCCTTTAACTCATGATAATCAAATCTATAAAAGTCCAGATAGTACATTTAAAACATCATTCGGAACAATTCCATCAATAGTACCACCATCACCATTTTGTAGTCCAAAAGATTATTAAAATTTATTAATAAAGTATATATATAAATGGCAGATCTAATAGTACTAATAAGTATTGTAGGAGTAGGTATAGGATATGTAGCATTAAAAAAATTAATAAAGGAATTACAATGGAAAAAAACATTAAAAAATATGATATTTAAAAATAGATTTAAAATAAATAAAAAAAATATAAAAAAATATAATTTAGAAGAAGGAGATTGTTGTATATGTTTAGATAATTTTCATGAAAAATGTGAAAATCATAGAAAATGTGACAAAAAAGGTTATCAATTACATTGTAATCATATTTTTCATAAAAAATGTATATTGGAATGGTTAAGCACAAAAGCTACATGTCCATTATGTAATATTAATATAGATATTAAATATTCAAAAACTTATGAAGAATTACAATATCAAATATTACATCGAAGATTTGAAGAAAGACATATAAGAAATATGGAAAGAAGAAGAAGAATAAGAAATAATAGAATTCATCAATCTAGAAATAATTTAATTTAAATAATAAATATTATATTAAATATATAAGATGGAAAAGGGATTTTTATTAACTGAAGAAGAAAAGAAAAAAAAAAGAGAAGAATTAAAAAGAAGACTAAAACATAAAATTAAATCTAAGCAATTAGGAAGAGTATCACGAAAACAGAGAGAACAAATGATAAGACATAAAACAAATAATAGTCATTCAAGTCAAAATATAATGAATTGTGTTGCTAATTTACAACAAGATTGTAAACCATATGAAAAAGAAAAAAATAAAGTACAAATATGTAAAAAATTTGAGAAAAAACATAGTTTTTTACAAGAAAATTATTTCCATATATATCGTCAAGTATGTTATGGAGATTTAAAAGATTTAAATTTATTAAAAAAAATGTTAACTGAAAGAGATAGATGGGTTAATCCAAATAATGATGTAACAGTAGAAGATAGTACAAAAAAAATAGGAGAAATGTTAACAAAAAAATATTGTCCCGATTTAGAAGAAAAACTAAAAAATAATAAAGAATAAAATTGATTCTATCATAATTTATAACTTAATATTATCAAACATTCGGATAATATTTCATCATGATGCCTAAAGTATTAGAAGATATTATTATTGATTATAAAAACCAAATGGAACATAAAGAAAAATTCGAAAAATCTTTAGAAGAGATTCAATCTATTAATTATGGTATAATCAATGGAACATCAACGATTATCAAATATCAAAGCAGTACTAAACCAGAAAAAATGAAAGTTGTGTTTAATTGCATTTTCGATGGGAAACTCAAAATGGTGATTCGGGGACAGAAATATTATAATGTATTATTTGTACCACCGCCGAAGCGAGTGGCTGTCTGGGACCGCGTGACATTTGTATAATTAATATATTTTTACTTTTTAAAAATAAAAATATATTTGGGACTTAAATTAAAATAGGAGCACTATTAAATAAATTTTTAAAAATAACAGAAGGTTGTTCTTGTTTATCTTTTTGAGCTTCTTCAATTGTTTTATCAATAAATTTATATTCTATTTTAGTAGGTATATTTTGTTGTTTATTTTCATAATAACCAATGATAAATAATATTAAACCAATAAAAAATAAAGTAATTAAATATTTTTCCATATCAATATATAATTAAAAAATACTTTTATTTTAATTATAAAATTATAAGATCATTTAAATCCCATATCTCAACATTTCCATTTGGTAATTTTCTCTTAATTTTAAAAGGTATTTTTTTTTGTATTAATTCTTCATAAGCAATATTAAAAGGATTAACAATTTCCAAATCTTGAATATTAATAAAAATAGGTGAATTATTCATAATTTGTTGAATTCTAATACCTAAAATAAAACATCGTTCATATTTAGTTAAATAATTAAAAGTTTTTTTTTCTAAAATTTTTTTCTCTTTATTTTCATCATCATCAAATTCTACATCATTATTAATAATATCTTCTTCATCTTCTTCTTCATCATCTTCATCATCTTCAATTATATTTAAACCATCATCTTCATCACCAATAATTTGTTCATCAATATCAACATCATTTGGATTAATTTCTTCTTCTTTTTTAGTATCAATAATATCATAAATATAAGTTTTTAAAATTTTAACTGGTGGAGGCATTTGAATTAAACTTTTTTAATATTCAATTTTAATATAATTATAATAACTACTAAAACTAAAATGAATAATAATATTACCATAATAAAAAGAAAAAGAAAAAATGGATATAATTCTTTATAAAAATAATCATTGATATTTTCAATAATTATAGTAGAAAATTCGTCATATAAATTATCTTTTTGTTTATCTATTTCCAAATCATTATTTAAATATTTATTAATAATTTCATTTTTTAAATGGTGAATAATAGGTAAAATAAGTATATTTAATATAGTTTCTTTTGTTTTTTCATCATCCAATTGTATACTAATATCATTGAATAATTTATTTTTGATTTCGTTTACAAGTTTCATCTATTAATAATAATATATTTAAAATTTAAAATGACTTTATTATAATTAAAATGAATTTTGATCCAAAGATAACAATAATTTTAATAAAATGGATAATAGTTATAATAATATTAATAACATTATTAGTTAAAAAAAAAAAGGTAAATAATTGGTTAATAAGAGAAACAGAAATGACAAATAAGGAAAATTCTTATGAATTTGATTTAGGAGAAGTAAAATATTATTATACAAAAAATGAAATTCCTTTATTAAGAGAATTATTAAAAAATGATCATGGTTTAGATATAATAGTAATTGAAGAAACAAAAAAAATAGTAATAAAAATAGATGAAGAATCAAAGAGTGATGATAAAGAAGTAATAATTATTATTTAAAATTGATTAATAAAGGACTTAAAAATGAATAAAAAAAATCAAGATTTAGCATTAATATTTAAAAATATGATACAAATGTTTAAATGTCGAAATATAAATGTTGATCGTTATTTAAATAAAAATAAAAAAATAAAAAAATTAACAAATGAACAAATAGAAGAAATATTTAATAATATATTAAAATTTGATAAAATATTAATAATTTTTTTTAAAAAGAAAATTAGTGTAAAAGAAATGAAAGCAAATTTGAAAAAAATTGAGAATGAAGATTTTGATCATTTAATATTAATAACTAAAGTAAAGTTTAATTCATATATTAATAATGAATTAAAAAAAATTGATAAATATTTAGAAGTTTTTTTATTTAAAAATTTCCATATTAATATTATTACACATAGATTAGTACCAAAACATATATTATTAACAGAAGAAGAAAAGATAAAAATGATTGAAAAATTTGGTAAAACTAAATTACCTCAAATTAAATTTCATGATCCGATATCAAGATATTTTAATTGTCAAGTTGGTGATATTTTTAAAATATTTCGTAAAAATGAAATGTATTATAGAATAGTAACTAATTAAAATTGATATATAATAATGATAAAACAAATGCTAAATAATGAATATTTCAGAATATATAATGAATCATTAGATATAATATATGATTCATTATCTAATTTATTAAAAGAAAAAGAACCATTTATTGAACATTATACATTATATAATCATAAAAAAATAACAGATTATATGTTATTTGTACGAGATTTTTATAAAAAATCAAAACAAGATAGTATGCCAAAAAATATTCAAAATAAATCAAAATATATAGCAGATTTATGGAAAAATTTAAATGAAGTAGAAAGAAAAGAATATAAAGATAAAGCAAAAGCGATGTTAGATTTTTTTAAAAAAACATATAAAAAAGAAAAAAAACAAATATATAAAAAAGAAAAAAAAATAGAAGAAGATGTACAAATATTATTTGTAAATAATAAAAGAAATAATATTTTAGATAAAATAAAAATTGAAAATATTGAATATTATATTGATTGGAATAATAATTTAATAGATATAGAAAATCATGAATATATTGGATATTTAGACGGTGGGCGGATTATTAATTTTTTTTAATAGTTGATTTATTAATATTTGTTGTTTTTGAATATTCTCACTTACAATCTTAAAATTATTTAAATTAACTTGATTTTGTTTATTGTAATTATCATTTAATTGAACTACAGTATTTTTTAAATTATTATTCTCGTTTAATAATTTATTAATTGTTTCGGCAGATTTTGTCACTAAATCTTTTAGAGCCATGTGTTCTTGAACTAATGTATTAAATTTTGTAGAAATATTTGTTACATTAGATGAATTTAATTTTATTTGTACATTTTGTTTATTATTTTCTTCTTGTTCAACATTAATTAATTCTAAATGATTTCCAAAATTATCATTAACTTTATTATTTAATTCTTTTATACCACTTAAAGATAAAGAAGATAAACTATATAAAAATTTTTCATTTAAAATAGAAATATCTTTTTCTTGGACACCATATATAAAGATATCTCTGTTATTAATAGAACTAAAATATTTTAATAATTTTGTATTATCAATTTTTATATGAGTTGTATCAAGAACTTTTGTAACTAATATTTCTTCTTGATATTTTACATTATCTATTGTAAATTTAACTAAAACAATATCATTTTCATTTAATGAATGACTATATATTTCTATTTCATCATTTATTAATTTACCTTTTTTATATATTGTTGGTAAAAAACTATTTGTTTCTTTATCATAAATATTAAAATAAGATTTCAATGATTCTTTATCTATACCATAATATAATGATGTTGTTTCTTCTGAACATTGTTTAACATTATTATTTTTATCCATATATTGAATATAATACATATTATCAATAATTTCCATTGGTTTAGATGTTCCAGCTATTTTTAAAAATGTTGATTCATTTATTACTTTTTGTTTATTATTAATAAATATTTTTTCTTTAATTCTATTTTTTTCTAATTCTTCATTTTTTTTTTTATCATTTTCTTCAATATTTTTCATATTATTTTCTAATTCTTTAATTTCTTTTGAATTATTTTCTTCAATATTTTTCATATTATTTTCTAAT
>Ga0066854_10000765_pt1 | contig 11387 bp, 8 predicted proteins | sample ETNtaG_8_FD_65494 | JGI IMG/M metagenome (GOLD analysis project Ga0066854, IMG submission 65494) | Marine microbial and viral communities from oxygen minimum zone, Eastern Pacific Ocean - ETNP201406SV75 | ecosystem: Environmental > Aquatic > Marine > Oceanic | place: Pacific Ocean: Eastern...
CCTTTAAAGCCATCCTTAATTCACTAACTTCAATAAAATTAACATTTGGAATAGGTAATTCAACAAACACATCCAATAAACGGGCTAATAAATCGCCTGCTCGACCCATAGCGACATTAGCAATTTCTTGATAGCAATCTCGTAATTCAGCAGACAGTTCTAAGTCAGGCGTAATTATAGGTTTTGAAGCTTCAACTGCAGTGATTTTCAAAGGAGCTTTTTGCTCTTTTTCTGGTTGAGTTTCACTCGCAACAGTATCTGGACTAGCAGGAGAACTCTCAGGCGCTTTAATAAAATCTTCTTCAGTAAAGACACCGTACGATCGTAAAACTTCGGTCAACTTTTCTTTATTAACAGGCTTTTTAATGAAGTCTAACGCGCCTAGCCCGGTAACTCTTTTATGTGCTTCAGGTTGTATATCCCCAGAAACAACTATAGTTAATGTCGGTAAGTCTTGCTGAAGTATAGTTTCAAGTACTTGATAACCATCCATGTTAGGCATGTTTAAATCAAGTAATAACACATCGCCTTTACCTGCTTTTATTGCTTCAATACCTTCAACACCATCAGCAGCAAAGCTAATATCAACATCCCAGCCATCGGGCAAAGAACGTGCTAGCTGCTTACGTGCCATATTTGAATCATCACAAATTAATAGTTTAGTTGACATACAAAGCCTAATTCTTTGAAAAGCTCATTATTTATAATAGAAAAAATAATGAGGAAAATTAATACGAAAAACGGTAAACTCAAATTTTATACACCAATTATTCCAATTAATGATGAAATTATCTACCCTTAATAAACTTTTATTTCCACTATTTTTTAACACTATAGCAATAAGTTACCCTATTCAAGCTTATGTTTTTCCTGAAAACACACTCACTGAAACTCAAAATTTAGTTAAAGCAAATAATAAATTTGTTACTTTATTAGGAAACCAAGTTAATTTAGGTGAACAAGCACCAAACTTTAACGTCGTTGATAAAAACTTCACCCCTGTACAATTGTCTGACTTTTCAGGCCAAACGTTACTTATCTCAGTAGTACCTAGCTTAGATACAGGGGTATGCTCTATTCAAACAAAGCGTTTTAATGAAGAAAGTGCAAAACTTCCTAAAAACATTACCGTACTAACTATAAGTAACGATTTACCTTTTGCCCAAAAACGTTTTTGTAAAATAGAAAATGTTGAGCAAATAAAAATTTTCTCTGATGCTGTCTGGCATGATTTTGGTGCCAAGTATGGTTTAATCATAAAAAACATGGGCTTATTAACCCGTGCTATTTTCATAATAGATGCCCAAGGAAAAATCAAATATAAAGAATTAGTTGAAAATATCTCACAACATCCTGACTACGTAAAAGCCCTAACAGCGGTCAAAAACCTTGCTCCAGTGATAGTGCTAAAAAATGAGTCCACTGCTCCCCCCTTAACAAAACAGACAAAAAAATAAACAGTTAAGATTCAACAACTTAAAAAATAAAACCTTTTTATTTATTGAAAAAAATCACATAACCCCCATCTTTATTAATGTAGTCGCCATACGGGGCTACATTAACTCATGGCCTGTTCATTAATACCTGAATATAGGTAAGAAAGGCTGTTTTACTTTAACAATTATTGTCGCTAAGTTATCTATATTATCAGCGTAGCACAACTTTTATGCAACCTAGTTGGTAAAAGTAACCAATATAGACATAACCACGCTAACATGACTTGCTTAAAGTAATATTATTATTGCTAATTATTAGGATATTTTTATTATGCGTACATCAACAGATTTTAGCCCTTTATATCGTTCATTTATCGGTTTTGACCACTTAGCAGGTTTAATAGATAAAGCTTCGCGCGCCGACAAACAATCATCTTACCCGCCCTATAATGTTGAACTACTTGCAGAAGACCAATACCGCATTACAATGGCCGTTGCTGGTTTTAGTCAAGAAGATATTGATATTGAATCAAAAGAAAACAGTTTAATTATTATTGGCACTAAAAATACGAATAACAATAGCCAAGAAAATACTCGAAAATTTTTACACCAGGGTATTGCAGAGCGCAACTTTGAGCGGAAGTTTCAATTAGGCGACCATGTGAAAGTGATTGGCGCTTTTATGGAAAATGGTTTATTGCATGTTGACTTGCAAAGAGAAATACCCGAAGCCTTAAAGCCACGTAAAATAGCAATTAACGGTAAAAGCTTACTTAACCAAAGTTAACTTGCTAAACTCCTCCTTTTATTATTGTTATTTATTTTTGCCCAGTTTTTAACTGGGCTTTTTTATCCGTAAAAAAAACCATTAATATAGTAGATAATAGAGCTGCAGCACTTGCTACGAGAAATGTGGATGTTGCACCTTGACCATCAAGCCATAATACGCCCGCTAAATATGCTCCAATAGCGCCGCCTAAACCATAAACACCACCAAGGTATATCGCTTGGCCTCTTGATTGTTGGGCGGATGAAAAATGTCGACTAATAAACAACATGCTAGCACTGTGATATAGGCCAAAGCTTGCGGCATGCATCAACTGGGTTAGTGATAATATCCACACTGAGTCTGCAAAAATACCAACACAATACCAACGAAAGGCGGTAACAGCGAAACTAAAAATAATTAGTTGCTTCACGGTAAAAGCTCTAAAGAAAAAACCAGCAAATATAAATACCAATATTTCAGCAATCACACCAAGTGAAATCAACAGGCCAATAGCTAAACCAGAATAACCTAAATCTCTTAAAAAAAGGGCAAAAAAACCATAATAAGGACCAAAGCTAATTTGCAATAATATACCTGATATAAAAAAGATAACAAAACTGCTTTGAGTGAACTTGGTCAGTATTGCAGAAGTTGAATGTTGTTTTTGCTCCACTTTTTTATAGGATTTTATCCTTAATGTCGAAATAAGTAATAACAATAAGATCAGGGTTCCCATTAAGGTAAAAGCAAAAGTAAAGTCCTTACTCGTCACAAGTTCCATCACTTGCCCAGCGACAACAGCAAGAGCAATAAAACCTAAACTTCCCCACAAACGAACACGCGCATAAATTTTACTACTATGTCGGACAGTATTTAATGTCAGCACTTCAAGTTGCGGTAAAATAGCCGTCCAAAAAAGAGTAAATAAAGCTAAAGCAAAACTAATGGGCCAATAACTGTTTAACCAAAATAATAAAGTAAAACTTGCTAAAGCACTCAGTGCCCCTAAACGAATAATTAATAATTGCTTACCCGTTTTATCAGCTAAAATTGCCCACAAGCTTGGCGCAACAATTTTAGCCGCCGTGAGAATGGCAAAAATTTCACCTAACTCTATTGAATTAAACCCCTTAGCATCAAGATATACTGAAAGATAAGGAGAGGTTAAACCAAGTATTGCAAAGTAAAAAAAATAATTAGAAGCTAGTCGGAAAAATAGTGACAAACCTTATACCTTATTCCTTATTTTTCCAACTGACAGCGGCAATGTGATGCCAGTGAAAAGATGATTATCACTGGGTAATGACAGGGGTATTGCAAACCACATCGGCATTTTGTGCTCTATGCCTTAAGTAGTGATCCATCAAGGTTAACGCTAACATTGCCTCTGCAATAGGTACCGCTCGAATACCTACACAGGGATCATGCCTACCTCGTGTAATAATATCAGTAGACTCTCCAGTTAAATCAACAGTTTTACCGCTTACACCAATACTTGCCGTTGGTTTTAAAGCAAGATGAGCAATAATTTGTTGCCCTGATGAAATACCACCTAACACACCGCCAGCGTGATTACTCGCAAAACCTTGAGGTGTTAATTCATCTCTATGCTCAGAGCCTTTTTGATTTACTACAGCAAAGCCATCACCAATTTCGACACCTTTTACCGCATTAATACTCATTAAACCATGGGCAATTTCCGCATCTAAACGATCAAATATAGGTTCACCAAGACCAACAGGTACATTGCTAGCAACAACACTCACTTTAGCGCCTATAGAGTCTTTAGTTCGAATTGTATTTTTTAAAAGTTGCTCTAAAGTTTCAATTTTGCTGCTATCTGGAAAGAAAAATAAGTTGTTTTCCACTTCTTGCCAGTCAATGCGTTGAAAATCCAGTTGTGCACCATTAACTCCTTGTGCACAAACATCACCAACTTGTGTGACACAAGCTTGAATTTTTATACCAAATTTTAGCGCCAAATACTTTTTCGCAATGGCTCCTGCTGCTACACGCATGGCCGTTTCTCGTGCAGATGAGCGACCACCGCCTCGATAATCACGCAGGCCATATTTTTGCCAGTAAGTATAATCAGCGTGACCGGGACGAAAACTTTGAGCGATATTACCGTAATCCTTTGAGCGTTGATCAGTATTTTCTATTTGTAATCCAATCGGGGTACCTGTTGTTTTACCTTCGAAAACGCCTGACATAATTTTAACTTGATCAGCCTCATTACGCGCAGTAGTATAGCGCGAGGTACCAGGTCGACGCCTATCAAGATCAATTTGTAAATCTGCTTCCGATAATTCTATTCCTGGCGGGCAACCGTCAATAATAGCACCTAAACCTAACCCATGGCTTTCGCCAAACGAGGTAACTGTAAATAGCTTTCCAAATGTATTGCCTGACATTATGACTCCAACGCCTTCTGATCAAATTTTCAAATTTATTTTAACGCCGCATAAAATCTTGCAGCAAACTCAATTAACTGTTCCTTTGTGAGCATAAATACACCATGCCCTCCACGCTCAAACGTAAGCCAAGTAAAAGGCACATCAGGATACAAAGCTTTCACATGTACTTCAGAATTTCCTACTTCACAAAACAATAAACCATTATCATTAAGGTGAGTAGCACTTTGCACCAAAATTTTTCGCACAATATCCAAACCGTCAGCACCACATCCTAAGCCCATTTCAGGTTCATGATGGTACTCTGCCGGTAAAGTGTCTATGTCTTGTTGATCAACATAGGGAGGATTAGTGACAATTAAATCATAACTTTGCCCTTCAACCCCAGAAAAAACATCAGACTGAATTGGAATAACTTGTTCACTAACACCATGGTTTTCAATATTTATTTGGGCAACGTTCAATGCATCAACAGATAAATCAACCGCATCAACTTCAGCACCAGCAAAATAACTAGCACAAGCAATGGCAATACAGCCACTACCTGTACACAAATCTAATATACGCTTAGGTGTTTTTTGTTCTGATATATAAGGAGAAAATTGTTTTTCTATTAATTCCCCCAGAGGAGAACGCGGTATCAACACTCGCTCGTCAACATAAAAAGGGAGCTGAGAAAAATAAGTAATATTCGTGATATAGGCAACCGGAATTCTCTCTTCAACACGACGTTTAAACAAGGCCAATATATACTCTTTCTCTGACTCAAGTAAGCGGCAAGCCATTAAGCTGCTATCATGTTCAGCCGGCAGTGAAAGCGCATACATAACCAAAGTATAAGCATCACTAAATGCATTATCGCTGCCATGACCATAAAACAACTCTGCTTGGTTAAATAGGGTTGCACCATATCGACAATAATCAGCAATAGAATGCAGTTGATTCGTCACTGAAGTTAACTTATTCACAAATGATTTTCCTAATTGTTTTAAACAAAGATAACTTTCACAAGATTATCTTCTTGTAAAGCGGAGCAGATATTCTTAAACTTCCGCCATGAAAAAGAAAAAGACAATTAACATGTTGCCTACAGAAGACGACAAAAAGCTCTTTCAAGATACTATTGGTAAGGTCAACCCAATAGTGGCTGACACAATACACTTTGAAAAAACAACCAGCAAGCCTAAAAGAAGTCATAGTGATAAAAAAGCCAATAAAATACTTGCTCAGTTTCACTTTTCTGACGAATATGAACCTAATTTAGCCATTGAAGGCCCAGTGAAATATGTACGAAGTGATGTCAGCAGTTTTGAAGCAAAGAATTTACGTCGCGGTGTTTATCAACCTGATCTGATTCTAGACTTGCATGGTTTAGATCTGCATCAAGCTAAAAAAGAATTAGCAGCCTTACTCTATGCTTGCCAAAAAGAACATGCACATTGTATATGCATTATCCATGGAATTGGCTCGAGAATTTTAAAAAATAAAGTTCCCCACTGGTTAGTACAACACCCCAATGTGATGGCTTTTCATCAAGCACCTCTTGAGTGGGGAGGTAATGGAGCATTATTAGCACTGATAGAGTTAAAAGATAAGTTTGATTTAACTTAACGCTTAGCTAATCATTGGAAGATGTATATATTTCAAGTAGCTTCCCCTGCATTCGCTTCACATTATAGTCAATATGAGCCACAGCTCCCGTCGCAAAAATAGGTGTATTTTGGCTATTAGTTAATTGAGCAACCAAGAAGCTCACGAACGGCATATGAGAAACAAATAAAATGGCTTTACTATCACTAAGACCAGCGGCAACAACCCCATCGATAAAGTCATGTACTTGCTGAGCACTTCCCTCAGGGGTTATACCGTCAAAGGTTTCTAGCTCAATCTTTATTAGGGGAGCGTTAGTTGATAACGTTTCAACAATATATTGACCGGTTTGCTGAGCTCTAAGGTAAGGACTAACAAAAATATTGTACGCTGCCTCATTTTTATCTACTAACCATTGCGCTGTCCTTTTTACTTCTATACAACCTTTTTCTGTTAAAGCTCGTAGTGAGTCACCTTCTAAAGAAGAAAAATTTTGAGGGGTAGCCTCACCGTGACGCATAATATATATTTGCATTGGTTACTCTTTATTAAACATGCCTAAAAACTTTCTTATCGCTAATAGGCGATATAAAAGCATTTGTGAAAAAGTTTATACACTTATTTTTTACGGCTATAGTAATAGAATCCAGCTGCCTTTGAAATTAACGAGTAAGAATAAAGAAAATCTAGTTATTCCATATAGTAATTAGATACGTTAATCTATTGTTAAAAAAATGAAACTGTATAATTTACTAATTAGCTCAGGAGCCATGCGTTGAAGCAAAGCCCGAATGATTTAAAACAATATCAATCACTAACCCTAACTAATGGCTTAAGGGTATTATTGATTCATAATGACGAGTCTGATAAATCGGCAGCAGCTTTAGCAGTAAATATTGGTCATTTTAATGATCCTAAACACAGACAAGGTTTAGCGCACTTTCTTGAGCACATGTTATTTTTAGGTTCCGAAAAATATCCTGACGGCAGTGAATATCATAAATTTATCAGTCAACACGGTGGTAGTAATAATGCGTGGACGGCAACTGAGCACACTTGTTTCTACTTTGACGTTCACCATCAACATTTTAGCGGCGCACTTGATCGCTTTAGCCAATTCTTCAAGGCGCCACTGCTTAGTGAAGAGTTTATTACCAAAGAACGTAAAAATATCGATGCTGAATTCAGACTAAAGCTTAAAGAGGACATTCGCCGTTTATACGATGTTCACAAAGAAACTGCCAACCAAGCCCACCCTTTTTCACAATTTTCGGTAGGCAACTCAGATACTTTATCAGATAAATACGGTGAAAGTATTGTACATGAAGTTAAAGCCTTTTTTCAGCAGTATTACCAAGCTAGCTATATGACATTAGCCATTGAAGGTCCACAATCATTAACTGAACTTTCTAGGCTTGCAACAGAAATGTTTCAAGAGATAAAAACAACAGATACTCCAACTGCTGACATAATAGAGCCACTATATTTAGCTGAACATCAAGGCATACAGATTAATGTTTGTCCGGTCAAAAATGACCGTCAATTAATTATTAGCTTTGCGATGCAAAGCATTGATAAATATTATCAAGACAAACCTGAATCGGTGCTAGCATACCTACTGGGTCACGAAGGTACAGGCAGTATTTTAGCCAAACTAAAATATGAACAATGGGGTATGGGGCTAACTGCCGGCTCGGGGATCAACGGCTCAAATTTTAAAGACTTTAATATTCGCATCAGTTTGACTGACCTCGGTGAAGAGCATATCAATGATATAGTTTCTGTGGTTTTTTCTTATATAGGTTTATTAAAGTCATCCCCTTTACCGTTACATTATTATCAAGAAAAACAAGCTATTGCAGAGCTATCTTTTATCTATCATGAAAAAACACGGCCATTAGATAATGTCAGCCAACTAGTCATTAATATGCAACACTACCCCGTTGAAGACTATATTTTTGGTGATTACATCATGTCTGGTATGGTTGATAAAAACATAACGCAGTTATTGAGTTTTTTAAACGCAGATAATTTACGTATTACCCATGTCAGTCAAAACAACCACTTTTCAAAAACTAGCTTTTGGTATCAAGTGCCATACCATGTTAAATCAATCTGTACACAGAACATAGTTCATTGGCGAGAATTATCATCTCCCAACCATCACAGTGTTTCCAAGTATCATTTATTTTTACCGCAAGCTAATCCATACATATGTGCCAACCCACACATTTATGCTGACGTTAACCCTAAAGTTCTTCCTACGTTAATAGAAAATTCAAGCGGCATTTCAATGTGGTATAAACAAGATGTAACCTTTAAAGTACCCAAAGGATATATCTACTTAGGTATTGATTCCCCTTACTCGGTGAAGAGTATTGAAAATATTGCGATGACTCGTTTATTTGTTGATTTATATACAAATACCATTACAGAAGAAAACTATGACGCCGAGCTTGCAGGGATCCATTACCACCTTTATGCACATCAAGGTGGCATTACTTTACACATATCAGGCATTAGCGAAAACCAACCAAAACTCTTGAATAAATTACTCTATCGATTACAAGCACACGATATAAACGAACAAGACTTTTCTCTTTATAAGCAACAGCTAATAACTCATTGGCAAAATAGCGACAAGAGTAAATCAATATCGCAAATTTTCTCTACCCTTAGCTCCTTAACACAGCCTAACAACCCAAGTTCACATGAGTTAGCGAATGCTCTTAACCAAATAAGCTTTAACCAATACCAACATTTTTGTCAGCAACTATTTAAACAAGTCGCCCTTGAAGGGCTTATCCATGGAAATTGGTTACTTGAGCATGCTCAGGTTATTATAGAAAACATCAAGCAAGCATTCGCTCATTGTTATCACAAAAAGTTCGCCGTTTCTTGTCCTGTTATAGAGTTTAAAGATCAACAAAGCTTACTATTACCATTAACTATTCCTGAGCATGATCATGCCGCTGTAATTTACACACCATTATCAACAAGAGATAGCAGGCTGATCGCTTTAACGATGGTAACAAGCCATTTAATTTCTCCTTTCTTTTTTCAGGAAATGCGCACAGAAAAACAGTATGGTTATATTGTTGGCGTTGGCTATATCCCTATTAATCGCTACCCTGGCATCGCTTTTTATATTCAATCACCACACACCGACGCTATTACCTTAACTCAAGCCATTGATGAATTTATCGAAAATAGTTTAGTAATACTTAACGATATTACCGCTGAAAATTGGCAACACTTAATTCAAGGTTTAAGCGGCCAATTAAAAGAAAAAGACAGTAACTTAAGAATTAAAAGCCAACGGTTCTGGGCTGCCATATGTAATAAAGATACTAATTTCTCACACAAAGAAGAACTACTATCAGAAATATTGTCTTTAAATCTAAATCAAGTTAAATCATTTATTCAAGAGCAATTAATGGCCATTTCAAAACCAGACAGGTTAATACTGATATCAAGTCCCACTAGTGAAACGATTCAAGAAGAAAAAATAGCTGCGCTATTAAATACCAAAGTAATAAGTCATACTGAAAATTTCTCAATTAAAAGCAAAATAAAATAGTAATACTGCCGATATAATAAAAATGTTATGTTAAACGCTCACAACTTAAACTAAACAGCTAACAATAGTTGACTTAATGCTGTGCATGACTTTAAATGGCTATAGCTTTATTTTTTACGTGTAAAATAACAATAATTTATTTTCAATTTCACCTATATAATAATTCAGGTTAAACTGTGTTTTTACTTTTTTTAGAGCTTTTAACTTCTTTTTCAATGCAACCTCTATTAACAGGCTTTTCATCGTTAAGAAGAAAGGGATTCCAGGCATGTTTTTTCATTGCACTACCGTTTTTGTCAACTGTTGTTTATGCTCAAAATCAACCCTTTCAAATTAAAGATAATGAATCTTATCAAACAGATACTCTTAAGTTCATCCACCTAACAACCACTGATGGATTATCAAATTCTAATGTTTTTGGTATCACTCAAGATCACCAAGGTTTTATCTGGTTTGCAACCGAAGACGGCCTCAATCGTTTTGACGGCAACAACTTTGTGACCTATCGTCATAACGACAATGATCCCCACTCTATTGCAGACAATGTTATTCGTAAAATTTTTATCGACAGTGAAAACACCCTGTGGGTGGGTACTGAAAATGGTTTGAGCCGGTATAACTTAGAATTAGACAACTTTGACACCTTTACACACCACATTGATAATAACCACTCCCTTAGAGATAATATTATTTGGGATATATACCAAAACAAGAAAAGTAAAAATCAACAGTTTACTAATTTACTTTGGGTATCAACAAGTGAAGGTTTACACACACTACAACTAAACACAAACAAGCTTACATTTACTCGTATTGATATACGCGGTTACAATAATAAATTTAAAGAAATCAAAACTATTTTTCAAGATAAGCAAAACACTTTTTGGTTTGGAAGTTATGACAACGGCATTCATTTAGTCAGTAAAAACTTTACTTATATTGGCTCTTTACAAGAAAAAAACAAGTATGACTTACAAGTGAATGCTCAAGCACTCTATGATGGTAAAGTTATTGACAATAATTACTGGTTAGCAACCGATAACGGCTTATTTATTGTTGATGATGACTATAAATTGCTGTCGCATTTAACCGCGACCAATAACACATCGAAAAATGAACAATCACTGCTATCAAATAACATCCGCGCTATTACTCAATATGATGATAGCCATGTATGGATAGCGACTCATAAAGGCCTAAATATTGTTAATTTAGTAGATGATACAATCACAAGTCACCAGAATAATAAAAAAGACACCTCCTTAAGCGAAAACTGGCTTATGGGCATGTATAAAGATAATAATAACAATATATGGTTAGCTACTTATGGCGGTGGGGTTAATAAATACTCATCACTGAGCAGCTTGTTTCACCACGGTTTAGCTAGTGATGGAAACAAAAGTTATAGAGTTGAATCTTTTACTGAAACATCCGATGGCATTATTTGGCTAACGACTGAAAAGCAAGGGCTATTTAGGTTTAATAATAACAATGAATTGCTCAAAGAAAAAATCAATTTTGATGAAAACATACGGCAAGTGATATCAGGTCATAATAAGCTATTTCTTCGCACCGAAAGCAATAAGTTATATGAATAT
>Ga0066854_10000768_pt1 | contig 11381 bp, 7 predicted proteins | sample ETNtaG_8_FD_65494 | JGI IMG/M metagenome (GOLD analysis project Ga0066854, IMG submission 65494) | Marine microbial and viral communities from oxygen minimum zone, Eastern Pacific Ocean - ETNP201406SV75 | ecosystem: Environmental > Aquatic > Marine > Oceanic | place: Pacific Ocean: Eastern...
ATTGTTTTTGGTAAAATTAATCATATCAAAAACTCAAAAGTATATCTCTAAACATTTATTGTCAACAAAATAGTTAACATTCTAAGTTATTCTATTTCAACTATTTTTAGGACTTTGTCAGCATTACTAAATAAATCTTGGACACTATTAGGTCTTTCTTTATCTCTCCAAATGAACCCAGGTAGAGTCTTTTCATTTGAAATTATGTTTTTTTCAGAGATAATATTTCCATCTGGTGTTTTGTAGAAAGACACTTCAGCTATCTCATTATTTTCAAACTTAATAAGAATTGAACTAGAAAGAGTTTTGTTTAATCCTAAGAAATCTTCTCCATCATCAGAATGCATATAGTATAGAATAACACTATTTTTTACAACATTAACATTTTTAAGTTTCCCATCTTGAAAAGACCCATCTAACTTTTCTCCTTTAATTTGATTATAACCATCTTCACTAATGGAATCTTTTTGAACCAAAAAAACATTTCCTGAAATAAGCAGTGAATCAAGCTCTTGAGTTTGAGGGTTAGATTTTAAAAAAATTTCGTTTCCTGTAATTTGATTTTTTCCAAACCAGACAATAGGATTTTTCTTATTCTTTTCTTCATCTGAAAGATTTCTAACAATGGATTGACTTAAAGGTCTTTTTAGTAATTTTATTAGTCCACTTGTTTGGTTATAATGTATTGAATCTGATTTACCTCTAACATCTGTTTTAAAAATTCTAACATCATAAAATCCTTTAAGAATTTTATTTTCATCTGATCCAGTAATCGTTAATGTATCTGAATGAATATATAGTGAGTCTCTCTCCAATATACTAATTGCAAGAGCATTCTTTGTAATAATTACTGAATCTATTGATTTAAAAACTTCACCGTAATGTCCAGTAATAATAGAATTGTTTATTGTATCGTTAATTATAACATTATTAGATGCAGCTGCATATGATTTCTCATTTTCAAAGTAAATGCTATCACCATTAATAATTTTTCCATCATAATTGATTATTGCGTTTTTTTTAAAATATCCTTTTTGAATTTTAGTATCATAAAATCCTAATTCACAAAAAATTTCATAGTCAGATCCAATTATATTAGAAGGACCATTAAAATATGCTATATCAGATTCAGTAAAATATTCAAGTTCATCAGAAATCACATTATATTCAGGATTGTTAATTTTTACATTAGATTTAAAATTATATTTTTTTTCATTCATGAAATAAACTCCAATTTTACTCTTTAAAATATTTTTATTATCTATTATTGTCCCATTAGTATTATAATAAGCAATGTTTGATACTCTGTCCAGGTAAAGCGTGTCAGTCCTTAATATCATGTCAGGCCTAACTAATTCTACATTACCCCATGCGATAGCTTTTCTTTTTATTCCATCATAGTCAAAATTATTAGATGTCATTGTTAAAGTATCTCCTTGACTAAATATTACTCTTCCATTGGCTTTGAATGAATTTTTGGAAGGATAGTAATATGAAATATCAGATTCAATTTTTGCACCATCATGAAACAGAATGACTTTTTTAGTATCATCTTTCATCAAGATAGTTGCACCTGGATACTCACTAGAGTTTCGAATAGATGTTCCTGCTTGTATAATTTCAACAACTTTTGTTTCCTGAGAAAAACTATAAATTGTAAAAAATATAAATACAATAAGGGATAAAAGGTATTTCATCATTTAGTTCTATAAATGGTCTCAGATCGATCTGGACCAACAGAAATTAATTTTATTGGCACTTTAACAAATTCTTCAATAAACGAAACATATTCAAGAAGTTCTATTGGCAGCTCCTCTTCTTTAGTAACCTTAGATATATCTTCAGACCAACCTTTGAAGGTTTTGAAAATTGGTTCAATATTCTCTGAATTAAGGTCAAAAGGTAATGTTTGAGTTTCGATACCATTGATATTATAAGATGTGCAGACCTCTAGAGATTTAAATCCACTCAAAACATCTGCCTTCATCATATTTAACTCAGTTACTCCATTAATAATTATTGAATATTTTAATGCTATTAAGTCTAACCATCCACATCTTCTGTCTCGACCTGTAGTTGCTCCATATTCATTCCCTGTTTTTCTAATATGTTCTCCAATTTCGTTAACTAATTCAGTAGGAAAAGGTCCAGATCCAACTCTAGTCGTATATGCTTTAAATATCCCGATAACATTTTTAATTTTATTAGGGGCTACTCCAAGACCAGAACAAGCTCCAGATACAGTCGTATTAGAGGATGTAACAAAAGGGTAGGTTCCAAAATCAATATCTAAAAGTGATCCTTGAGCACCCTCTGCTAAAATTTGTTTCCCATTATTTAAAGAATTATTTAAATATACTTCACTATCAATGAAATTGAATCTTTTTAACACTTCAATACTTTTAAAAAAATCATCTTCTAATTCATTTAAGTCTAAATCAACCTTTAGATCAAAATTTGATAAAAGAGTAAGATGTTTCCTTTTAAGGGTATTATACTTCTCAACCCAATTACCACTGTTTAAATCACCAATTCTTATTCCATTTCTTCCAGTTTTATCCATATAAGTAGGACCGATTCCCTTTAATGTTGAGCCAATTTTCTTTTTTCCTTTAGAAGCCTCTGAAGTTGCATCTATTATTTTATGAGTAGGTAGAATTATATGGGCTCTATTTGAAATTAAAAGTTTATCTCTCATATCAAAATCAAATTTTTTTAAACCTTCAATTTCATTTTTAAAAATAACTGGATCGATTACTACACCATTGCCTATTATATTGATTGCTTCTTTATTAAAAATTCCCGATGGAATTGTATGTAAAACATGTTTGTGTCCATCAAATTCTATAGTATGACCGGCATTTGGTCCACCTTGAAACCTTGCAATTATATCATATGAATTTGTAATTGCATCAACTATCTTACCCTTACCTTCATCCCCCCATTGAAGGCCTAGAAGAACATCTAAAGACATATTTATTTATTTTTTTTAGTTGTAGCGTATAATATTAGTGAATGATCCTTAACATCTACATTAAATATTTCTTCAATACTTTTTTTAATTGATTGAATTCTTGGGTCGCAAAATTCTTTTACCTCACCAGTATCTGTCAAAATAAGATGGTCATGCTGATTATTAAAGAAACATTTTTCAAATTGAGAACTAGAATCGCCAAATTGATGCTTTCTAACAAGCCTACATTCTAATAAAAGTTCAATGGTGTTATATAGAGTTGCTCTGCTTACTCGATATTTTTTTTTATTCATTTTTTCGTAAAGCAGGTCAATATCAAAGTGACCGTCTATAGAATAAATTTCATTTAAAATTTTATATCGCTCAGGTGTTTTTCTGTGACTATTTGAATTTAAAAATTCTGTAAAAACATTTGATACAACTTCATTTTCATCTTTACTTTTTACTATCATATTAATTTCTTTTTTAGTTTCTTGTAACTTTTTCAATACCCTTGATTTTTTTCAAACTTTTTAATAATTTATTTAAAATTACCGTGTTACTTACTTCTAAGCTTATAGTTCCGGTAAACGTACCATCATTAGACTCAACTGATATTTTATTCATGTTAACTTTCATTGAATCAGAAATAGTTGATGTAATCTGACTTATAATTCCCAAATCATCAATACCCGTAAAATTTATCTTAGTATTGAATTCGTGAGATTGAGAATCAATCCACTTTGCAGAGATTACTCTATAAGCATAATTAGATCTTAATGAGATTGAATTGGGACAATCTTTTTTATGAACTTTAATACCATCATTAACAGATACAAAACCGAAAACAGAGTCTCCAGGTATTGGGTCACAACAATTGGCCATTGAATATTTTAATGATTCTTGATCTTTACCAAATATAAGTTTATCAAATTTAATAGAGTGGTCACTTTTATTAATTTTATCAACTTTTTTCTTATTTGAACCAATACGTCTTTTGATAAATCCAATAAATGACCTATTATAATCAGTTACAAATTGTTTTATTTTCTTATTATCAATGGTTCCATTGCCAACACTAAAAAAAAGATCATTACTTGCATTAATCTTAAAGAATTTCATCATAGAGCCAGAAATTTTGTCATCAAGTTTAATTTTAAAGTGTTTCAATTTTCTTCTTAAGATTTGTTTTCCTTCAATAGAAATTCTCTTTTTTTCAATATTCAATAAAGACTTGATTTTTGATTTTGCTTTAGATGTCACAACAAAATCAAGCCAATTAACTGATGGTTTAATATTTTTAGATGTCATAATCTCAACCTGGTCTCCACTTTCAAGAACATGACTTAAAGGGACAAGTTTTCCATTTACTCTAGCTCCTCTAGTTTTAGCACCTATGTCAGTATGAACATTAAAAGCAAAATCAAGTGCTGTAGATCCACTTTTTATTGATTTAAGATCACCTTTAGGTGTAAAAACATAAATTTCTTCTGAATAAAAATTTAGTTTGAAGTCTTCTACAAAGTCAATAGCATGTTGAGGATCATCAATCAATACATCTTGAAGTTTATTTAACCATATATCAACTTCTCTTTGTTTTGTTTCTCCATGTTTATAATTATAATGAGCAGCATAACCTTTCTCTGCTATTTCATCCATTCTTTCTGACCTAATTTGAATTTCAACCCATCTGTTTTCTGGACCAACCACAGTTAAATGAAGCGCTTCATAACCATTAACTTTAGGATATGTAATCCAATCCTTAAATCTAGCAGGATTTGGAATAAAGTGATCAGAAATTATTGAATATATTTTCCATGCTATAAACTTTTCGTCCTCTTTTGATGATGTATATATTATTCTAATTGCAAATCTATCATATACTTCGTTGAAAGAAATATTCTTTGTTTGCATTTTGTTATTTATAGAAAATATAGACTTATTTCTACTCTTTATTGAGTATTTTATTTTTTGATTATCTAAATTATCTATTATTAATTTTTTAAAGGATTCTATATATTTTTCTTGATTTTCTTGACTTTTGTCAAATTTATTTTTTATGCTTTTGTATGTTTTAGGCTCAATTGTCTTTAGGCTAAGATCTTCAAGCTCATTTTTTAAATTAAATAATCCTACCCTATGAGCTAGTGGTGCATATATATAAAGTGATTCAGAAGCAATTTTTTCCTTTTTTATCTCATCTAAATATTCAACAGTTCTCATATTATGAAGCCTATCTGCAATTTTTATAAGAATAACTCTTATGTCATTATGAAGAGTTAAAAGCATTCTTCTATAATTTTCAGCTTGAACTGAATAGTCTTTATTCTTTCTAAGAATAGATATTTTAGTTAGCCCATCAACAATCTTACCTATATTTTTACCCACAGCTTTATTAATATCTTTGATAGTTAGTTTTGTATCTTCAACGACATCATGAAGAAGTGCAGCAGCTATTGAATCACAATCAAGTCCAATATTATGAGCCACAATTTTAGCGACTCCAATAGGGTGATAGATATATAGTTCTCCAGATTTTCTTAATTGACCTTCATGAGCATTGTAAGCAATTATAAGAGAATCCTTAATAATCTTCTTTTCTTCTTCATTTAGTATTTGGTAACTGCCTTTAACTAAATCTTCATAAAGATTATTTATTTCTTTTGGTAATATTTTATCTTCAACTAACATATATATATCTATCTAAAATTACAAATAATAATTTCAGATTAAAAATTATCTATTCTATGAAAAATTAATTTGAAAATTTGTTAGAATATCTTTTCCAAAGTTTAGTTTGATGAGTCTCAAGGCTAATAGACCTTCCTGATATATATGCTTTTAAGAGATTATTTGTCATAATATTTAACGCATCTCCATCTGAAATAAAAAGAGTAGCATCTTTGCCTACTTCTATAGATCCTAACTTATGGTCTAAATCTAAAATTTTTGCAGCATTAAGTGTAATAAGAGATAAAGCCTCCTCTTTATCTAAGCCATATGAAGAGAAACTTCCTGCATAAAATGGTAAATTTCTTGTAGCAACTCTCTCTTGACCAGTTCCATTAGGGTTTATAGAGACCAAAATACCATTCTTAACAAGCTTATTAGCTATTTTATATGTATCTCTAGGGTCAGTATCAGCTTCTGATGGAAGTCTATATGGTTGAGTCAAAATTACAGGTACATTGTTTTCTTTTAGGAAACTTATTAGACTAGCTGACCCAGTTCCTCCTACTAATACTATTTTACTAATATTATTTTTTTTCAAAAAAGAAATCCCATCAATTATCTCTTTTTCATCATCAGCATGAAGATATATTGTTTTATCGCCATTAAAGATTCCTTTCATTGCTCTGCTCTTAAGATTCATTGATAAATTGATATTCATTGTTGCCTTTGACTTTTCAAAGAATTCTTCGATTTTTCTTGTTTGATTAACATAGTTAGGATTAATTTTCAAACCTCTGTCTTCTCCCAGCCACCATCTTCCAAAACTATATGGACTTGGCCAGTTTAAATGTATTCCTTCATCAAATGATATAGCTGCATCTTCCCAGTTCCAAGCATCAAGCTGCACAACTGATGAACTTCCTGGTATAATTCCTCCATTTGGAGTTATCTGGGCTAAAAGAACACCATTTGGCCTCATACTTTCTACTCCTTTAGATTCAGCATTATATGCAATTATTGATCTAACATTTGGAAGAAAATCTCCTGATTCATCATCATCTACAGATGCTTTTACGGAATTTACCTCAACTAATCCAAGATTTGAATTTAAAGCTATAAACCCAGGGTATAAATGTTTCCCAGAAGCATTTATTATAGTATCATAATTATTTTTATCTAATTCATATTCTGAAGTGACAAGGTTAATTATTCCATTTTCAAAGCCAATAAAACTTTTTTCAATTATACTTCCATCACCAATATGAGCTGTAGCCCCAACTATAAGAACTGATTTAGACTGATCTTTTGCAGGAGTTTGTTGAGCTATCAAACTATTTGCTACAAGTAGTGTTCCAATAATTAATAATTTTTTCATTGTTATAATATTAATCAATCGTTTCACAATTAAATTCTTTTTGAATTTCTATTGTTGGTCTTCTAAATGGGCCTGCATTAGATGAACCTCCTCCGCTTTTATTTTCATTTAACATTTTATTTATAAGAGATTCCTTCTCTTTTTTTATTTCTTTGTTTTTATTTTGATGTGTTTTTGTATCAAAGTAAAAAGCTCCATCAATCATTGTCTTTTCAGCCTTAGTATAGATTGACATAGGATGCCCACTCCAAACAACTATATCAGCATTTTTTCCAACTCTTAAACTACCTACCTTATCATCTAAATGAAGAAGTTTTGCTGGATTTAAGGTTACGAATTTCCATGCCTCTTCTTCTGAAACACCACCATATTTAACAGCTTTAGCAGCTTCTAGGTTAAGTCTTCTAGACAATTCAGAACTATCAGAATTAAATGCTACAGTTATTCCAACATTATGCATTATTGCAGCATTATATGGTATAGCATCGTTAACCTCATATTTGTAACCCCACCAGTCTGAAAATGTTGAAGCTCCAACACCATGTTCAAACATTTTATCTGCAACCTTATAACCTTCAAGAATGTGAGTGAAAGTGTTTATTCTGAAATCAAACTTTTCTGCAACTTTCATAAGCATGTTAATTTCACTTTGAACATAAGAGTGACTTGTTACAAATCTTTCACCTTTAATTATTTCCCATAGAGTTTCCATTTCTTCATCATATCTAGGTTTTACAGCTCTTGCTTTTTCCCTTTTACTAAGTGAATTATATTTTTCCCATTTATTTCCATAGTCTTTAGCTCTATCAAAATGATCAATGAATACTTGTTCAACACCCATCCTAGTTTGTGGGAACCTACTGCCTCCCCAATTAGATTGTTTAACATTTTCTCCTAAAGCAAATTTTATAAATGGATCAGCATTTGGGAAAAACATTTCATTGATTTTAGAACCCCATTTTAATTTAATTATAGCAGATTGACCACCTATTGGATTAGCAGATCCGTGAAGTATTTGTACTGTAGTAACACCTCCAGCTAAATTTCTATAAAGATTAATATCATCAGGGTTAATAACATCCATTATTGATACCTCTGCAGAAGAATTATGACCCCCCTCATTAATGCTTGATGCACCCATATGTGAATGTTCATCAATAATACCAGAGGTAATATGTTTATTTGAAGCATCGATTCTTTTAAAACTACTAGGAGTTTTAAGATTTTGGCCTATTTCAATTATTTCACCATTGCTAACTAGAATATCACTATTGTTAAGAATTCCTTCCTCTTCATTAGTCCAAAGTGTTGCATTATAAAAATGGATATTCTCTTGAATTGGTGCGGATTTTAACCCATAACCTATATTAGGATAGGTGATAGGTGAAATTTCTACATTAGATTCTTTTGGACTTTTCTTTTTATTTTTTTCATTTTTAGAAATAAAAGTCATTTTTGAAGAAAAATTATTTCCTTCAAAGTCATTTCCTGTAAATAGAATTTCTGATTTAGCACTAACTTTTGAAGAGATTTGAGCGAAAGATTTTTTATCATTACTCTTATCAAAAATTGTCAGATATAGCCAGTTGTCCTTATATGATATTTTAGAATTTATTTTTATAGAGTCTCTAAGAATATTTGTAGATATCTTTTTTTGACTACCATTAAGTGAAACATTGTAATCTCTTTCATTTATATTTAGGCTATAGCTACCATCAATATTTACAATTTCCCTATCATTGATTAGGTGTTTTTGTCCTTTAACCCAATTCTCATATATTAATGTTTCTTCATGAAAAATAGGTCCAGAGGTTACCAGGAAGTTTGCATAATAGCCTTTATCAATAGCTCCAATTTTATCACCCATTCCAATAGCTTTTGCAGGAATAGTAGTTAGTGATTCTAAAGCTTTACCCTTACTTAATCCATGTTTAATGGCTTTTCTAAGATTAGTTAGAAATGATTTTTTACTTGGCAAATCTGAAGATGTAATAGAAAAATTAATATTATTCTTCTCAAGAATAGATAAGTTTGCTGGAGCTTGATTATAATATCTCAATTGATTTATTGAAAGTCTTTTATTTAAGTGAGGATTAGAAACATCATATGCCTTTGGATAATTAATTGGAATAATTAATAGATTTTTGAAATCCTTTATTTCCCTAACATTTTCATACTCTTTTCCAGAACCTTTTATAATAAAATTGAGGCTTAATTCTTTAGATAATTTAGCAGCCCTTAATACATTAAGTTTATCATTTGCATCAAATATTTTAGGCAACTCCCTATTTTCAATTAAAGATTCAATTGCAAGATCTTTATTATTTGCAACTCCTTGAGAGTACCAATCTGCATCGTAATATAATTGTCTAATTAGTGCTATAGAACCCATGACTGAACTAGGGTAGGCTTGGCTTGATTGTAAGCTTCTAGTAAAAGAATAGTGTTCTGCTACTTTTTGAGAAATTATCCTATACGATTCATTTTGATTATCAATTAATGCAACAGCAATACTAGTTCCTCTGTGGACACCATCAGGATTATGAGTATTAACTACCCCAAAACCTATATCCCTTAATTGTTTAGCATCACCTTTGTTATACTTAAAATCATTTAGACTGTTATAATCACTAAGTATATGATCATTCCAATAATATCCAACTCGTGAAGGTTCATATTGAGAACTTCTACTAAAGCCTGTTCTAGAGATTTTTTTTATTCCAAAAGAAGAGCTTAATTCAACAAAGGATGGATATACATAGCTTCCATTTAGGTTATGAATAACAGTGTTTTCTGGTATATTAATATTTGTTCCTACGGATATAACTTCTCCATCCTTAATTAAAAGTGTGCCATTATTAATAATCCCAGATTTAGTATGAATTTTTCCATTAGTAAATGCCTCGTATTGATGTTCTTTAGTTTTGACACCATCATTTACTATAAAATAATCTTGACTAAAAGAAAAAGAAATAGATAAAAGGAATATGAATAGTATTCTAGACACTGTAATTGGTTTTTTTATTTAAGATATTAATAATTTAATAAACTCTTATCATCCTCATAGTAATTTATAATATGATTGACAATTTTGCTATAACTACGAATACCGGATTTTTGATTATTAGACTTAAGGTAAAAGTCATACATTATACTCTGTACATCATTAATTATATTATTACTGTATTTTGCCCAGAATTTTCTTCTAGAATTTATATCCTCAATTATTCCTGGATTAATTTTATCTATAAACAAACTTAGATTCTCTTTATGGTTAATTTGTATTTCATTTAATAAATAAGTTAACCCAAATACATATCCAGAATATTTAATTAATGGATCTTGATTATTTATTGAAGAAATAAATGCTAAAAAATTTGCATCACCTTCAGCAGCATACCCTAATTGGTGAGCTTGTTCGTGTAGAACAGTGATTGAGAAGTCAATAGAAGGTATATCTTTAACTACTATAGCTTCTAGGGTAAAAGGATTTATATATCCTGATACCCCTTGATATAAGTATAATTTAGAGAAGATAGATTTTTTTACAAATTTGGTTGTTGGAATTTTATTGAACTTTTTAACGTTGTTTAATTTTAATTCACTTAAGGCTTTTTCTTTGTCAAATTCTAGGTCATTTATTGTAATATTTTCATCACCTAATAAAAGATGAATTTGATTTACATCATTTATTAGTTCAGTTAATGTTTTTTCAAGAGATTCATATTTTACTTCACCTATATCTAATTTACTTATCAGGGGTGTTTTAAAGTAGTTTAATCCCCATAAACTGTAGAAAAGAAATATTGTAATTGATAGGACTGCAAAAACATTTACAAAATCATTCTTTTTAAATCTAAAAAAGAATATTAAGTAGATTATAAATGAGATTAAAGCTAAGAAGAATATCAAATCACCAATAGCAATGCTAAATCCCGAAAATAACATCGAATAATATTTGAATATATATTGATAAATATATTCGCTATAGTATTCTTCTACAATTCTTGGATTGTTTTTTAGGTAATATAATATGAGAACCTGAGGAATAAGAAGTAGAGCAATTATTTTTTTAAAGCCAATTCTCATAGATCGAAATACTCTCTAATTTATATCTACAAGTGTTACCTCAAATATTAAGGTTGCATTTGAAGGTATAACACCATTACCAGCCCCAGCTTCACCATATGCAAGGTTAGGAGGAATAACTAATGTACATGAAGCACCTTTGTTTAGTAGTTTTATTCCTTCATCCCATCCTGGTATAACCTGTCCAACACCTAAGGTAAACTCAATTGGCTCGCCTTTACTTAAAGAAGAATCAACCTCTGAGCCATCAATTAGTTTGAGAGAATAGTGGACTTTAACATTATCGTTATC
>Ga0066854_10000769_pt1 | contig 11358 bp, 10 predicted proteins | sample ETNtaG_8_FD_65494 | JGI IMG/M metagenome (GOLD analysis project Ga0066854, IMG submission 65494) | Marine microbial and viral communities from oxygen minimum zone, Eastern Pacific Ocean - ETNP201406SV75 | ecosystem: Environmental > Aquatic > Marine > Oceanic | place: Pacific Ocean: Eastern...
AGATAATGTTTAAAAGCGACTATGCGCTGCACTATTAACTTAGATGAAAATAAATAACTTGCAATAACTTGCAACAGCACTAATAGAAAAATAATACCCAGCACACTATATTTACTTAAATTATCAGGAGAAATCAATACAATTAGCATAAATACAACGCCAACAAGTAATGTTGGTATAATAAGCTTAATGTTTAAACGGTTATTCATAATACTCTCCAAAACAGTAGTTCAATATCCTGCTAACTTTTATAAAGTGATACAATAAGTTGTTCGCCAACTGGTAATTTAGCTATTATTATTAAAAAAATCAATCAATGAGTATATTATGTCTATCAGTGCAATTATTATTATCTTATTAGCATTAGGGTTAATTTTAGGCGGTATTTTACTCATTAAAAAATCAGCCAAAAAGTTCAATTTATCCGATGAGCAGCTTAAAAAGATCAAAGAGCGAAATCAAGCTTTAGATAAAAAAGATTAACTCAATAAACCAGGACACTGCTTAACTACGATATAAGGTTTTAATTAAGTGATAGCCAAACTTCGTTTTAATTGGTCCATGCACGGTTAACAGTTCTTTTTTAAATACTACATCATCAAATGCTCTTACCATTTGACCTCGACGAAACTCCCCTAAATCGCCGCCTTTTTTCTTTGAAGGGCAAATAGAGTGCCTTTTTGCTAACTGAGCAAAATTACCGCCTTGGGATAATTTTGCTTTGATTGCTAACGCTTCCTTCTGTGTTTTAACTAAAATATGAACTGCTGCTGCACTTGCCATAATGACACCGACTAATCGTTTTTTATTATTATAGCGAATTTACTGGTAATACCATATTTTACTTTGACTAATTGGTATCATGACATAAAATGTCAGCATCTAGTTTTTTAGCACTGTAATAACCAATTTGCATAGGTAAAAATATGAGTACAATAAAGCATTTATTTGAAAACAATAAAAAGTGGGCAGGAAAAGTAACCGAAGAAAAACCAGAGTTCTTTCAAAGCCTATCTGAGCAACAAACACCTCAATACCTATGGATTGGCTGCTCAGACTCTCGCGTACCCGCTAATGAACTGCTGGGTATGCAACCAGGTGAAGTATTTGTACACCGCAATATTGCCAATCAAGTTATTCATTCTGATCTTAACTGTTTATCTGTCATTCAATACGCCGTTGAAGTGTTAAAAGTCAAAGATATTATAGTCTGTGGTCATTATGGCTGCGGCGGTGTTAATGCTGCATTTCATGATGAAAGTAATGGTTTTATTGATAACTGGCTACGGCATATTCAAGATGTTTACCGCTTTAACCAACAAAAGCTAGATGCCGTCAGTGATGAAGCTGAGCGTGTAAACTTATTATGTGAATTAAATGTTATCGAGCAAGTCGCTAATGTTTGTCATACCACAGTATTGCGCAATGCTTGGCTTGCTGAGCAAAATGTTACTGTACATGGTTTAGTGTACAACTTAAAAGACGGTATTTTAAAAGATTTAAATGTGTCTGTTAGTGGAAATAAGTAACAGCACAGAAAAAATGGACGAGCTACGAAAGATTTTTCGCGACTCGTCACTGTTTAACTTACTTTGTATGCGATTATTTAAATAACGCCTCGTTCCATTTGATTTAACTCAATCGACTTAAATAACGTTGAAAAATTTCCTTCACCAAATCCCTGATCATTGACGCGTTGGATCATTTCAATAAAAATAGGACCAAACAAGTTTTTGGTAAATATTTGCAGTAAATAAGAATTATCTGCTTGGCTGTCTACTAAAATTTGATGCGCTTTGATCTTTTCTTTGTCTTCTTTAACCCAAGGAACACGTGTAAATATTTCATCATAATACTCTGGCACAATATGCAAAGTATCAACAACAGAGCGATCAAGTTTATCTAGTGAGTCAACCAAGTCATCGGTTAAAAACGCTAAATGCTGAACGCCTGGACCATTATATTCATCTAGGTATTCGTCAATTTGATTATCTTTACTACCTTTGCCTTCATTAATTGGAATACAGAACTTGCCACAAGGCGATTGTAATGCATAAGAAATCAAAGCGGTTTTAATGCCTTTAATATCAAAATAGCGAACCTCGGTAAAACCAAAAACTTGCTTATAAAAATCAGCCCACTTTTGCATCGTGCCTTGGTAAACATTATTGGTGAGATGATCAACGGCTAAAAAGCCTTTGTCTTCAACGGTAACAGGCTGTTCATGGCCTTCAAAGTCAGCCTCATAAATAAGCCCTTTATTTGTCCCTACACTTCCTTCATCAGAAGCAAAGTTATCAATAAAATAAATCAAGCTATCACCAATACCAAAAATAGCAGGGTAAGGTAATTTATTTTCTTCATTTTCAGCTGATTTTGCGCCACGCTTAACCGCTTCTTCAAAAGCAAAGTTAGCATCTTCAACGCGCCAACCCATAGAGCAAATGGCAGGACCATGGTTTTTAGCAAATTCTTTAGAGAAACCTTTTGTTTCTCTATTTAATAAAAAGTGAATATCATTTTGATTAAAGTAATCAATATCACGACCTTTAAACTTTTTCGTTTTTGAAAAACCAAATCCATAAAAAGCCTTTTCCATAAAGTCAGAGTCTGGGCTCGCGTACTCAGTAAATTCAATTCCACATAGTTTTAATGGATTTTTTGCTACAGCAGTTACATCACTCATTTATCATTCTCTTTTTTTGCGGGTAACTAGCCCTTATTCTCTTCGATAAGTGCTAGTTACTATTTATATGTCATCACTTCATTATCTAGAGGATTTTAGCTAAGCGAAAGACCAGTCAAGATAGAAGCTAAAATGACAATGTAAATGTAAATGTACGAAAAAAACGGGTAGAAAATCTTCAATAACTAGAAATGCCTGATAACTACTGACCAATTTATGTATTAAATTCTTTACAACACTAAATAATACGGGAAAGCGCCCCTTTGATGGAGGAGGAAATTATAGAGTTATTAAAAGCAAAAAGAGGATGAATAGTTACCTATTCATCCTCTTTTGGGCTATTGTCAATCGACAAATAGCAGTGACGTTATCTTTTAGACAACTCGCGTTTTAGCTCGTCTTTGTTAACAAGGTTTTTATCACTTTGCACCAGTGGTAGTGACTTCTTATAAACGATTAAGCTAGGAAGCATGTAAGATGCTAAGTGTTTTTTCAGCTCGAATAAAATTTCATTGTCTGTTATTTCATTCGCGGCTGAATAAACTAAAACGATCTCTTCTTCAATCATATCGTTTTCTAAACCAAAAACAGCACACTGTTCTACATGAGGAATATTCTTTGCAACCACAGATTCAACTTCAAAAGGTGAGACTCTAAAGCCTCTTGTTTTGATCATATCATCTTGCCTTGAAACGAAGTAAAGGTAGCCTTCTTCATCTTTATAAACATAGTCTCCAGTAGCCACAACAATTTCATCGGTTAACTGACCATCTAAATTAACAACATCTTTTAAAATTTGTACGGATTTAAATCGTTGGGCATTTTGCTCTGGTGCATTCCAAAAACCTCGGTAAATATAACCTCCACGATGAATGAGTTCACCCACTTCCCGAATGCCACATTCTTTGCCGTCTTCATTGATAATATAAAGCTCAACATCGGGAATGGCTTTACCTATTGAGTCAGGTCTAATTTGCGCCTGTGCAGGATCAAGGTAAGTAGAACGAAAAGCTTCTGTTAAGCCGTGCATTGAAAAAAAATCAGCCTGAGTAAAAGTGTTTTTACAATCTTTGATCATTTTAGCGGTGACATTACCACCTGATGAGGTAATAATCTTAACTGCTGAAAACAATTCAGCAGTAGGAATTCGCTGAACACTACCATCAAACATTTGTGACAGATTTACTGGCATTAAAGGTAAAACAGTCACTCTATCGTTGATAATATGGTTAAAGTAATCTTCCGGCAGAATAAAGCGGTGTAAGGCTAGGGTTGCTTTTTTATACAAAGTACAAAATATTTGATTCAAGCCGTAATCAAGATTAAAGATAAGAACGCCAGAAATAATATCATCATGACTTAATTTCAAGTACTGAGAAACCACACGAGCAGAGTCAATTAAATTTCGATGTGAAATCACTATACCTTTAGGATTTCCAGAAACACCAAAAGAGTAGGTGATTAGCGCGTTGTTGTGGCCATTAATATCACACTGATAAGACTTATTATAGTATTTAAAAATCTCTTCAAATGACGCCATATCGTTGCCTGCGGTTTCATAAGAAATAACATGGCCGGCAAAGTCAATTTCTTCAACGCTTTCAAGTTTCACTTTATCTGTGATGATACATTGAATATCACAGTCATTAATAATATATTCCACTTGCTCAGGTTTTAACAAAGTGGTTAATGGCACTAAAATGTAATCTGTCGACAAAATAGCTAGCACCGCAATCACTTGCTCAATGCCTTTAGTTGAATATATACCAACGCGAGAATCTTTAGGTAAATCTAACTCACTTAAGTAACAAGCTACTTGGTTTACTTTGGTAAATAACGCTTGGTAAGTGATACTTTTTTCATTATAAACAAGTGCAGTTTTCTCACTATGAGCCGCAACTGCATCTTCAAGTAGTGTTCTTATACAGTTTATTGACATAATTTTTTTCCTCTTTCTTTCAGGCTGGCAGCCTCAAGTGTCCAAATATCATAATGACTATCAAGAACCGTTACGGGGTTATGCTCTGAATTAAGAATTTTTTTATAAAAAAATGAAATAATATCTTCTATTTCTTCACGGATTAATACTTTTGTTATTCCTCCCGTTAAAACAATAGAATTAAGAGAAAGTAACTTTATATTGATATAGGCTTTTCTATAGTGTGAAATTTTGCATAAAACCAAAAAGATAGCGAGCTGCATCAGTATTTTTGTTGCTTTTTTGCTTTGCTCTTCAAAAATATTTTCTGTCACTTTTAAATGCATTAACAACTCATAAACAAATTCATTATTTTTTGCGGCAAAAATTAGCGACTGTTTAGATTTATAAACACCTAATTTTTTAAACACCAACCTGTCGTATTCATTTTCTGAAACCAAATTATCATCCACTAAATCTTTTGAGTAATGAATATCAGTAGTTGCCCCGCCAATATCCAATAATATAAAAGGATTAACCACAGAGAATTTAGCATCAATTAACGGCAGTGTTTTATTCACAATATAAGGTGTGGGATATATTTGATTAGAAGTGATGTTATACAAGTTTTTTACATCCTCTTTGCCTTCAATATCTTGTTGATAGAGATGAGTAAGATAGTCGCTTAAATGATCTTCAACTATATGTAATCTGTTATCAATAATGTTTGGCAATATCACTACGTGATCAATATTCTCTTCTACTGTTGGCGCATCGATTTCATTACCCACAAAAACAATATTTGAATAATGCAATTGCGCTAAATAGTCATATAACCGTGATGAAAAAACACCACCATTTGAGTTAATACCACCAACAATAATCACAACATCAATTAAATCACTTGGTATAGAGTAGTCTTCAATATCTTGATAAAGCACAGTATCGATAATATTTATACCAGAATTAAACGCAATGTTAGTGGCATACTTGAGTGAAAACGTATGACTAATACCCACAATCAATGTCGTTAAACCACCATTAGCTGATGAACAAATATGTACATCTTTTTTAGCAAAACCTGCAATAGTATCACCACACTTTTGCATCAAATCATCTAAAATATCTTTATTAAAGTCTCTAAAGTGCTGCTCTAAATTATCATCTGTGCTGAGTTTGAAGTAAGTACTACCCACGTCAATAAGCAACTTTTCATCACGGTTGTTACTATCTTGGTTAGTTTCAATTGCGGCACTGCTCATTGCATAATTCCTATATCGTGAATAATATCGTTAACAATACTGGTAGTATCTTTGGTTAAATCACATTGCGCCTTGTCATAGGCATAGCAGCGATCCGGTATAGGCACATTACCTCTTTTTATAATACGAATATTTTTCTTGGCATCTCTAATAGTGATCATCTTATTATGATTAATAATATGCGGGGAAAATGGCACATCAATGACACCGCTTTTGATCGAATTAAACACTTTACGCCACAAGGTATCTGCAGGGTCATTAAATACAGCTTCCATGATCGCTTTGACTTGCAATGTTAATATTTCTTCTTCTTCTTCATCAACAATATTAGGCAAGCCATTGAGTATACCTAGGGTGTATTGGGTATTGGCTACCGTTTTAGCATTGGCTTCTTTGGTGGGAATACCTGAGGCTTCTTCTCGGGTTTTGGTGATGATTTTATCTGCACCAACCATTGAAGCAATGACGGTAGACATGTTAATCAACTGCTCTGCATAGTCTTTGTTGGTTGGAAATGCTCCCATCCACTGGTGATAAACTAGGTGTATAGCCGCATCAGCACAGTTAATTTGCTCAGCATAATATTTTGCTAACTTTTTAATGACCGCACCTGTGACTATATCTTGATTCATTGACCCCGTTTGTGAAAAAGACACCGAGAAAGATTTAACCCCTTCTTCTAATGAGAGCAACATTTCTAATAATTGAATAACAATGGTAATTGCTGGTGGCACTAACGTCGCGGTTAATGGACCAAAAGATTCTCGATTAATGGGCTCATTAAGTTGTGAATAATTAGCGCAAACACGCTCAACATATTTCCAATATAAAAAGGCTTTATCTAAGGGAAAGTTTTTTGAGTAAGGTAAAAGGTAAGTAATTGGTCCGCCTTCAATTTCAAAAATACCTGAAGCGATGGCCGTTTCAATCAGTAACCGAGCGTCTGGCGTACCATGCCTTAGACTCACTGGCTTATTAAAATGTGTGATCATTTTACGGGTTGTTCTATAACCGTGATTAACTAAGGGATAACCGTTAAGCATATCCACATCATTTTCCTCACTTAAACGCAGCATTTTTTTTGCTGTTGCATAATCATTAAGGCGAGTATTTGAGTCAATAGTCAAGGGAAGCACATCAACATTAGCTTTCACAAAAAACTCATTAAGGGCAAACTGCTTTTGATAGGTTGGAAAACCACCTCGAGGTTGCACTAGCATTTTATTTTTTTGTTTAAAATGATGCGATATAAATAAGTCTTTACTGGCACCTTTTACAAACTTAGCAACTTCGTCAAAATCAAAGTTATCTACGTATTCATTGCTAAGAATGATTTCTCTTTCTTCCTGCAGCAAACTCATTATTTATTACTCTCTTTTATATCACTATCGTTAACGACTCTTTCTTCAATAAAGGCTTCTAGTTGATCTAAACCCGTATTTAAATCTACTTGGTGACACACAATATCAAAACCATAATTTTTATATTTGGGGATGATATCTTCTGCGCTTCCCGTCCCCACAACTAAATTACCACCTATCATCATAATAAGGTTATCTAAGTGTTTGTATTTAGCTTTAAGTAACTGAACTTCTCTGCTCCACCCTTCCGCTTCACCATTAAGGGAAGATATCATCAAAACGTCGGCTCCCGTTTCTACAACCGCATCAAAAAACTCTTCTAAATAGGTGTTAACTCCAAGGTTAAACACTTCATATCCTCTTGCATCTAAAGAGAGTTCAAGTAATCGGTTGGCAACGACATGAATATCATTACCAACTACGCCTGTTACTACTTTCATATTTTTTAAAGCCCGAACTTGTATATACATATATATTCACTTTTAGTGAATATATAGTACCAAATTTTCTATCAAAACACTTCTTTAATGCTAGAATACTGGCTTATACCCTATATAAAAAAAGAACAGGAATTAATTATGACGTTTTTTACTGCAGATATCTGCGACGACCATAGTGACAAGGTATCTGTATTAGGCACTGGCTATAAAAATTATGGTGGTGTGAGCAAATGCCAGGGTGAAATTATCACCATAAAATTAGAGAAAAATAACACGGAACTCATTAAACTACTGCGAGACGAAAACGGTTCAGGCAAAGTGGTGGTAGTTGATGTTGCCCAAGAATATTATGCCGTAGTTGGTGAAAATTTGATGAAATTTGCTCAGCAAAATAATTATAACGGCATCATTATCAACGGTTACATTAGAGACACCTTCCAAATCACGGGAATTCCGGTGGCATTATTTGCGTTAGGGACTTGCTCAAGAAAATATATTCCTGTGACTCAGGGTAAAAGAGGACTCAAGTTATCCTTTGGAGGTATTGAATTTAATCATGGTGACTATTTATATGCTGACACCGATGGGGTCATTGTATCCCCCAAAAAAATAGTATAAATATCTAATTCGCTTGAATACAAAGAAACAACAGCCCACAGTAATTGCTAGCAGTGGGCTTATAGCAAGTTAATCGTTTTGTAGGTTAAAGTATTTTAGCAATAGATTGCGTTAAGTAATCAACATTAGTTGGCGAAATACCGGCAAGACTGATACGACTTGAACCCACAATATAAATACTAAATTCATCTTGTAAGCGCTGAACTTGTTCTTTATCAATACCTAAAAACGAGAACATCCCTTTTTGTGTAGTAATAAAACTAAAGTCACGAGTGACGCCATTTTCAACTAATTTATCCACGAATAACTGACGCATGCCATTAATACGATCACGCATCTCTTCTAACTCGCTGTGCCATTGTGTTGTAAGCGTTGGCGAACTCAAGATAGTTTCAACTATTGCGGCACCATGAGCTGGTGGCATAGAGTAAATAACACGTACCACAGCAAGTAATACCGAATTAATAATATCAGCATAAGCAGCACTGCTGCCAATAATAGAGCAAGCACCAATACGTTCACGGTATAAACCAAAATTTTTAGAACATGAACTACAAATAATCATTTGTTCAACAGAGTCTGCCATTAACCTTAAGCCATAAGCATCGGCATCTAAGTCTTCACCAAAGCCTTGATAAGCCATATCAACCACGGGTATAAAGCCAATATGATTAGCCACTTCAGCAACTTGCTGCCATTGCTCTTTACTTAAGTCCATACCACTTGGATTATGACAACAAGCATGTAATAACACTGCATCTTCTTTAGGTATTTGTTTTAACGCTGCTAGCATACCATCAAAATCTAAACAGTTATTTTCATAATCATAATAAGGGTAGGTTTTAACACTTAAACCCGCCGCTTTAAAAATACCTTGGTGATTTGCCCAAGTAGGGTTACTTACCCATATAGTAGCACCGGGTGTACAGGTTTTAATAAACTCACCTGCAACACGCAAAGCCCCAGTACCACCAGGAGTAGACACAGTACGAATACGGTTTTGAGCAATCACGTTGTGCGCTTTGCCCAACATGAGCTCTGTCATTTTTTCATTAAATAAACCAGAGCCCGCTGAGCCTAAATAAGCTTTACTTGCTTCCTGTTCAACACGATATTGTTCGGCAGCTTTTACGCAAGCTAAAACAGGTGTTCTTCCTACTTCATCTTTATAAATGCCAGCACCAAGATCTATTTTATTCGGGTTATTATCCGCTTTATATTTTACCGACAAACCCAAAATAGGATCTGCTGGTAGTTGCTTTAACTGAGTAAACATACTTTTTACTACCTTTTTAATTTTCCACATGTTTCTGTACCAAAATCGATACAGAATATTTATTCATAATAAGTTTAGCGATTATACCTCAAGCTTTTTAAAAAAAAGCCCGCTCCTAAATAAAATTTGAATAAAAATTAGATTTAATCTAATAAAATCCCAGCGCCACAATCAGTTGTTAGATTAAAAAACACCAAAAGTGAGACACATAAGACAGTCTATCAATACTTAGCGCTATATATTAATTGAAGATTAGAATAACTTAGCACTTAAAAAAATATAGATACGATAAACAGTGGAACTGTGCATAACTTTTCGCTATGAACGACTAAAACTTTGCTACTGTTTCTTTAAACAAATGGTTGAGAAGATAGGTTCACTCTAAATAGGCCATAGGGCAAAATCATGAATATTTCACACCTATACGAAAATGACTCACACATTAATGAAGAATTGAGCTTTGAAATAACAATGAATACGATTAACAAACCAAGAAATAAAACAAGCAAGGCGACATTAATAAGCGAAATATTAATACTAGTTGATGAGACAACACCAAATTATGTTCTAGGTTATAATTAATGAGTGCCTAATATCTCATATGTAGATTAGAAAAGTTATTTACCTGTTTGGAGAACATTTCAATAGTCTCTATTTGATAGCAAGTATGCTTATTAAAACACTTATATATACTTATATTTTTTATAATTTAACAAAATTAACGAACAAACTTACCTGCTAAGATGTTGAGGTATTCACCATCTTTAATCACTTGTTGACCATTGACAAAAACTTGCTCAACTCCTGAGGAATATTTATTCCAATGGGAGAAGTCGGCATTAGCCTTGAAATTTCGACTATCAAAAACAATCACATCAGCCTGATAGCCAATAGCCAATTGACCTCGCTCTTCAATACCCAATATTTCTGCTGTTTGGCTTGAGCTTTGGCGAATAAACTCTGCAATGGATAATAAAGAGTTTCCTGCAACATAGGTTTGGAATTTTTTCGGAAAACTTGCATATTTTCTGGGGTGACCATTAGTGCCATCCGACGAAGTTACTACCCAAGATTGCACCATAAACGCTTCAACATCGGTTGGCGACATGTTAAACGAGGCAACACGTACATCCCCTTCTTGCACTAACTGAATTGCAACAGTGACGGGATCTACAGATCTTTTTTTAGCAATCTGCAATAAATTCATACCCACTAGGTTTTGATCTTTAAATGCGGTTACCAACAAAGATTCAGGCCCACCACGACGGCGAATATTTTCAGCAATTTCATTGTGCAATTTCTCAGTTAAGCGTTCATCGTTTAAGCGTTGATAGAACGCCTTCGTTGAATCTGCCATAACCCATTTTGGTATAACTGCACTATGCAATTTAGTACCCGAAGCAAGCCATGGATATTGATCTGCAGAAATACTAACCCCCGCTTCTTTTGCAGCCAAAACTTTATCAATAGCTATTTTACTTTGCCCCCAGACATCAACTCCTAGTGCCTTGATGTGTGCTAAATGAAGATGTATATCAGCACTTGCTGCTATATCAATAGCCTCATCTAAAGCTGCAATAAAACCAATATTGAAGGTACTTTCATCACGTAAATGAGTGTCGTAAATACCATTATACTGACGTGCAACCTTTGCTAAAGTGATCACTTCTTCAGTATTTGCAAAGCTACCAGGCACATAATAAAGTCCAGATGATATCCCCAGTGCACCTGCCTCCATACCATTGGCTAATAATGTCGACATTTGAGCGAGTTCTTGAGTTGTTGCAAATCGCTGCT
>Ga0066854_10000791_pt1 | contig 11155 bp, 15 predicted proteins | sample ETNtaG_8_FD_65494 | JGI IMG/M metagenome (GOLD analysis project Ga0066854, IMG submission 65494) | Marine microbial and viral communities from oxygen minimum zone, Eastern Pacific Ocean - ETNP201406SV75 | ecosystem: Environmental > Aquatic > Marine > Oceanic | place: Pacific Ocean: Eastern...
AAGTAACAAGTAAATTTAAATCTGCATTAGATGATGATTTTGAAAATTGTATTACTGGTGAAGATATGAGTGCAGAATATATATCTGATGCTGATTCAGAACATTGGGACGCGCTTGAAGGTTTTGCATCAAGTGATTCAAATAATCCAAATAATTGTATTAAAGCTTTAGGTGGGTGTCTTAATAAAAAGAAAGGATCAAAAGTTTGAGTAAACTCAGATATTCAGATATGAATAAGAGGTATGTTTAGATGAAACAGTGGAAAGATTCGACAGGGATCTATCCTGTTAAGGATATACCAACGGCTGATCTAGTCTTTGGTGTTTCCCGTCCTCAAAGATGGTGGGATGAACACCCAGATCACAGAAAGGTGTTTGAGGAGATACGAGAATCGGTGAAGAAAGAGGGTTTGAAAAAACCTCTTAAAGTTAAAAAAACTTCTAAAGGACTCGTAGTGGAAACAGGCAATCAGAGATTGCAGGCTTTACTTGATCTTGGTATATCTACCGCCCCCTGTGTGATGATATCATGAGTGGAATAGTTGGAATTAATTCCCCCAACTTTTCCTTGTATTATAAACTTTAACTTTGGTATAATTATATTATGAATAAATTGAGATATTCAGAAATGTTTTACTCCATCCAAGGAGAGGGAAGGTATGTAGGTGTGCCTTCTCTCTTTCTCCGTTTGTTTGGTTGTAACTTTGAGTGTACTGGCTTTGGACAAGATAGGGATAAGTCCAAATGGTTAGCACATGATAAGATGCCACACAACCAATCTCATCCAAATGTAAAAGCTCTTGTTGATCTACCAGTTCCTCATGTTGGTTGTGATAGTTCATTCAGTTGGGGAAACAAGTGGGGCTATCTAGCTCATAACGAAGATATAGATACTATTGTTAAGAAGATGGATATGGTTAATTGGTATGGAAGAAAGGGACCTGTTGGTACAGGACTTGCTGGTGATTTATCACAATGCTTTCTTCAAGATGATGGAGTTCATTTAGTTATTACAGGTGGAGAACCATTGTTAAAAGGATTCCAGCCCGGAGTGTTTGACTTGATGGCGCATCCAGATTTAAAAACAAGATATGTTACGATTGAAACTAACGGGACTCAAATCTTTTCACCATATGATTATTGTAAAGATAGTTATATGTTTTCAGAACATCATGGAAAATTTGGTGTTAATAAAAATGCAGGTATTACATTCTCTGTATCACCAAAGCTTTCCAATAGTGGTGAGGCATGGAGTGAAGCAATTAGACCAGAAGCACTTGCATCTTATAATGCATGGCCTCATTCTTATTTGTATCTCAAGTTTGTTGTGAAAGATGAACATGATGTGGAAGAAGTGCATGAGGCTGTTAGAGAATACGATCATGCTCGAGTGAATATAGATGGAGTATATTTAATGCCTGAGGGTGGAACTGATTATGAATTGAAACAGAATGATTATAATGTAGCTCAACTGGCATTGAAATATGGATACAAGTATAGTCCAAGACTACACATTAACTTGTTTGGGAATAAGTGGGGAACATGAAAAAGAGAGGAAAAACTATATTTTTAGAAGATGAATCAAGCTTAGGAGCAATGTTGGCTCCTCCAGAATTGTTAAAGTTTATGGATAAGACTGCAGCGAAACTTAACATGAGTCGGAGTGCTATGAATCGCAGAGTTATGGAAGCATTTTGCTTGTATATGGAAGAAGCAAAAGTCTTTGGTAAGACAACATTTTTTAATAAGAAGCAAACAGTAGGAACTTGGTTGGAAGAAAGAAATGACTTTCATAAGATGACTGCACAAGTTGAAAAACTGTTAGAAGAAATAAAGACAGCTAAAACACCAGATGAAAAACTAGCTCTCTTATCAACACAAGTAGCAATTATGGGACATATGATTAATCTTTTACATAAGAGTACAATGACATGAGTGAAAAGTATAACTATATGTATGACCAATATTATAATGATGTAAATACTTTAGTAGAAAGATATCAAACATATCCTGACCCACATATCGTATCAATCTATCGTGGTTCAATGCCTCTTGGAGTTCAATTAAGTAATGCTTTGAATTGTCCTTTGAGTATTGTTAAGTATCAATCAAGAGATGGTGAGGATGATAAAGCTGAGTGGGTATTAAATCTCATACATGATAAAAGTGTTCGGAAAAATCCTCAGTTCTTTCCATATATTATTCTTGTGGATGATATATATGATACAGGTAAAACATTCCGTTCAGTATTGGCATTAGATGAATTTCAAAATAATCCACATTACCAAGCTATCGCATTGTTTGGTAATAAGAATGATGATGATGTGCATTTTTTAAATGAGCAGTTATATAGATGGATTGTTTTTCCTTGGGAAAGAGTTAAAGGAGGTATGTGATGTGGGAGATAAGTAAATCGTTTAATTTTTGTTATGGTCATAGAGTCTGGACACAGGAACTAAATAAAGAGTTTAGTTTAGATAGTCAATGTAAGTGCCGACATCTTCACGGTCATGAAGCCACAGTTGATGTTACTTTAAGATCAAATGAATTAGATAAGTCTGGTATGGTTACAGATTTTAAACATTTGAATTGGTTAAAGCAGTGGTTAGATGACTATGTGGATCATAAGTTTATCATGGATAAAAATGATCCTTTATATACCACAATGTTTAAATTAAACAGAGATGATGTTTCATTGATCCCTGTTAATGTTCAAGGATATGTAGGATATGTTTTTGAAAAGAGGGATAAAGCAGAAGGCTATTTGTCAGAATATTATGAAGGATTTTTTATTGTAGATTTTCCACCTACTTCTGAGAACTTATCTAAATGGATTTATGAGTTTACAAAACTTAAAATGAAACCACTTTGTGAGGTTTCAGGTGTAACTTGGCATGAAACACCAAAGAGTGTTTCAACTTATAGAGGATGATTATATATGAATACTAAGTTTAGTGATGAATTAAGAAAAAGAATGACGACAATAAAACATAAACATTTTGCAAATGATACAATATATACCTATCTTGATCCTGGTGATCTTAAACATATTGAAGATGAGGTCGCAGAAGCTTTTCAGGGTGTATTAAAAGCATTGGTTATTAATACTGATGACGATCATAATTCACAAGACACAGCTCGTAGAGTTTCTAAGATGTTTGTACATGAAATATTTCGTGGAAGATATTATCCTCCACCTGATGTAACGGCATTTCCAAATGTAAAACAATATGACCAGATTTATATGTCAGGTCCCATGAGTATTAATTCAACTTGCGCTCATCACTTTCAACCAATTGCAGGTAAAGCTTATGTTGGTATTTTCCCGGGAGAGAAGGTGATAGGTCTTTCTAAGTTTAATCGTATGGTTGATTGGGTCACATCCAGACCACAGATACAAGAGGAGATGACTGAGCAGATCGCAGATATGATTGAGGAAGAAACAAAAGCAAAGGGTGTGGCTGTTGTTATTAAAGCAGAACATTTCTGTATGACAGCAAGAGGTGTTAAAGAACATGAGAGTGAGATGATGACTTCCGTAGTTCGTGGAATGTTTCGTGATGAACCAACAACTAAAGCTGAGTTCTTTTCACTCTTAAATAATATGAAAGGGATGAAGTAATGACAGCATTTAGTTCAAAGATTGAAAAGTTTGCTATGCAACAATCAAAAAGAAAAAATACTTATGATGATGATATTAGTCGTCAAATTATGAAAGTTGAGTTTCAGAGAAAGTTTCCTTCTTTAAGAGTTGAAGAAATGGATGAGAAAGATTATTGTGATTTGGTTGCTTATAATAGTAATGATGAGATAGAATGTTTTTTTGAATTAGATCATACTAATTCTTCTAAGTTATATTGGCCATGGTATTCTATATTAGAAAGAAAAATAGATACTATGAGTGAGATGAATTTAATTGCACCTGTAGTTATGGTTTGGATAACTAAAGAATTGAATGAATACAGAGCTTTGAATTTGCGTAGTTTAGATTGGAAAAGTTTTCCTGTACAACCAATTCCATATAAAGCAAAAGAAAATATTGAGGATTTGGTACATCCAGATGATTTTCATATAAGAGTACCATTTAAGGCTGTGAAGAATAATCCTGTTTTTACTGTAGGAAAAGATATTGGTGTTGAGAGATTTATGAAAGGAACAAAGTAATGGTAAACATGATAACAAAAGAGAAAGAGAAACCAACAGGTAAGACGGTTTTGTTATTTTCTGGTGGAATGGATAGTATGATATTTGACCATTTACTTAAACCAGATGTTCTTTTGTATTTACCAACAGGCAGTAAGTATGAGTATATTGAGACAAAGAAGTTAGACGATATGGCTCTGGCAGGATACATTGACACTAAGAAGTTAGTTGTATTGCCTGATGTATTAAATCTAAGTTTGTTTGAAAGAGATGACGCTATTGTACCTAATCGTAATGCTTTCTTATTGTTGTTTGCTTCTTTATATGGTGAAACTCTTATTCTTGGAAGTGTACAAGGAGATAGAAGTTATGATAAAGATGAGCTTTTTTATAAAAAGATGGAATCTCTTTTGAATCATATGTGGAAGGAACAGCATTGGACTGAAGAAAAAAAGTATAAAGTAATGTCACCTTATAAGCATACAACCAAGACACAATTGGTTAAAGATTATTTAGCTGCTGGTGGTGAACCAGAAATTTTATTAGAGTCATATAGTTGTTATGAAGGTAAAGGACAAGTGTGTGGTTGGTGTAAACCTTGTTTTCGTAAATGGGTTTCACTTTATAACAACGAAATAACAATACCAGAAAAATATTATAAACATAATCCTTGGGATGCACCATGGCTTCCAGAATTAAAAACCTTAATTTTAGAAGGCAGATATAGAGGTACGGAAGATATTGATTGGTGTGCGGCATTGAGAGATAAAGGAAAACTATGAGAAACGCAATATATATTCCAGCATATAGTGATGGTTTGATGTCTATGTTCTATTCTATGAATGATAAAGAAATAGCAACAAAGTATCAACCAGATTTTAAAAAACAAAAATCTTTAAGAATATACAATAAGAAATATGATGCGTACTTTCATAATCCTTATCTTTTAATCTCTGCTGGCACACAATATAACAAGAAAAATTTTAGAGAGAAACTGGACATTGGTGATGAATGTAAAATCTTTGTGGACTCTGGTGGCTATCAGTTAGCAATGGGTACAGTCAACGCAAATAAATATACAGATGAAGTAGCATTGAAATGGAGTGAAGCTAATGGAAACATCTTTCCGATCTTGGATAGACCTGCATTTTCTAAGCTATATGATTATGATTTCAGTTTAAAATCATCAGTTAATTCAGCAAAGTACTATCAAGAGAATCGTTCTAAGTCAGATGCATATGTATTGAATGTTCTTCAAGGAGAGAATAAAGAGGATATGGAGAACTGGTACAAGAAGATTTCACCATACAAGTTTGAGGGATGGGGCTTTGGGGGTTCCAAAGGAAACTTGGCGTTGATTGGAATGGCCATATTAACTTTGTTGAATAATGGTGAATTTGATAGAGAAAAATGTAAGTATCTTCATATCTTTGGTGTGAGTTCTAATGAGGTAATGGTGTATCTTCAATTCATTCAACGAATGTTGAATAGACAAGATATTGATATACAGCTTACATATGATTCAACATATTGGAATCGTACTTGTGTCTTTGGTGGATATTTTATTAGAGAACAATATATTATTGGAACTGGTATGGAATCTATGAACTGGCCAAACACAATTGACTATGCTAAGCTTGGTAAAGATTTTAAATTACCATGCTGGTGTCCAATATGTGAGGATCTTGATGATGGGTATTCATTCTTTAATACATTTAAAAAGAATAAAAAGGGTGAAGAAAAGATTTCTTTTGTTAAGTTTAATATGATGGTTGGTTTTCATAATTTGTTCTTACAAATGATATATAATAAAATGACTAATCGTATATTAAAAGCAGATATGCCAGAAGTATATAAAGAAGCTTTTTCACCAAAGATATATAAGAATTTGATGTTATTAGAAACCGTGTTTTCTAAACCAAGAAATGGCGTTAATTACCAAATACTACAACAAGTATTTAACAAACGTAAGCATGAAACTGAAACAGCCAATGCCTTCGATGTATAAATATTTGTGGAGGTAAAAAATGTCTGAAGAAGAAAAACCAAAGAAGAAAAAAACAAGTCTTGAATTTATATTAGGACCTGAGGATAGTGCATTAATTGTTCGTACCGATGGACATATTGAGTTGGTTAGTCGTGAACTGCGAGACAATGGTGATGAAAATAATTATCTTGGTGATTTGGAAGATTTGAATAAGACGTTTACTCTTGTTTTAGCCTTTGCAGCTGCTTTGGAAAATGAACAGCTGTATCAACACATCTTTTATAATTTGAATAATGTGTTGCAGAGACAATGGAAAGATTTACCTCCTGAAGAAAAGGCAAGGATAAAAGAAATACGTTTAGATCATTTGCTTAATAGTGATGACACAAAAGATAGTAAAGATGGTGATGATAATAATGAGTGGATGAATAAGTGGAAAGATGAAATAGAAAGGGGCCGACAGAATTTAGAAGATTATATGAGGGGAGCCCGTGATGAAGAATCTTTCTCTCCTGATGCAAGACCATTTGACGAAATGGAAACTAGGAAAAGGCCAAAAAGACGAGCTAAAGTAAATCCACTTAATAAATTAAAAAATGTAGCGTGGAATCCATATGACGAAACTTTGGTTACAAAGAAAGGTCAATGGAGATTGGATAGACCACCCGAAGAGGAGGAATAATGAATCCATTTCAGTATGCGAATGATTTGATGAACAAAAAAGAATATGTTGGGGATTGTATTAGGGAGCGAAAGGATTACAAACCATTTTTCGTAAACCGTTCGTTATCTTATCAACCAGACTTAATTCATTATGCAAATATGATGAATGTGAATCCGATGCTTGAGAAGAAAGGACATTATGATTTCTTACATCAGACAGTTGAGAAAAGAAAAAGACCTTTTCGGCCTTGGATTAAAACCAAGAAGTTAGAAGATTTAGCTATTGTTAAAGAATATTATAAGTATAGTAACAAAAGAGCATTAGAATGTTTGGATATTCTAACTGATGAGGATATTAACTATCTGAAACAGCGATTGAATAAAGGTGGAAAATCTCCGTAGTATAAATATTATACAATGAGTTTTTATTGAATTGAAAAAGGAGATGTTACAATGGAAGATGTTGCAAAATGGACAATAGATGATATGGTTGAAGTGAAGTTGAAAGAAGATGATGATTTTCTTAAAGTAAAAGAAACCCTCACCCGTATTGGAATAGCATCAAGAAAAGAAAAGAAGTTATTTCAATCATGCCATATTCTACATAAACAAGGTAAGTATTATATAGTTCACTTCAAAGAATTGTTTGCGCTTGATGGTAAGCCAACAAACATTTCAGAGAATGATATTGAACGAAGAAACACAATTGCAAATCTTTTGCATGAGTGGGAATTGGTAAGTCTTGTTATTCCCGAAAAAGCACAGCCAACTGTTCCAATACGACAGTTAAAGATTCTCCCTTTTGGTGAGAAAGATGAGTGGGACTTGCAAGCAAAGTATAGTATTGGGAATGTTGGAATTAAATCTGCTGGAGAACATGAAGCTCGTGGTGCAACAGAAATTGATCCAAACGTATTTGAATAATGCTGACGTAGCTCCAATGGTAGAGCATCGGTTTTGTAAGCCGAATGTTGTCAGTTCAATCCTGACCGTCAGCTTGAATAGGAGATGTTATGAATATTAAATTAGTAAAATTAACCACGGCCGAAGAATTGATTGGTGATTGGGATCAGGAAAAGAATTCAATTATAAATCCTGTTGTAATGGTTCCGATGGCAAAAGACAAAGTTGGTTTTCAGCCATGGGTCCCATTAGCTGAGGAAGAAGAAATTTTTTTAAAAGAACAACACATTATGACAGTAGTGACACCAGACTCAAAATTACAAAATGAATATAATAGGGTTTTTGGTTCTGGACTTGTAATACCAGAGGAAAGTGGAATAATACATTAAGTATTTCCTTGTTTGTTTGCCCTTTTTGTGAGATAATTATATTATGAGATTTTACACCTATATTGGAATGATGCGTAACCAGATATATGTACGAGAATTCTCTGGTAATGAGGAACATTCATACACAGAGAATTTTCAACCTACCATGTTTGTGCCAGCTCCACCTGAAAAATGTAACTATAGAACATTAAAAGGCAAACCAGTTGCCAGTATGAAGTTTGATGATATAGCAACGTGCCGTGACTTTATAAAACAATATAAAGGAGTTGCTGAGTTTCCTGTATATGGAAATCCTAATTATATGATTCAATATATTTCTGAGAAGTTTCCAAAGAAGTTTCAATGGAATATGAATAAGATTAGAATCTATACAATAGATATTGAAGTATCAGCTGAAGATGGGTTTCCAAATATTCAATCAGCTGCATCTGATGTTACAGCAATCACAGTTCATAATAGTTCTACAAATGAATATCATGTTTGGGGAACAGGTGGATATGTCCCACACGACCAGACAAAGAAAATTTTCTATAATGAATGTGATGATGAAGATGATTTGATAGAGAACTTTCTTCAATGGTGGGAAACTAATTATCCACATATTATTACTGGTTGGAACTGTAAATTTTTTGATATTCCATATCTGGTTAATCGTATTACTTATCTTGGTAAGAAACCAGCAAGATTATCTCCTGTTGGTGTCTTGAATGATAGAAATGTTGTGATAGCTGGTAGAGAAAATCAGTTCTATACTCTTGTTGGTATATCTACATTAGATTATATTGATCTGTATAAGAAGTTCACATACAAAGTAAGAGAATCATATCGTTTGGATTACATTGGTTCAGTAGAACTTGGTATGAAAAAAGTATCTGTTGAAGATGTACAGGGATATGATCTGTATAAAACCAATTACCAGAAGTTTATTGAATACAATATTCGTGATGTTGAGATTGTAGAGAGGCTTGAGGAGAAGATGAAGTTGCTTGAGTTAGTTATTACTCTGGCATATGAATCAAAGATTAACTTTGAAGATGTGTTCTCTCCCGTGAGAACTTGGGATGCTATTATCTATAATTTCTTAAAGAAAAAGAATATTATTATTCCACAACCAGTAGAACAAGATGACCGTAAAGATATTATTGGAGCTTATGTTAAAGAACCACACGCTGGATTGCACAAGTGGGTTGTTAGTTTTGATTTAAATTCTCTTTATCCACATCTTATTCAACAGTACAATATTAGTCCAGAAACTAAATGTGGGATGAAAGATGATATAACAGTTGATAAGTTGTTAGATCAAAAACTGGACACTACTTTCTTGAAAGAGAATAAACAATGTATGACTCCAAATGGTCAATGCTTCACGAATGAGATTAAGGGATTTCTTCCACAGTTAATGGAAGATATGTATAATGAACGTGTTGAATTTAAGAAGAAGATGTTGCAAGAGCAACAGAAATTAGAAGACGGTAATTACACGAATAAACAAACAGTTGTTAATAATATATCCAGATGTAATAATATCCAGATGTCTAAAAAGATTTTGTTGAATAGTGCTTATGGTGCATTAGCTAATCAACACTTCCGCTATTATTCACTTGAAATGGCGGAGGGCATCACCACAGCAGGACAGCTTGCAATTCGTTGGATTGACAAAAGTATAAATACATATATCAATCAACTTCTTAATACAGAGAATGTTGATTATGTCGTTGCCTCAGACACGGATAGTATATATGTCACGTTTGACCGATTGGTTCATCAGGTGTTTACAGACACAGATGATGCTACTAAGACTACAAAAATTATCACCTTCTTGGATAAGATTAGTAAAGATAAAATTGAACCTTTTATTAATCGCAGTTATGAAGCTCTTCATTCGTATGTAAACTCATATGCACAAAAGATGCAGATGGGTAGAGAAGTAATTGCTGATAAGGGTATCTGGACAGCAAAGAAAAGATACATACTTAATGTTTATGATTCAGAGGGGGTAAAGTATAAAGAACCTAAACTCAAGATTATGGGTATTGAGAGTGTACGCAGCTCTACGCCTGAATGGTGTCGAAATAAAATTAAAGATTTGATTAGGATTATTATTAATACTGATGAAGAAACGGTAATGCAAAGTATTGCTGACTATCGTGAAGCATTTAATAATTTATCTTTTGACCAACTTGCATTTCCAAGATCAGTTCGTGGTGTTGAAAAGTATTCTTCCACAAAAAGTATATATAGTAAAGGTACACCAATTCATGTGAGGGGTGTTTTGCTATATAATTATCTATTAAAAAAACATAAGCTTACTAAAAAATATCAGTCTATTCGTGAAGGTGAAAAAATTAAGTTTGCTTATTTAAAAGAACCAAACACATTACGAGAGAATGTGATTTCTGTTTCTACACATCTTCCAAAAGAATTTGAGTTGGAGAAGTATATAGATTATGATCTTCAGTTTGACAAAGCCTTTCTTCAACCAATTAAAAATATATTAGATGTGATAGGATGGAAAACTGAGAAGCAGGGTAGTTTAGAATCTTTTTTTTGAGGAGGTATGTATTATGTCCAAGCGTTGGAATAACCAAACACAAGATTGGGAAACAGATGTTGTAGAAACAAAAGAGGAGTGGGTAGCACCTGAAACTGTAGAGTTGCCACCAGTAGTTGATACTCCTGAAGAATTTGGTAATGTAGAACTTGTAGAAATACCAATAGAAGTTGTTAATGACCCACGTTGGTATGAAGTAATTGGAAATGTAATAAATAATTATCCTTTGACTGTAGGAGTCTTGGGTGTTGTTTTGTTCGTAGTTGTATGGCAGTTGTTGAAAAAATAAACAGGAGATATATTATGGCAACAAAAGATATTGTTAAACATTTAATAAAGGTGGCTGAAAATGATTTTGCAAGCGTTGTATCCGCTGGTATTGTTGGTGATTGCTCTACTTTTGTCGATACTGGATCGTATAGTCTAAACGCACTATTGTCTGGTTCGTTATATGGAGGTGTGCCGTCTAACAAGATCACCTGTTTAGCAGGCTCTGAGGCAGTTGGTAAAACATTCTTTG
>Ga0066854_10000794_pt1 | contig 11140 bp, 10 predicted proteins | sample ETNtaG_8_FD_65494 | JGI IMG/M metagenome (GOLD analysis project Ga0066854, IMG submission 65494) | Marine microbial and viral communities from oxygen minimum zone, Eastern Pacific Ocean - ETNP201406SV75 | ecosystem: Environmental > Aquatic > Marine > Oceanic | place: Pacific Ocean: Eastern...
GAAGCGGCGACTATTTCCTCCGACTTCGGAGGGAACCCTCCTTATGAAAAGATGAATGAAATTTCACGGATCACTTTCAAACATTGGCTTGATCAGTCGAACGTTTTATTCATCATCGGGGGTAAAGCGAATAACACGGATATCTATGAAACGCTCCGCGCTATTGGTGACGGACTCCGGGCATTTTTTCAAAGTAACGGACCCAAGCCGCTGTTTGTTGTGGTCGGTCGTGGTGGACCCAACCTGATTCGCGGAATGGCTTATTTGCGTGACATTCTGGAGTCGCTAGGCGTTCCCTATCGTTTTTTCGGGCACGACAGCGCTATGTCTGAGGTCATCAACTACGCCATGGACATTAATAAATGGATGATGAACGGTGGCAAGGAAAAGCTTGCGGCCAAAATGAATATTAAATAAATTCAATCAATCTGTCAGAAGTGGAACTGGAGGATATGAATAATGCATAAGCAAGGTGTGGGGGAATTCCCCTACTACGTGGGTATCAATTCACTGAGCGATCTTGCCACCAAGGATGATAGGGTGGTTGTTCTTAATATTTTGGGGAAAGAAAGCTCTGGCGTCACCCCGGTCAGTAATGACTATTCCGGCGGCAACATCGTGTTTGGAACAGGTCCGGGTAAGTCGGGGAAATCTCTCACCACCAAGACCGGGAAAATCCCTGTTTACAACTCAATTAAAGAGGGAATGGCCGCTGGACATAAATTCAATACTGTGGTTATTTACCTGCCTCCTTCAGGTGTTAAAGATGGTATCGCCGAAGCGGTAAGGGCTAATCCGGATCTTAAAAAAGCTATTATCCTGACCGAGAAAGTCGCGGTTAAAGATTCACGTATCATGCGTGCGATCTGCCAGACCAACGGTGTCGATCTTTTTGGTGGGAACTGTCTGGGACTTGCTGATTCATGGAACCATGTCCGTCTCGGTGGAGCGCTCGGTGGCAGTCATCCAGAAGAGTCGCTCATTAAAGGATCGGTTGCGCTGTTCTCCAATTCAGGAAACTTCACCACGACCATCGCAGTTTATATGGCAACGGCAGGGTGGGGCACTACCACTTCCGTATCCAGTGGTAAGGATGTTTACATTCAATACGGACCCAAAGAGTTCCTTTATGCGCTGGATCGAGACGATCGTTCACAAGCCGCTGTTATATACAGTGAGCCGGGTGGATATTACGAGAAAGATATTAGTACCGACAAACCACTGGTCGCTTGTGTGGTGGGTCGATGGAAAGCGAAGCTGAGCAAAGCTTGCGGTCATGCGGGATCACTTGCGGGTGCCGGTGATGATGCAATTGCTAAAGAAAAATGGTTCATGGAGTATTTTGGCGTTGATAGTATTTATACCCCGGATAACCCGGTTGCTTCTAAAAAGGGTGCACTGGTGACCAACATCGCGCATATCCCGGAAGCGTTGACGGCTGTTATGAAACTGAATGGTAAAGAGCCTGACTTCGCGCCAAAGGGCAGTCTTTCCCTCAAGAGCTGGTTTGGTAACAATCAGGGGCTGGATTTACCGGGGAATCTGGATACTCCAGTGGTTGAAGCTATCTCTCCCTACAATAAACAAATTGCCGCGCTCGATAAACAGGTGGGTGCCCAGTATCGACGAGAGACTCTCAAAGATGCAAGTGGCGCTTCGATGATGGACCCGAAAACTCAGGTGTCCAAAATTCATCAGACCTCTATTCTCGACGCGTCCACAAAACGTTTCGAAGCCAATCTGGTATTTGCATTGTGTCGTGAGTATCCGAGTGAGTATGGTGAGAAAATCGCGAATATCGCACTCAACGCACTTGTCAATCAACATGGGAAAGCTACACTGGCGGCGGCGGAAGCTTCTCGCGAAGCGGGTAACTCACCCAATACGGTAGTCTCTGCCGCAGTTGCTATTGTCGGGAAAAACACCGCCCAGCCTGCGATGGATGCCGCCAAAGCGTTGCTTGAACTGTTTCAGTTTGAAAAGTTCACCGATGCAACCGGTGATTTTGATTTCTCTGCACAACTCAAAGCCGCGTCAGCGCATAAAGATGTTTTGCTCGCCGGTGCCGATGATACCTGTGCCGAAAAGATGGCCGCCTGCCTTAGTCAGGACGCGCAATCTGTCTTCATCAAGTTCCTGTTGGATTTCGCAAAGCAGGAAGGCGGCAAACCTTCCTCATGTGCGATGCTGGCCGCTATCTGGACCACGCTCGGTTGGAAGGGTATGAAGTCCAAGAAGATCACCAAAGACACTATCATCAGGCTCCCATGGTATTCACGCATCTATAGCACCATCGTGGGTGTTGCCGCTTCTTCGGATAAGCATGGCGAAGATAGTTTATGCGGAGTCAAACTTGAAAAACTGATTCCTGAATTTTCTTTCACCCGAACGGCGTTTCTGGCGGTCATGGGACGCGAGCCGTCTGATGACGAGTTGTTCGAGTTCCAGGTTCTACTTGGTCTCATCATCACTAACGGACCTGGCACGATTTCCGCCCAGGGTTGTAAAGGCGCGGTCAGTGCGGACGGACCTGAAATGCCAGGCCGTGTGCAGATCAACAAAGCGTTTATCGGGTTCCTCACTCATACCGGATTCGCCCACGGCGGAAACGGATACGAAGCGGCGGCGTTCCTGATCGATCAGTTCAAGGATACGAGTCTCAAAGCGGCGGATGATAAGAACCACGGCCTCGACCTCGATGCCATGGCTCTGGAGTATTCCAATAAGTACAAAGCTTATAAAGCCGAACAGAAATCTGCCGGTAACCTGGAATATGCCAAAGTCCCATGTATCAACCATCCTATTTTCAAAGGGAAAGATGTGAACTTTGATCCGCGAGAAGAGTTTGTGAACAAACTGTTCAAGGATAAGGGGATCAACAACGTGTTTCTCGATTATTACCATTCAATCGTTAACGCGATGTTCAAAGCCAAAGTCAGTAAGAACGTTTACTGCGTGAACATTGATGCGGTAATCGCCGTTATATTGCTGAAAATGGTATGGGGCGAGTACAAAGCCGGAAAGCTGGCTGAATCGGATGTAGAAACATCCAGCTTTGCCACCTTCCTGTTCGGCAGAATGATAGGCTGTGCCGCCGAGATCGACGACCACACTTTCCGTGGCAAGAACATGGACACCCGCACACCCGCGAGCAAATGTTCTTACGTTGGATAGTTGAGTAAAAGCGGCTCGCGCTGAGACGCTAAGACGCAAAGAAAATAATGATCCCCTTTCCGGGTTACCGGGAAGGGGATTTTTTTTGGACAACGTCTAATGTGTCGCACTGAGCTTGGTCGAAGGGCCTACCTTTGACTTATTGTTTCTCTTCCTTCTTTCAGTGTATCTCCCTCCACACGGCTCATATCGAATGATGTTTCGTAATATTCAATGGCCAAATGGTATTCACCTAAATCATCATGGATGTTTCCTAAGTTACCCAAGGCATTAGGTTCACCCTGTTTGTCCCCAGTTTCCTGGGCGTTTTGAAGGGCTTGTTTATAATATTGGTTCATGACTAGTTAACGTCCCTTAAGAAGGTCTAAAATGCGTCTTGCAAAGTTTCGAGGTTTGTCCAAGAGCACTTTTTATTTGCATCTCAAGGAGTGCGAGTTTAGATTCAACCATAGAGGCAAAAACCTCTATAAACTATTACTAAAATTTATTAAAAAAAGACCACTTAACTAGTCATGAGCCTTTAAATTTAAACACTGGTTAGAGTGGGGATATAAAATATTATATTAGAAATAACGCTCAACTTCGAAGCGGTACATTTCATAGGGTGCGTTTTTAGGGATGTTTCCTTTTTTCAGGCAAATTTTGATTTGCTTTTGTACGGTGTCTATTCCTTCCAGGTCGGGTAGCAGGATTCCTTGCTGTCCTTTGTATTTAACAGACAATCCATATCGTTGAGGGTTGAGTTGTTTTGCGTCATCGATGGGTTCCAGCGGGGTGAGTACGTCGACAGAAAATTGAAGTGACTCCAGTTCGTCACTCGTTACAGCGTTGAACCTGGGATCACGTGTCGCCGCTCTTACGGCATTGTGGATAATTTCATTTGCCAGATTATCTTGATTGGGTATGACCGTTCCTATGCATCCACGCAATTCGAGGTTCTTTTTCTTTTTGATGGATACAAAGGCGCCCGATTGGCGGTCCATCCCGCCGGGAACGGGAGAGGGGCAGATAAGGTGTTTTCCTTCTGAGAGAAAATGGCGAATCGCTTGGACAGCCAGTTTGACATAAGGATGAGTTTCCATGCGCATTTCTCAAATTCAAGACGCAGATTCTAATGTATGTATCTTGAGGCTTGAACGCAAGGGAAAGAACTGTTCGGTTTAAAACCAGGTCAGGATCGGACTGCCGCGTGACGTTCGTAAATATAGTCGGCGACTGCATCAAATGATTTGTAGTATTCCGGTTGCGGGAATGTGACCGCTCTGATGGATGACTTTGCTCGTTCAATATAATCGCGCGCGAGGTCCAGGGTGTACTCTACGGATTTTGTTTCCCGCATGCGTTCCAGCACATAGTCGAAATCTTTTCGTGTGATGTTTTCGTTTTTAACGAAGCCTTCAATTTCTTTTTTGAGGGAACGGTCGGCGTTTTGATACAGGTGAAGCAGGGGCAGAGTGACATGTCCTTCCTGGAAATCATTTCCAGGAGGTTTGCCCAGAGTATTTTCTTCGCTGTCGTAATCCATTGCATCATCCATCAACTGAAACGCCATGCCGAATTGCGTACCGAAATCGATCAGCGCTTTTTCCTGCTCTGGGTTGGCTTCTGAAAGCAGGGCGGCCAACTCGCAACTGACTGACATCATAGACGCTGTTTTGCGGTGAATGACGTCCAGACAATGCTCTTCGGAGACGGATAACTTACGGGCCTTGCTGTATTCCATGATTCCGCCTTCGACCAGTAGTTTGGTCGCTTCTGAAACTGCATTGATGATTCGCGAATCGCAGTCCGAGGCCAGCATCAGTATGGACCGGGAAATCAGAAAATCACCAACAAGGATACTCGCATCACTTCCCCATTTGGCGTTTACCGTTTCGCGTCCACGTCGGACGGTTGTTTCATCAACTACGTCGTCATGGAGCAGAGTGGCAGAATGGATGTACTCGACCACGCAACCGTGGCGGATGACACGTTCATCTATCTCTCGACCGCAGAGCTTTGCTCCTATCATCAGGATGAGCGGTCGCACACGCTTGCCGCCGTTTTTCAGGAGATAGTCTCCTATACCCGGTATCAGTGGAACATCTGATTGATAATTCTTTTGAATCGAACGCTCTATTCGCGCAAGATCATCTTTAAAAAGCCGTGTGACGTCGTTAAAATCCATAAGAAAACTTACACCCAAGAGTGGCTGAGAATTCAGGGAAAATATCTGTCAGATTCCCCATAGTAGACTGATTTTCCTGTACTTTATGATATGGGAAGGTCTTACTTTTAGGGGAAATTGGCTGTTTTGTCAAGGCATTTGTGGAGCTACCCACAACCCCCATGAATCAGGCGGTGTGACCGCGCCGGGACTTACTTCGTTAAAATAAATGTATATGATTGAAGAATCGGGCCTTTTTAATCCACTTGATGTCATAAGAGGTCTTTCCCTGGTGAGCAGGCCCGACTTATAATACTTGATATGGAAGCCAGAACACAAAAATCCAATGAGTCAGATAGTACCGTCGCAAATATGCCAGCTGTCTCGATAGTGGTGCCCACACACAATCGTGCAGAGCGGTTGGGGGAAACCTTGCGCTCGGTTTTTAATCAGACCTGTCAGGATTTCGAACTCATCGTTGTCGATGATGGTTCGACCGACGACACTCAGAAAGTAGTCAATTCGTTTCCCCGCGTACAATATATTTCCAAGCAGGAAAACCATGGTGTTTCCAGAGCACGTAATGAAGGGTTGGCCCTTGCCAAAGGACGCTATATCTGTTTTCTGGATTCAGATGACTTATGGGATGAAAAGAAATTGCAGATCCAGATGCAATGGATGGGAGATAACCCGAACTGCCAAGTGTGTTATACCGACGAGATATGGATTCGTAAGGGTGTCAGGGTGAATCAGATGAACAAGCACCGCAAGTATTCAGGGGATATATTTCGCCACTGTTTGCCATTGTGTATTGTGAGTCCATCTTCAGCCATGCTTCGAGCCGAACTATTTGATGAAATCGGAAACTTTGATGAATCGCTACCGGCCTGTGAAGATTATGACTTGTGGCTGAGAATTGCAGAGAAATACCCGTTTCATTTCATAGAAGAACCTCTTATTATTAAGCAGGGCGGTCATGCCGACCAGTTGTCGCGCAAGTATTGGGGCATGGACCGGTTTCGTGTCGCCGCTTTACAGAAATTGCTCGACCGCAACTCACTGGAAGGTGAGCGTCTACAGCTAACCCGCGCGACATTGTTAGAAAAATGTTCCGTGCTGATCCAGGGTTTTGTCAAACGCGGTAAAAAAGAAGATGAACTTCACTACCGTGCCCTAGTTGAAAAATACAGTTTTTAAAATTTTCAAACCGGTATCGTGTCCTTATTAAAAAATACAGTTTTTATATTATGAAACTTAGGTCATTAAAAAATCGGGTTCCTGTCTTCCTGAGCATAGGAATATTTTTGATTTACTTAGCAGGTTCATTGCAGGCGAAGGAAAAACCACAAGACGCGATGGATCGTATTCGCTCATTTTCTATCACCATTCTAGAAAAAGCTTTGCAAAATGAAAATGCTTTTATCCGCAGTGCCGCCGCACGCGCCGCTGGAGAATCGGAGAATTCAGCGCTCATTCCATTGCTAAAAAAAGCGGCTCGCGATTCATACCATACGACGCGTTTGTTTGCCCTGCAGGGAATGAAGAATATTTCGGTAGATGAAGCCCGTTCCCTGGCTATCCACATGTCAAAGGATCTTAACGTGTGGGTGCGTGGAGCCGCCATCGAAATGCTCGGAGATCTTGGGGATGGCGCATCAGGCAACATCATTCGGCCTCATCTTGAATCACCCGATCGTGCAGTGCGTTACTCAGCCGCTGGGGCGTTGTTTAAGCTGGGTGATCGAAGTGAGTTGAAAGTGCTTTTAGGCGGACTCAGAGGCGGTAACTCTACCGACCGTTATCAGGCTATCGGGTATCTCGGCAAGATAGGCACGGAAGAGGTGGTCCCCTATTTGAAAAATTTTCTGGAAGGCGATGAAGACGAAATTGTTTTTTACACATTAAAAGCAATCGGTAAAAATGCGGATATCGACCTTCTTCCTCAATTGATACAACTTACGGAACACCAAAATCCATCACTGAGATATCAGTCGGCACTTGTGCTTGGCGAATTGAGCGGGGTCTCCGGACTGGATACGCTTCGCGCCCTGTGTAAGGATAAAGACGCGATGGTTCGTTTGTCTGCGGCTGTGGCGCTTAGCAAGAAAGGGAGCGATGACTGCCGCGATGTATTTTCAGACGGGATCAAAGACGCGGATTATGGAATACGCAGTACAACAGCAAGAGTGCTGGGTGACCTTGAGTTGCCAGGCAAGGAACAATTGCTTGCGGTCGCCCTTGCCGATGAAAACATTCGAGTACGCACTTCCGCTACACGGGCTGTGGGGATGATGGGAGGCGCCAAGGCGTTTCCCCTGTTGTTGAGCAAGTTGGAAGATTCTCAAGAAGTTGTGCGTACCTACGCCGCTGGTAACCTCATCAAACTCATGAAGTGATGTTGAGATATTTTTTCAAGCGAGTGCTTCATGGAATTCCAGTGCTGATCGTGGTGGCGACGCTCACCTTCATCATCATGCGTCTGGTTCCGGGTGGTCCGTTTGATGAAGAAAAGAAACTCCCTCCGGAAATTCTAGCCAATATTCAGGCCAAGTATCATCTCGACCAGCCCGTTATCACCCAATATCTTCTTTACCTGAAACAACTGGCACAAGGTGACATGGGCCCTTCCTATAAATATATCGGCAGGGATGTTACCGATATTATATCCGACACTTTTCCCGTATCCATCACCCTGGGTTTGCTGGCGATGTTTGTTGTCGTTGGAGTGGGCGTTCCCGCTGGCATGTGGTCTGCCTATCGCCAGAATTCTATGGTGGACCGGGTGTGTGTGTTTGTTGCGATGCTGGGAGTTTCTATCCCCAGCTTTGTTTTAGGAACGGTGCTGGTATGGTTGATGTCTCATAAACTGCATTGGTTTCCTCCCGCGTTGTGGGAGGGCCCACGTCATATGACTTTGCCAGCATTAGCGCTGGGGGCGCCCTTCACCGGATACATTGCGCGGCTGACCCGCTCGGCAGTCCTGGAAGTGTTGGCCTCAGACTACATCCGCACCGCCCGAGCCAAAGGACTCAGCGAATCGGTTGTCCTTTTAAAGCATGCTTTGAAGAATTCGATATACCCCATCGTATCAGTGATAGGCCCGTTGACTGCCGGACTGGTGACCGGATCGTTTGTCATTGAATTCATATTTTCAATTCCAGGAATGGGAAGTTTTTTCATCACAGCTGTGACCAATAGGGATTACCCACTCATCATGGGAGTGACACTGGTTTACGCCGTGTTGATTGTTCTGGCAAACATCATGGTCGATATTATTTACATGTGGCTTGATCCGAGAGTGCAAGTTTAAGCAATGAATTTATTATCAAAGCTTAGTGGATTATTTTTGATTTTCGTTTCGTTAGCGGCTGTATTCGCGCCGTGGGTGGCTCCTTATTCGTATGAAACCCAGGATACGCTGAACACTCTGGCGGCACCGGGATTCGATCACTGGATGGGAACCGACCGATTAGGACGCGATTTATTTTCGCGCCTCATATATGGTGCACGTGTCTCCTTATTCATTGGCGTGATGACGACTCTGCTGGCGCTTTTAATCGGTACCATTTATGGCGCGGTGTCGGGATATGTTGGAGGAGGTGCGGATAGGGTGATGATGCGATTTGTCGATGTGGTGTTCGCGCTTCCAGACATGTTGATGATCATACTCATCACAGTTATGATGGGCCGAGGGGTGATGGGCATGTTCATTGCCCTTACACTGGTCAGTTGGGTGACCGTGGCCCGTCTGGTGCGTGGAGAAGTGTTACGCATAAAAGAGTATACCTATGTAGAAGCCGCCCATGCGCTTGGTGCAGGCGATTTGAGAATTCTCTTGCGGGAGATACTGCCTAATATTCTGGGGTTGATGATCGTCACCCTGACGTTCAGGATTCCTGTCGCAATCCTTGCAGAATCGACATTGAGCTTTATCGGGCTTGGCATTGCGCCTCCGTTCAGCAGTTGGGGAACTTTGGCTAACGAAGGGTGGAAAGCGATCAAGTTTTATCCTCACCTCATATTATTTCCATCAGTAGCGATTTTTCTAACCATACTGAGTTTCAATTTCCTGGGAGAAGGACTGCGAGACCACTTGGACCCCAAAAGTCGGACCCGGTTCGGCTAGAGTACAGGCTTGAAAAATTTTAAAGTTTCTTCCAGCAAAGCTGGGAAGGATGAGCGAGTGGAATTCTTAAGTAAGAACCCTCTCGGTAGACAGTTATATTTATATGGGTTTATTCGGTTCGACTAAGCCATTTTGTGTTGAATTTATTAGTAACTGTATCGTAAGAATTGAATCCTGATTTCCCCCTTTCCTGTATAATGTTGCAGTGGTCAGATCAATTGCATTTACAAGTTTATTTCAACGGTTACCGTATGAGTGAAAAACAACAGTTTTATAATGACTGGGTAAAGGATGAAAATCTGGAAGATTACTCATTTCGTTATATGCCTCAACGTTTTCGGAAGTGGTCTGAATTTACTATTGGCAATACGGCATTAGGGGGCATCTCATTTCTTGCACTTGAGGCTATTGGGGCAACGATAGCTCTGGCTTATGGGTTCACCAACGCATTTTATGCGATTTTGTTTGTTTCGGTAATTATTTTTCTTGCAGGAATCCCTGTATATCTTCAAACGAACCTGGACTCAATTTGTTTGATAATATTCACATAAAAAAAGCGATCGTCCAATGTAGGCGAACCGCTTAAAACTTTATGTTTTTTCGGATTGGGGATGGCGTGTGTTTCAAGAAGTTATACATGCAGGAGGTATTTTCTTTTAACTGATTGAAAGTTGGGCTAAAATAAGTAACAAGGTTGAAAAATTGAACGACTCAGGAATCTTGGCATGCGTCAGGACGGTATTGATTTTTCAAAGCTTGAACCCTTGGAAAATTAACAAATTGACAAGGGGGGGAAATCGGTATAAATTGGCGCAATTTTGAAATCCCGGCTGGTTAGACTGTTATGAGATTGAGTCATGAGTAGAATCAAAGACGATTTAGTTTGCGAGATCATACGTATTTCACAAACGAACCTGTTGGGAAGAAAAAAAGCTGAATGCAATGGAAGGTCCGCTGACGATATTGTCATGGATTGGATTCGGTGTAACGCCGCCAGTTATCGCGAAGATTTTAAAGAGTGTCTAGGTTCGTATTCTACGGCAGAACTGGGAGAGATGTTGAGTGAGTTAACTCAGTCCGAAAAAGACCTGAGTGATATTTTGAAAAACTATCCTCAACATCAGACCCGACCCAAAATTCATACTAAAAATCATATCGCTTGAGGAATTGAAGCATGGCCGAAACAGAGTCCACGTCAAAAAAACCAGCTCCCGCGAAGAAGGCCGCGCCTGAACTCAAACCTTTTGTTGATAATGGTGACGGAACCGTCACTGATCCTAATTCCGGGTTGATCTGGAAAAAGACCGATGCATGGCTTGATGCCAGAAAGTTTTATACCTGGCAGGCACACCGGGAGTATGTAGATAAGGTTAATAAAGAAAAGTTTGCCGGTTATGACAATTGGAGGATTCCCAGTAAAGCAGAAGCGACTACGCTTGTGGATAAAACCGGGACCAAGCAATGCGAAGATAAAAACGGAACAATGTTTCCTCTCGATCCTCTTTTCGATGCTGGATGTGTTGCCAACACATGGATCAGTGAATGTTCAGATGACAAGATCACCCGCTTTGATCTGAAAATCGGTGTAGACACCCCTTATCCGGGGCAAGATGTCTGGGGATCAATTCGTTTGGTGAGTAAGCCGGGCGAAGCGGCCGCCACGATGGGTGCAGAACCTGTTGCGAAGCCAGCCA
>Ga0066854_10000802_pt1 | contig 11057 bp, 8 predicted proteins | sample ETNtaG_8_FD_65494 | JGI IMG/M metagenome (GOLD analysis project Ga0066854, IMG submission 65494) | Marine microbial and viral communities from oxygen minimum zone, Eastern Pacific Ocean - ETNP201406SV75 | ecosystem: Environmental > Aquatic > Marine > Oceanic | place: Pacific Ocean: Eastern...
GACGAGAGAGGCCACTTTGGGATTTTTGGGGGACGTTTCGTTGCTGAGACGCTGATGCCACTGGTCTTGGAACTCGAAGCGGCTTACGCCGCCGCGTGCGAGTCGACTGAATTTCGAGAAGAGTTTGATTACTACGCTGAGCACTACATCGGCAGGCCGAGCCCCCTGCATTTTGCCCGCAGCCTCACGGAAACACTTGGTGGCGCAAAAGTCTATTTCAAACGTGATGAACTCAATCATACCGGAGCACACAAAATCAATAATACGCTCGGGCAGATTCTGCTTGCCCGGCGGATGGGTAAATCACGAATCATTGCCGAGACAGGTGCGGGCCAGCATGGCGTAGCGACCGCGACCGTGTGTGCCTTGTTCGACCTGCCCTGCGTTGTTTATATGGGCGCTACCGACATCGAACGCCAGGCCCCTAATGTGTTTCGGATGAAACTACTCGGCGCTGAGGTGATTCCGGTAACCAGCGGAACCGGCACACTCAAAGACGCAATGAATGATGCCTTGCGCGACTGGGTGGCAAACGTTGAAGACACTTTCTATATTATCGGAACAGTGGCCGGCCCTCACCCCTATCCGGCCATGGTTCGAGACTTTCAAAGCGTGATCGGCCGCGAGACCCGTGAACAGCTACTAAGTGCCGAGGGCCGACTGCCCGATGCCCTCGTAGCCTGTATCGGTGGCGGCTCCAACGCCATGGGCCTGTTCCATCCCTTTCTTGATGACTCCGTCAGGATGATAGGAGTCGAGGCGGGCGGGCTCGGCGTTGATACCGATAAACATGCCGCTTCACTGACCGGTGGGCGGCCCGGTGTGCTGCATGGTAACCGCACTTACCTGCTACAAAACGATGATGGCCAGATCAACGACGCTCATTCCATCTCCGCGGGATTGGATTACCCGGGGATCGGCCCAGAACATTCCTGGCTGCATGATGTCGGCCGGGTGGAATATGTATCTGTCACAGACACTGAGGCCTTGGATGCTTTCCAAATGTGCTGTCGGACCGAAGGGATTATCCCGGCTCTGGAACCCGCACATGCTTTGGCTCATGTTCGCAAATTGGCTCCCGAGCTGCAAAAGGATCAAATCATTGTTATGAATATGTGTGGTCGGGGGGACAAGGATATTTTTACAGTTGCACACGCGCTGGGGATCGACTTGTGACTTCACAAATTCGTCCGGATCGGCTCGCTGCTACTTTCGTTGAGCTCGCTGAAATGAAACGAGGGGGCCTGGTAACTTTTATTACCGCTGGCGACCCTGATCCAACTACCAGCCTCGCTCTAATGAAACGTTTGCCTCAATCGGGGGCGGATATCATAGAGTTGGGCATGCCATTCTCTGATCCCATGGCAGACGGCCCGGCCATTCAGGCGGCCAGTTTAAGAGCGCTAAAGCAAGGCGCCTCACTCAGGCAGACTCTGGATATGGTGTCGGAATTTCGAACCGCCGATCAACGCACCCCGGTAATACTGATGGGGTACTTCAATCCTGTCTATCAGTATGGAACGACCCGATTCGTCAGTGACGCAGTAAACGCAGGGGTTGACGGTCTCATTCTGGTCGACCTACCGGTTGAGGAGGATGATGAACTGTGCGATCCGGCCCGGACCGCTGGCCTGCACTGGATACGACTGGTGACACCAACCACTAACGATAAGCGCTTGGCCAAAGTTTTGCAAAATGCCAGCGGTTTCGTCTACCACGTATCTATTGCTGGAATCACCGGCACTCGTTCAGCCAGTTCCGATTCTATCGACGATGCGATCAGCCGACTACGAACGCATACGGCCCTTCCGCTCGCCGTAGGTTTTGGAATTAAAGATCCCGCGCAAGTCCGCACCGTGACCGCCTCGGCTGATGCCGCGGTGGTCGGATCTGCTATCGTTTCGGAAATTAAGAACAATCTGGATGAGCAGGATCAACCCCTACCGGCTCTGCTGGATAACGTCTGCTCGCTGGTCTCTAAGCTGGCGAGCGGGGTTCGTCTGTAATAATCCTTTCCTTAAATTAATTGAGAACTGGCCCGGGCGCTTTCGGTCAGGCTGACTCTATATCTGCTAGCAGTGCTTGGGCCCTGGTTATCTGCGCCGGATCACCTTCCCGGACTACCGCCTCTAGCAGTTCTCTTGCAGTCTTGACATCACCTATCTCTAGATAGGCGCTGGCAAGATCCAGTTGGGTAGCCGATTCCGCGCCGGCTAAAAGCTCCGAACTGGAGGGTGTGTCATCGGACACCTCTGGCGTTGCGGCGGAGATGGGGTTGTCCCTAAGGCTTTCTTCCGCGGGCAAGGGGACTTCGATGTCGAACTCTATTGCGTCCTCAACGCCTTCCATCACCGGATTCTGTGGAGCCGATGATATTTTTTCGGGTTCAGCTCTTGGCGTTGCGGGGCTCACATCAGTCTCAACCTCGAATTCCATCCCCTCGTCAAACTCATCCACCGCCTGGGTTGTAGTCGCCGGCGTGGGCGCAACTGGCGCGACCGGGTCGTGGTGATTCTCACTTAAGTCTACTGGGACGCTGTCGCTACTCACGTCTTTCAAGTTCAGGTTCGATGATTCGGGAGTGCCACCGAGCGCAATTACATTAGCCCACTCCGGAGAATTTGGTTCAAGAACCTCTGAAAGCTCTTGGGTTAGGCGGTCAAATTGCTCGTTTTGTCCCAGGGTCTGGTACACCTCGAGCAATTTAATCTTAAGCTCGCTGCGTTCAGGAGTCCGCCGTATCGCATCACGCAGGGTCTGTTCCGCCTGCGCACCGCGGCCATAGGCAAGATAGATCTCAGCCTCTGCCAGTGGGTCCACTTCATCGCTTTGTACCGCGACGCCTCGTTGGGTCTCGATCTCAGTAACAAACCCTGCGCCCATACTTTCTTCGCGCTGACTGTGCTCCTGTTGTGCTGTTGAATCAGGCGCCGGCTCGATCGCTTGTGAACGGAAGATCGAACCTTTCTGAAGCCGATCCGGGTCCGGCGTGGGGCCGCTTTCGTCAAAGTCGATTTTGCGCGCCCTGCGACGGCGAATCAGGATCCAGACAAGCAGCAAGACCAACAGCGCCAGCAACGCAGGCATGTTTTCTGAATTACCGATAGAGCCTGGGGCATATGCTTTGAGCGTCCAAAAGATTTCGAGCCCAACATCAAGCCAATCAGCCACTTTGGAGATCAGAAACTGGCCCCACTCGGTAGCCCAATCCAGTGCCTGTGCCGGGTCTTCCCACGGCGGAGCCGCTGTCGGTTCAGCGGATTCGCCCGAAGCCAATGTGCCCGCTGGGCGGTCGAGCGCAGGTAATGAGTCGCCCTCGAGTGCCGGCTCGGTGTCCGTGCTGGCCGTTTGCGGGGGCGCCTGAGTCTGAACCCCTCCAGCAGGGCTTGTATCGGGCTGGTCAGCGGTCATGCCAGCTTCTTTGGGTTCGACATCAGCCGGGCTATCGCCAGACGATGCTGTTTGGACTATACCCGGCCCTTGGGTCTGCTGGCTCAGCATTACCTCGAGTTGCCGCTGTGCCAGGACTAACTGCGTTTCCTGCAACTCGATCAGTTGCATGGTTTTTTCTAACTGCTTTTGAAGCAGCTCGACCTGCTGGTTTAACTGGCTGTTTTCAAGTTCCTTGGAGCCAAGCGCTTCTTCTACGTTGGTCAGCCTCTCGGTCAACCCGATTATCTGATTGTCTCGTGCACTGGTCATTTCGATGGTCGCATCAGAAACTGTTACAGATGGGTCGGAGTCAGCGTGATTAGAAGCCTTGGTAATCTTCGGTCCAGACTGAACGATGCGCAGGACGTAGTCTGTGCTAGCCTGATCGTCGACGCCTGAGGATAACAAGGCTTCAGAACCCTCCGTAGCGGTTACCGCCACCCAGTTTCTCTTTGCACTCTGAGTTGACTCTGCCTGAGCCTGCCCTTCCAGCCAACCCATAAGGTGGTCCTGGTAAATCGACCTCGCGGCTGCAGCATCGTTCTTGGACATCAGTCTTTGGGATGGCATATGCAGCAAGGAATCCTCGCGCAAACTGTTCATATTGCCATCAATAAAGGCATCCGGATTGTCGGCAACTAACGCAGCCAGTTTCTGGTGCAAGGTGGTCAATGGTTCCGCTTTAAGACCGCGCGCAATTTGAATCAGTGTCTGCCCGGGACGCACCGGCCCATACCGTTCTCCGGGGTACAAGGTGTCGGCACCCATTGATTCGGACGTCTCGTGCTCTAGCGGAGCTGAGAAATAGAAATAGTTGGGCGGATCCAGAATCGCGGTGTAGTCCCGCAGTAATCGGCCAGAGGCTGTGTCAACCTGAAGTAAAAACCGAAGAAAAGGCGCCTTGACCGACTGTGATGATCTAATCAGGATACGTGGTCGATCCGGTTCGGAGTTAAATGAAAATTCAAAATCCTCAAGTGTGGGATTCAGAATTAATCCTGACGCCGCATGGATTTGGGCAGAGGCTAGACCAACCGAAAGGTCCTGAGGGAAATTACCATCGGGCACTCCCTCCAGAGTGATCTCTGCCTTAAACGGCTCGTACAGATATGAGTTTACCGTGAGTGTTGACAGTTCGACAGCCTGCAAGGCGGCAGACGCGACGAACAGAAGTACCACGCCAAGAGGCCAGGCAACTCCACGAGTGATCTCGCGCCTTTTTACCTCGATCGACAGTTCTGAGTCACAAATGCCGTGCATAACTCCAATTATAGGCAGGGTTTAACCTGCCACCCATCAGTATTTATCTCTTGGGCATTCGAAATGGGTTAAGCCGGATCTTCCTGTGCCAGCAAACGCTCAGCGATCTGAATGCTGTTAAGCGCCGCTCCTTTGCGGATATTGTCTGATACTACCCATAGACAAAGGCCTTTGTCGCAAGATATGTCCTCCCGGATCCGACCAACAAACACCGGATCTGCGTCGGTTGCCTCAGTGACGGCGGTCGGATACCCGCCGTCCACTCGCTCATCGACAACCGTCACCCCTGGGGCAGCACCTAAGAGCTTACGGGCTTGCTGGGCGCTTATTTTTTCCCGGGTCTCTACATGAATCGCTTCTGAATGGCCGTAAAAGACTGGAACGCGCACCGTGGTTGGGTTTACACCGATGGATTGGTCTTCAAGAATCTTATGTGTCTCCCAGACCATTTTCATCTCTTCGCGGGTGTAGCCATTTTCTTGAAAACTGTCGATGTGAGGGATCGCATTGAATGCAATTTGCTTGGGCATAATTTTGGCCTCCACCGGCCTACCATTGAGTAGAGCCGCAGTCTGTCCGGCAAGCTCTTCCATAGCTTTATTCCCTGCCCCCGACACCGCCTGATAGGTGCAAACGTTAATCCGTGTAATCCCGACGGCATCGTAAATCGGTTTGAGCGCTACTACCATCTGTATGGTCGAGCAGTTCGGATTAGCGATAATGCCAGAGTGCGAGGACAACGCACTGGGATTGACCTCCGGCACGACCAGCGGAATTGCCGGGTCATTACGAAAATGCGAGGTGTTATCGATCACCACACAGCCAGAGGCGACAGCGCGGGCCGCGTGTTCGGCAGATACGCTGGCACCCGCTGAAAAAAAAGCTATCTCGACATCTGAGAAATCGAATGACTCCAGCAACTTAACCAACACTGCCTTGTTGCGAAACATCACGGTTTTCCCAGCAGACCGCTCACTCGCCAAAGGGTAAAGGGTTCCCACTGGGAACTCTCGCTGCTCAAGTATGGCGACCATGGCCTGGCCAACCGCACCGGTCGAACCGACAATCGCAACGTTGGGTTTTTGCGAAAACATATCTGGGGTTATGTCAACGCAAAATAACGGTAAAACGGCTGGCGAGGCTAATCTAGATCGCGAAACAACCACGGAACCTGTCGGGCCCGTCGCTGCTCATAATCGTCGATATCACCCGCGTGCTGCAGTGTCAGGGCGATGTCGTCGAGCCCTTCCAGCAGGCAGTTCTTTTTAAATTCATCAATTTCAAAACGATAGACGCGGCCATCCCCAGTTGTCAGGGACTGACGTGCAAGGTCAACTTCCATCTCAACAGGTCCCTCGTCTTGATCACTCGCAAACAAACGATCAATATCAGCGCCTGGCAGAACCACTGGAAGCACCCCATTTTTGAAACAATTATTAAAGAATATATCCGCAAAACTAGTCGCAAGTACCGTGCGGATACCAAAGTCACGAAGCGCCCAAACGGCGTGTTCCCGAGACGATCCGCACCCGAAATTCTCCCGGGACATGAGGATGCGTCCATCATGGTAGCTGTCGTGGTTCAGTACAAAATCGTCATTCAGTGGCCGCCCAATACAATCCTGCCCCGGTTCGCCTTGATCCAGATAGCGCCAAGTATCGAAGAGGTTGCCACCAAAACCGGATTTCTCAACAGATTTAAGGAATTGCTTCGGAATGATCGCATCAGTATCGATGTTGCTGCGGTCTATGGGGATAATCGTGCTTGAATACTTAACAAATTTTTCCATTACCGATCTCTCCTCAGAGTTTCGCCGGGTCGGCAAAGTGCCCCGCAATGGCGGCCGCAGCCGCCATTGCGGGCGATACGAGATGGGTGCGGCCGCCGTACCCTTGGCGACCTTCAAAATTCCGGTTAGAAGTAGCAGCGCAGCGTTCCCCGGGCTCCAGGCAGTCCTCATTCATGGCCAGACACATCGAACAACCAGGTTCGCGCCACTCGAATCCAGCCTCGGTAAACACCTGATCCAGGCCTTCTGCTTCTGCCTGTTTTTTCACCAGCCCTGAACCCGGTACCACGAGCACCTGCTTAACGGTGTCGGCCACGACTCGCCCCTTGACCACTGCAGCGGCTGCTCGTAAGTCTTCAATTCTTCCATTGGTGCAGGCCCCAATAAATACCTTGTCCAGAACTACCGAGCTGATTGGGGTGCCAGGGATGAGGTCCATGTACGCCAACGCCCGGGACCAATCCTGGGAGCGGACCTTGTCCGGTGCATTGGCTGGATCAGGGATCACGTCATCGATGTTGATCACCATTTCCGGGGACGTACCCCAGGTCACCTGTGGTCGCAACTGCGATGCGTCGAGGTTGTACTCGAGGTCAAAAACTGCTCCTGGGTCCGATTGCAACTCCAGCCACGCCTGGCTCGCCTGGTCGAAATCTGAACCTTGGGGTGAGTAGGAACGACCCCTCATATATTCAATCGTCACACCATCGACGCCAATCAGCCCCACTCGGGCACCGGCTTCGATCGCCATATTACACAAGGTCAGTCGGCCTTCCATCGAGGCATCCCGTACCGCGCTACCTGCAAATTCAAGCGCGTAACCCGCGCCTCCCGACGTGCCGATCATGCCGATCACCGCCAGGATCATATCTTTGGAAACTACGCCATCGGGTAATCTGCCGTCGATATTGACCCGCAGGTTCTTCATCTTTCTGGCTACCAGGCACTGCGTCGCCAGGACATGCTCAACCTCAGAGGTACCGATACCAAATGCCAAGGCTCCGAGCGCGCCATGAGTTGCGGTATGTGAATCGCCACAGACGATGGTCATGCCTGGCTGAGTGATCCCCTGCTCCGGGCCTACCACGTGAACGATACCCTGGCGTGGATCCGACATGGCAAATTCGGTGATACCGAACTCTGCACAGTTCTTATCCAGGGTCTCAACCTGAAGCCGGGAAACCGGATCTGCTATGCCGGCACTGCGATTCTTAGTGGGTACATTATGATCTGCGACAGCGAGATTGGTATCGCGTCGACGGGGTCGTCGCCCATTTTCGCGTAGTCCTGCGAAAGCCTGAGGTGATGTCACCTCGTGCAGCAGCTGCCGATCAATATAGATTAGTGCTGTACCGTCGTCTGACTGACGGACCAGATGCGCATTCCACAATTTGTCGTAAAGTGTTGTTTCAGTCATTAGCTTATCCCACGAGGGCGCGGGATTTTATCACAGGCCGACAGGTGCCCTCTTTTTTGCCGCGTTGCATTGGCAGGCTTTCTTTTGGCTCGCGACTGTGCCTGTCAGTTTGACAATGTTATGCTTGGCTGACCCGGGTTTCCTTAATACGCCGAGTCCACCTTAGTGACAAGTTTGCGAACATTTTTCAATGAGCTTGAGGCGCGTCTGGGGCGGGTCATGCTACCAGTCGAGCCGGATGCGTCGACGCCTGAGCGTCTGATTTCCTCGCATGCGGCCTACCTTGATCTGACTCGAAGTGCAGCAGTAGCCATCTACAACGAGAACAACTGCCGCTCACTTGAGGACTCTGTCTATCACTATCCCACGCTTGATGCCCTGGGTCGCTTAAAACAGCAGCGTCACGAATCCGGCGAGCTGGACGTAACCGCCGCCGATCTACTGGAAAGTCTGGGGCACGTGGCCAATACCCTGCTGATACAGCAACATGAGGGTTCCATTGCATTAGCCCCTGTCAGCAAGCAACCAGCAGTCCTTGCCGGGCAATTGAGGTCGCGCCGGCGAGGACGCTAATCGCCAGGGGGAATCGAAGGGCCAGGGGTTGGGCCAACCCCAAGGCTGCGCTGGCGAAGCAAGTGATCGATCAGCACCAGGGCCAGCATTGCTTCGGCGATAGGCACCGCGCGGATCCCTACACATGGATCGTGCCGGCCGGTGGTTACTACTTCTTCGGGCTCACCCGCTAAGTTTACGGTCCGGCCGGGAATCTGAATGCTGGAGGTGGGCTTGAGTGCGACGGACACTTTGAGTTGTTGCCCACTGGATATGCCGCCAAGCACGCCGCCCGCGTTATTACCTAAAAATCCAAAAGGCGTCATCTCATCTCGATGCTGACTACCCCGCTGAGTAACGCATTCGAATCCCGCACCAATCTCTACACCCTTAACTGCATTGATTGATACCATTGCCCGTGCAATGTCCGCATCCAGTCGGTCAAACACCGGTTCACCCAATCCGGCGGGGACATTATCCGCAATAACATCGACCCGTGCGCCGATAGAATCGCCAGCTTTGCGCAGTGAATTAATCAGCGCCTCAATGGCTCCCACCTTGTTAGGATCAGGGAAAAAGAACGGATTGCTATCTACCACATCCCACTGATACTCATCAGCACAGATAGTCCCTATCTGACTCAGACAGCCGCGGATCCTGATCCCGGCATTTTCCAGGAGATATTTTCGCGCAATAGCACCGGCTGCCACCCGCGCCGCAGTTTCACGGGCCGAGGCTCGGCCACTGCCACGGTAATCACGCAGGCCGTATTTTTTCAGGTAGGTGTAATCTGCATGACCAGGGCGAAACTGCGCCTTAATCTTTTCGTAATCCCGAGAACGCTGATCTTCGTTTCGTATCAATAGTGCGATAGGGGTGCCTGTGGTCTTTCCTTCAAACACACCCGAAAGAATTTCCACGGTATCGCTTTCCCGGCGCTGAGTCGTATAGCGCGATTGCCCCGGTCGACGACGATCGAGATCCGGTTGAATATCTGATTCCGTGAGCTCCAATTGCGGCGGACAACCATCCACAATACAACCCAGAGCCGGGCCGTGACTCTCGCCGAAACTCGTCACACAATAAAGTCTGCCAAAGGAGTTACCAGCCATCGTTTAACTCTTTATGCAAAGCGTGAAGTTCAGGCACGCGGCAGTGTGACTCCGCTTTGTCCCTGATACTTTCCCTTTCGATCTTTGTATGACACTTGACAAATTTCATCGGCCTCAAAGAAGATAACTTGAGCGACACCCTCATTTGCGTAAACACGTGCCGGCAACGGTGTTGTGTTAGAGAATTCGAGCGTCACATACCCTTCCCATTCCGGCTCAAAGGGTGTGACGTTGACAATGATACCGCACCGGGCATAAGTGGACTTGCCCAAGCATATTGTGAGCACGTTTCGCGGAATGCGAAAATACTCCACGGTCCTTGCCAAAGCGAACGAATTTGGGGGAATAATGCAGCAGTCCCCTACAAAATCTACAAAACTGCTTTCATCAAACGCCTTCGGATCGACAATTGCTGAATTGATATTGGTAAAGATCTTGAACTCGTTCGAGCATCGAATGTCATAACCGTAACTCGACGTCCCATAAGAAACCACCCGTTGGCCGTCGACAGATGAAACCTGTCCGCTCTCATAAGGCTCAATCATTCCCTGAGCCGCCATCTGTTGGATCCAACGATCTGGCTTGATCGACACTCGGCCTCCGTATTAAGTATTTTGAATTACGATAGAAGGAAATACGTCGCTGTAACTCCGCCTCCGGGCCGCAAGCTGCCCAGACATATGTCTGGCGATACTCCGGTAGTTCATCGCGACTGTCCCGTCCGGGTCCGCAACAACGGTCGGTCGGCCACTGTCCGCGTCCTCCCGAATACGGATATCAAGCGGGATTCTGCCAACAAAAGAGACCGACTTATTACATTCATAAAAGAAAACATCTTCCACTTTCTCGCCATCATCCAAATCGTGCGCTTTAGCCTGATCAGCAATGTAACTATAACTGCCGTCGTTGCTAAGCGTCAGGGTACCGTAGTTTCCAGTAATTGCCTTCCCGGCAACGCTATTTTGAACCGTCTCGCCTTCAGTCCCACCGCGGACAGTTGTAACGGTTCTAACGACTCCAGTACGCTGACCGTCTATGTCAACAGCACCGCTCGTCTCGAAACTGCTCTGGACATTTTTTCCCTTCGGAATTACTGGCCCATTGCTGGTCCCAACAACGCTGATCTTCAATTCAGACTTTTCCGTGCCGTAACCAGCGGCCATCCGTTCTCCACCCCTTTCACCGAAGATATGTTCTTCGTAGCCGCACTGGCTACAAATATGCGTACTCATATTCTCCACTACACCGAGAATCGGTATCTCGACTTTTTCAAACATATTAATTGCCTTGCGAGCATCAAGCAGCGCAATATCCTGGGGCGTCGTCACAATCGCCGCGCCCGAAACAGGCACCTTCTGGGCCAGGGTCAACTGCGTATCCCCCGTCCCTGGTGGCAGATCGATCACCAGGTAATCTAACTCTTTCCAACGAGTATCGTTTAGTAACTGCTCCAGTGCCTGGGTGACCATCGGGCCGCGCCAGATCATCGGCGTAT
>Ga0066854_10000806_pt1 | contig 11015 bp, 9 predicted proteins | sample ETNtaG_8_FD_65494 | JGI IMG/M metagenome (GOLD analysis project Ga0066854, IMG submission 65494) | Marine microbial and viral communities from oxygen minimum zone, Eastern Pacific Ocean - ETNP201406SV75 | ecosystem: Environmental > Aquatic > Marine > Oceanic | place: Pacific Ocean: Eastern...
AAAAATAATTTATCGTGGCGTGATCGTCGGGGTAGTCGCGAGTTTTGTAACCGCCTACATCATTCATGAAGTTCTGAACATCACCATGGCAAATCAAGAACTTTTGGAGGGATGGATCATGCTCGTGGCGGTGGCCGTTTTGTTCTGGGTCAGCTACTGGCTGGTCACAAAAATCGAAATGCAAAAGTGGCAGAGTTATATCACCGGCAAGATGTCTCAGGCCGTTTCCACAGGCAACGTCTTTACTCTGGGCATGGTGGCATTTCTGTCGGTCTACCGCGAAGGATTCGAAACGGTCCTTTTCTACAAGGCACTTTACTTATCCGCCGGTGAAGGCGGTAGCGGTATCATGCAGGGATTTCTGGCAGGTTGCATTTGTCTGGCCGCCATCTTTTACGTAATCAACAAACTGGGAGTCAGGGTACCGATCAAATGGTTTTTCGGGTTCACCAGTGTTCTTCTTTATTTCATGGCATTCACCTTCATGGGCAAAGGCTTGCACGAGTTGCAAATGGGTGAAGCACTTTCGCTGACTGCCGCAAATTTCGCTCCTGAAATTTCATGGCTGGGAATGTACCCCACCTGGGAAACTTTTATAGGGCAAGGCATTCTCGTAATATTATTTGCGGGAGCCCTGATTTATACCTTCGTGATCAAACCGGAAGTTGATTCGCAAGACCTTAAAGATGAAACCCAGCATATCCAGAGCGACATCGGCGTGGTGCATGACTTGGCTGAGCATATTTCCAAACACGCGCAACGTTGCGAAATATTTCTCAAGGATACTAAAGACCTGGACCTGAAAGAACTTTCTGATCACTTGAAAGAAATAGATGCGAAAGTCCACGAGCTATCCGATCATGTCCGCTACGTTGAGGATAAGTTGACCGACGAATACGAACGTCTCGGCCCCGCCATCATGCCAAAAGAAAAAGGACGGGAAATGCCTTGAACATACACTATTTCAAACAGGCTCGAATTCTCCACAAATGGCTGGGGGTGGCCTGTTTTATCTTCGTGCTGATTCTTTCGGCTTCTGGCATTTTGCTGATGCATGTGGATTCTCTGGAACTCGATAAAAAGATGATTGAGGGAAAGTTTCTTCCCAATAAATATTTTCAAGTAGTTGGAGCCCATCGCTCCGTTCAATCTCTCGCGGTAATTTCTGAAAATGAAGCATCAATAATTTTTGCAGGAACGAATCATGGCTTGTTCCGCTCCAACGATTCAGGCCAAAGCTGGGTTGAGTTAGAGGAGGGATTGTTCAGTCAGGACATACGAGTTCTGGCAATAAATCCGCAAGATTCGCAAATGATTTACGCGGGCACCCCAAAGGGTATTTTCAAATCCGAAGACCAGGGTGATAGCTGGAGCGAATGGTTCGATGAAGCCAGCGGATTGACCCATGTGTTCATCAACGACCTTCTGATAAACCCCAACGACACAGACACTATTTACGCCGCGACTCAAGGCGGACTGTTCGTATCTCATGAAGAGGGTGATTTCTGGGAATCTGTAGGTAATGGTATTCCCAGTAATCAGAATGTCCGTACAATACGGTTCTCCGCCACATACCCCGACAACATAATCATAGGCACCGAAAACGGCACCTTCCGAAGCGCCGATGGCGGCAAACTCTGGGAAAAGAAATGGAACAACCTGCCGCCAGATATTTCCAGCCTGATAACTTTGAATACTGATCCAGAGTTTATTTTTGTCGGAACCAACAAAGGATTTTATAAATCGTTTAACGGTGGACTCAACTGGATCAAAGACTCACACAAAAAGCTGAAAGAAATCTATACTCTGGCAGTCGATTCAAAGGAGGACTCCAGCATCTACCTGTCCGCAAAGAAAGGGTTGTTTTTTTCCCGTAATGGCGGCGACACATGGCAGGAAATCACTCCCGACAAAAATAACGTGCAGAATCTGGAAGATGTTGCCTTTATGCCCATCAATACCGTTTTACCGATAGGCGGGAAGACTCAGTCATCCCTTCTTTTTGCCGGTTCTGAGGCAGGCTTGTTCATTTCTAAAAATAATGGAACACATTGGAATTTTATCGACCTGGGAGAATCCGGTAATACGGTTTCAAAAGAAAACTTTAAGATGGACCTCTCCAAACTTGTCACGGAAATACATACAGGAAGGTTTTTTGGGTCCTATTTTTTCTGGCTGGTGGACCTGTCATCTTTCGGAATGATTGCTTTAGCAATTTCAGGATTGATGGTTGTTTTTTACCGCGGAAAAATGAAGACGAGGAAAATCACTAAAAAAGCAAAGCATGACGCAGAAATAGACATCGACCATAATATTGAAATCGCTGAGTCAGCCGATGACTTGTCCATAGACAGTCAGAATGTTCACGAAATGGTCGAGCATATTTGCCGTCACCTTGAAAAATGTAAAACCATTTACAGCATCACCCAGGAAAAAGAGGAAATCGAAAAAATCGGTCATCATATTTTAAGCCTGGACAAAAAAATGAACCAGATGATGGAACACGTTGATGGCTTTGCCAGAATCACTCAGGATATGGACGCAAAAGAAGATGGCACCAAAACATAAATCATGACGACCTTGTTTAGATATTTTTTTTCCCGCAAACCACTCAGGTCCTCTCGGTTGATATTTGCCTGCGCCCTGATGATATTTTCCATCTCATTCCCCGGCATAGGCCTGGCCGAGGAAGAGAAATTCAAACTCCAGGTTTACCTCACCAAAAAACAAGCATTGGATATCGCCTTCCCCGGGGCAGATAAAGTTGAGAAAGAAAAGCAGTGGCTGACAGGTGAACAAAAGCAGGCTATCGGAAAACTTTGCCTGCAAACGATCAAAGAAAGGCGATTCACATTTTATGTCGGCAAAAGAAATGGCAAGCCTATAGGTTATATGCTGATCCACAACATTATTGGCAAATCGTTTCCCATAACATTTATGACCGTTCTTGATCCAGACGGAACCATACGCGATGTCGAAATCATGGTCTACAGAGAACCTCGAGGGTGGGAGGTAAGAGACGAATCATTCCTTAGTCAGTTTTTCGGTAAGGACTCATCAACAGACTCACGAGAAATCAACTCAATCACCGGCGCAACTCTGTCCGTCACTGCCATAACCACAGGAGTATACAAGGCCATGGCCGCCTACAAAGTCCTATACCTCCAAAACCAAGAATGAAAATATGGGTTGATGCGGACGCTTGCCCTAAAGCTATCAAGAATATATTGTTCCGCATGGCGGAAAGGACAGGAATATCGGTAACATTCGTTGCTAATCAGTGGTTACGACTACCCAACTCCCCCTTTATCCACTTAACCCAAGTAGGGCAAGGAGCCGATATCGCAGATGATGAGATTACAAATAAATGCGAAGCTGGAGACTTAATCGTCACGGCAGATATCCCGCTCGCGGCACGAATCGTAGAAAAGGGCGCACTGGCCCTCGACCCGCGCGGAACGATGTACGACAAAACTAATATTGGACAAATATTGGATATGCGAAACTTCATGGACACCTTGCGCGGCAGTGGCGTCGAAACTGGCGGCCCAAGCGGTTTTGGACAACGGGAGCGAATGAAATTCGCAAAGATGCTGGATAAGTTTATTGCGTGTAGTTGAGAAATATTGCAACACCTGACTCCTTGAATAGTTTTAAATCCCTCCAAAGGGCTACTCCATTGCACTGCCGCAAGTGTGCTGACATGCCAAGCCCTTCATCCCCTGGAAGCAATTTGTAATACTATTGTATTTCCAGCTATCCAAATTAAGACTACAATACTTTTGGCTCAGTTTAATTATTGACTTTCTAATCCCCCTGCCCATTCACATCTTATGATCGACCTTTCTTTCTGGAATTTATTTGCGCCGGGGTTCATTTTCCTGACCTTGCTCACCGTTTTGATTGTCAAAGGTTTTGGCGTGATCAAGCTCGAGTGGACGAATCGGAATCGCATCCACGAATTGAAGCAGATGGCGATGGAAGCCGAAGGTTCTGCAAATGGAGCGGCACTGAACGCTATTGCTAACCGGTGCACCAACCTCAACTCCAAGTGGATTCTCAAAGAATCGGATCTGGATATCGCCGAAAATACTTACGGATTGCTTTTGGTCATTGCCATCACGTTTCATCCAAAATCGCGGACGCCGGTGGAGGAGGCGCAGATTCGTAAGGTCTTGCAAGCGTGTCTGGAATTGAAAGACCGCCTACTTGTTATTTCAAAATGGCGCGGAGTCCACAAACTGACACAATTCCGTCTGCGTCATATTATATTTTTATCCGAGGCCTGGAAGATCAAAGAGCAATGGAAGGGGTGGGCATTGGTCAAGTTCCTGACCCGCCACAATCTTTACGGTCTGTTCCAGTGGCTTTTCTTTTTGATTCGCTGTGTGGATTTAACTTTCTGGTCTATGCGGATGCTGATTTATATTATCCACGATATCGTGTTTAAAGTATTTTTGGTCCACTGGTACCTCGTTATCGGGGAGCTTGCCATCAAAGTTTATCAAGACAGTAAAGAGGAGCCCGAAGTCGAGCTTAAAGACCTTATGGAAGATTTTCAGTCCATACCTGAATCCGATCCCCAGGGAAACTCTGATTTGCCCGATGATATAAGAAGTATTTCCAACGCTTCCCGAAAGGAATTGTTGTTTCATGTCGGCTCCCTTAATTGGGAACAAACCAGGGCGAATTATATTCGACTCGTAGAGGAGATTGCACAAAACCACTACCCACAGTCCAACCAACCGTTGTATGAAACCACGCTTTACGATTTATTAATGAGTGGAGTCCGCTTTTCAGAAACTCTGGCGGCGATTCAAAATTATCCTTTTGTGAATAGACTTTTGGAGCTCAGAGTCACACATATTCTTATGGTCAAAGACACCGCCGATTTCCTCAAAGACAACCAATTTTTATCCTGGGTAAAAAAGTACAAACTGAATTATGTTTTTAAATACGCATACCTACTGTTCCAGGTTGTCAAAAGAGCCAACCCCGGCCTGCTTTTTAAGGACTTTGCAATGACTCTTGCGGGTGAAGGATTCAAACGGTGGTTTTTTCTTCATCTGCATGAAAAAATCGCAGTTGAAGCCAACCTGATTTACCGAGACTCCTTGCCGGAGGGGCAATAAGTCAAAACATTCTCGACTATGACTACGCACCAAAATGGCAATCAGGTGGGCACCTATCGGCCTGTGGTCTTTGCGATATTTGCTGGAGGGGTAGTGGACCAAATGAAGTTACTATTCAATAATCAATAACTATATGAACCCACTATGTTGCCCTACAGCAAGTGGCCCAGCATCATGCCAGGACATTGAGCAACAACAGAAAAACTGTCTGGCTGCCGGTTTTTTTGCGGGAAAATCTATATACCAGGCAGGCTAGCAGAACAGCTTGCCCAGAAATCCTTTTATACCTGCTGTCACGCCTGTAGAAATAAGTTCCAGGGAATCTTTCGGTGCATTCTTTTGTTGATGCTGGTCAATGAACAGTTGGATGAGAATATGGCAGGACCCACACTCGCCACCCGCATCGCACGCTGAGGTAACGCCTTCAATCTCAGTAATATCATTTTCCGCAATCTGAGATCGAATCTCGCTTTCAGTTATTTGAAAGCAATTGCAGATGATATCGTCTTTTTCAACCGCGATTGTATTATCCATTTCACCCTCTGAAATGATCGACCTGATATAATACTGAGAATCATACTCAATACTGGCCATTAGTCAACATTTAAATCAGAAAGTAACTATGGCTGGCAAAAGGGTGATTCAGGGGATTTTGGATCGCTGACCGCTGAGGCGGGATACAATGCAGGCGTATAATTATGGAAGCTTGTGAGCCAATATCATGAAGACGATAAAGGCGGGAACCGACTGACTTAATATCAGTGAGGAATCCTTACTCAGAATCAAATATAAGAATCACCGGGTTGAGTGACCGGAAAATATTCTAATAAAAAAATAATTTAATTACCCTAAAAATTGCCTCTACAACAATTCCTCCGCTGGCGGTATCCATAGTTAAAAATCCGTTTTTTTATGCAATTGCAAATAGTATTTTTCCGTGTCCTTAACAGAAAGCATGCCAACGATTTGACCATTACTGGTCACAGGAATATGACGAACGCCTTTTTCTTCGAAAATAGAACTGGCTACCGAAATGGGCTGGTTCTCATCAATGGTGTGGGCAATTTTGGTCATTAAAGAAGAAACCTTTATTACGTTGGGATCAGCCTCGCCTTTTAAAACTAGAAACATCCAATCTGTTTTAGTGATGAATTATGAAAACTGAACCTTAAATCTGGTATATATAGTGGGGTCTGGTCACTACATTATATGTGGAAAAGATTTTGGGTTTCAAAATACTAAGTTATATTGGAAAATCCTTTATTGCTTGTTTTTTAAAATGAGAAAAAAATTAAAAACTAATTTGAGTTTTTCACTGATCACCCTGGTCATAGCTTTTTCCGGAAGTGACCTTTTCCACGCCAAAGCCAACGAGGCCTCGTCGCAGACTGAAAGTCCCAAACTGGAGGAGCAGGCCGCCGGTATCAAGGGTGAGTACGAAGAGTTCCTGCAAAAGTTTAAGGAAAAACCTCCGCACGGAATGATATTGATTCCTGGAGGTGTGTTTATGATGGGTTCTGAGCATGGTGACACCGATGAAAAACCCGTCCATGGGGTGGCTCTGGGTCCGTTTTTCATGGACCAATTCGAGGTCACGCAGAAGGAATTTGAAAAGGTCATGGGTTTTAATCCATCCATTTTCATAAGCGGGACTTTTACCGGAGGATACCTTATGCCTGGAGAATCCGGCGAAGAACCCGCCAAATTCAAAGGCCACAATAGGCCAGTGGAAAGAGTGACGTGGCACGAAGCCAAAGAGTATTGTGAAAAATTAAATAAGCGTCTTCCTACCGAGGCAGAGTGGGAATATGCTGCACGCGCCGGAAGTTCAACGAAATTTTATTGGGGTGACAAATCAGATGTTTCCTTTTCCTGGACTGCTAAAAATGCAAGGAGCCGATCCCACTTGATCGGTGAAAAGAACCCCAACGCTTTTAATCTTTATGATATCTCAGGAAATGTCTGGGAATGGGTGGCAGACTGGTATGAAGAAAAATCATATAGTAAAAAACCTGAAGCCAATCCAAAGGGCCCGGTAACCGGCGTCAACAAGGTAATGCGTGGGGGATCCTGGTATGCCCACCCCAACTATTCCCGCTCCACATACAGAGCGCAGAATGACCCAACGGTTAAGTATACAGACATCGGATTTCGCTGTGTGTTAGCTCCCCTGTGGTGAAATCTTCCAGCACGACCTGAAGGCAGGCGACACATTTTTCATTTCCGCCAATAGTAAAAAGACCATCTAAAAAGTAAAAACACCCTGGAGGTAGATAAAGTCCATATCTTCTTTAGTACCCGACTGACCAATGAAATCGCCTGCATAAAAATGACTGTAGCCGAACAAGCCCGCCAGATGCCGGCTGAATTTATATTTTGCGATCAAATCAACCTCATACCCTATATCATCGGAGGTTCCCGCAGACCCGGCCCTCACCACAGCCGCCCCGGCACTGTAAAGGGCATCATTGGTGTCAGCCCGCCAGAAGTTGTGGCCTGTCAGGGTAACGGCCAATTTCTTGACCGGTTTAAGGGTTACTCCATGGCTGAAGTCGACACTGTTCTGGCGGCCCACAAAATCCATAAACCCTAAATAGGCGTGCCCCAACGGGAAAAGTTGATTGAATGTTCCCACATCGCCTCCGGCCTGATCATCTCCGCTGGCATAATCGAATCCCAGAAAAACCCGGGGCTGCCAAAACCAATCTCCCCGCTTGTAACCAACCTGGGTGGCAATCATGAAAGCATCAATGTCGGCGGTACTCAACTCGCCAAATTGATAAGCGCCTTCCAGGTCATAATCGAGGTGGCGTTTGGGAACCTTGCCCCATACTCGTCCGCCAAGGGTATGTCTTTCTTCGTCACCGGTGGTGCCATTGAACGTGCGGCCATCCTGATCCTTAAGCAACCAGTAAAGATCCATCCCCACGCCTCCCCAGATCTTTCCTGTGCCGTATATACCGCTGAACAGGTTGCCGGAATCCGGATCATTGAAACCATACTTTTCGACTGGAGTGAAATGAGTCCAGAATCCTTCTACATTCCACCCGTGAGTCTCAAGGATTGCGGAAACTCCGTCCCAGTGGCGAAATGCATTTGCCCAGGGGAGAGGACTGATCAAACGTTGCTTACCTTTCGACAACTCCCTGCGCCCCGGACGCAAAGTAATCGTCCCCATATCCCCCAAAGGGAACCGGAAATCTACAAAGGCCTGCTGGAGTTCGAACTCGTCCATATCCAGGGTTCTGGAATTCCCAGGCAGGTTCCTGGAGGTAACATGGGCGCTCTTACCTTCAGCAAACAAACGAAAATGCTCACCGTAGTGGATATCAGAATGCAGGATAACCCTGGTGACCAAAAAACTATCTGTATTGGCAGAGTTAAAAGAAAAGTCGGACCAGTTTTCCAGGCGTGCCCTAGCATGTCCTCCGAAGCTCACCCAGAGATTGCCATCGGCGCTTAACGGAATATACTTAATGGGGTCGAACAGATGGGTGCGTTTTGACTTGGGACTATTTTTCAGGACAGACCAGTCTTCTTCAAACCGCAGTAACTTCCATTTCGGGCGTTCCGTCTCACCCGAACCGGATGCTACATATCCCCCTTGAGCCTGAACCGTGGGAGTCAAAAAACAAACTCCGATAAAAACTGGCAACAACAATACAATAAGAAATTTTGGAGAGGGATACCCTCCATTTTTTACAAGTACATAGAATAATTTTAGATAATTAGAAGATATGAACTTTTCGGTCCTTATCATCAAAGCTAATCCTAAAGAGGAGCCAATGAAATCGCCGACAAAAAAGCCTGTGTCCGAACACGCCACCAGATGCCGCGAGCATTTATATATTCGGTCAATTCAACTTCATGTTAATCCCCGCCTCCCCTGAAGTGAGGGGACAGGCACTCCTTTGAACTCTAAAGGTAGGCTGGACGGGTTTTAGAGGTCTCCCTAACGTTTCATTTCTTATAGTTGAAAGTTTTTGCCTTTGAGTTATAAGGCTTGGTGCCTTTTTTGAATTTTAGTTTGCCATCCTTTTCCTTAAAATTCTCAATGACCAGAGGCGTTTTCTCAGACTGGGATACTTCCTTGACCCTCTTCTTGATTGTTTCAAGCTTCTGGTCCATGTTATCGTCATTCCAGAACTTATCGATTGGATGGACTTTCTTTTTTCGCTCTTCAAAATCGAACTTGTATTTTTCATGCACATCGGGCTGGAAAGGGGTTTTGGGATGGGTATGGCACCGAGTGCAAACGTTGGCATAGTCCCATCGCTGGCCGTATTTTTCCACATCCCCCTTGTCGAATTTACCCTTGGAGGCGGTCATGATAGCGCGCAAATGGGATCCCCCGGCAACGGAATGACACATCTCGCATCCCACCTGCTCCAAGCTAGGCTCATCGGGGTCGATCTGGGTGGCTGTGTCCTTCCCCTTCTTGTTCTTGGAACCCGCGGGTTTAAATCCGCCTCTCTGCTTATACCCAGTGGTGTGGCACCGCAAACAGAGAGGTGTGGTCGTGTAGTCTTTTTCGGGATCCAGCTTGACCCGTTCTTTGGCTTCTTTGCGTTCTCCGGGTTTCAGCAGATCGAAGGTACCCCCGTGGGGAGATTCTTTCCAGGCTTCATAATAAGGATCATGACAGCTTCCATCGCATTTGGCGGACCCGACATATCCCATTTTCTTCTTGAACACTTTTCTCAACTTTTTTACAGTCTTTTTCCTGGCCTTCACATTCTTCTTTGCTTCCCATTTATCTAAAAGAGCATTTTCCTCTGCGGTGATTTTAATATCCTTCTTCTTTTTTTTTGCCGCAACCAGCTCTCCGGTTCCCAGGACGAATGTAATGGAAAGCAAAATAAGACCAAGAATTTTAAATGCATTCCTCATGGCTCCCTCCGCCGTTAAATAAAAAAAATCGATCGATATTTCCCGCTTGACTGCTCAATCCTGACTGTAATCTGCTCTTATAAGATTAGTTGAATAATTCAACAGGAAACTTCCGGCTCATACAGGCAATTGGGTTCCTCTGCAAGATAATGACCGTCTTCCTCGAAGGCACGAGCCCTGCAACCCGAGCATATTCTCTTGAACTTACAGATACCGCACTTGCCCTCCAACAGCTCGGGTTCCCGTAAGGAATCAAAGATGGAGGAGTTTTGCCAGATATGGCTAAGACTGTGCTCTCGAATATTCCCACAAACAGTCGGGAGATAACCACAGGGAAAAACCTCCCCTTTATGCGACACAAAGCATATCCCCGTTCCCGCAAGACACCCTTTGGTCATATGGTTGAAGCTTTCGGTATCCTTCCGTTTCGGAAGCGAGGTTCTCTTTTCAGCCAGGATGCGGAAATAATGGGGCGCGCAAACCGGTCGTATGTGAAGTTTGCCTTCCTGAGAAAAATCATGGATTTTGAGAAGGGTTTCTTCATATTCTTCGGGGGTCAATTGGTATTCATCCTTTATCTCCATGCCACAACCAACAGGAACCAGCAAGAAGGGGTGAAGGGCGGCGGCTCCCAGTTCAAGAGTGAGACGGTAAATGCCTTCAAGCTCGTGAACGTTATGCCGGGTGATCGTGGTGTTGATTTGGAAGGGAACATCATGCTGGGCGAGATTCATAACTCCCTGAATCGCCTTGCCGAAGGATCCAGGCATCTTGCGAAAACGGTCATGGGTATCTGCGCAGGCGCCATCGAGGCTGATCGACACCCGGCGAATGCCTGCGGAAGCAATTTCCTTAGCCAGAGGAAGGTCAATCATGGTTCCGTTAGAAGCAAGAGCCACCGGGACATCTTTCTGCTCAGCATATCTGGCGATATCAAGAACATCCGGGCGAACCAATGGTTCGCCTCCGCTCAATACAAGGACTGGCTTATGA
>Ga0066854_10000809_pt1 | contig 10994 bp, 9 predicted proteins | sample ETNtaG_8_FD_65494 | JGI IMG/M metagenome (GOLD analysis project Ga0066854, IMG submission 65494) | Marine microbial and viral communities from oxygen minimum zone, Eastern Pacific Ocean - ETNP201406SV75 | ecosystem: Environmental > Aquatic > Marine > Oceanic | place: Pacific Ocean: Eastern...
CTTCGTCTTCAATAAAAAAAACTCCAGTTCCAATGAAAGAATCCCCAGTTCTTTTAGAAGATTCTCAAATTGTGCCAAAAAAATATACTAAGCCACTAAAAAGTTCACAGATTGCAGATGACGTTGCTTCTACGGCCTTTGATTCCGGCGAAAGATAGAGATAATATTAACTTTTGATATAAACTGAGACTAACAATAATAAAAAATTTAAAATACAGGGAAATGGAAATGAAACTCGGTCATTTATTTTCGTAGATGATTTTATTATTGCATTCGATCTCATTCTCAGAAAAGAGAAACATTTAGGCATTTATAATATACGAACAGGAAAAAGGATAAAAAATAGGTAAACTTGCTTATGTTATCTCAAGATTTTTTAATAAAAAAATTGCCCATAACAAAAATAAAGTTGCAAAAGGAAGTGTAAAAAATAGATGTCCTAATATTCTTAAAATTAGAAAACTTGGATTTAAAAAAAAATATGATTTATATTCAGGTCTTTTCAAAACAATTAGTTGGTATGTAAAATAATTAATAATAAAAGACAATGAAATACTTTACATTTCAAAATCAAGATAGTAGACCTAAATTAATTTTGCAACTGCACGTTATTAAATAAATATGTTTAGAAGAAAATTTCTAAAAACTCTTTTTCTATCGTTAGCAATTTTACCTTATATGAAATTAAATTTATTTTTTTTCGGTTATAGAAAGATAAAATTAAAAAAAAATAAAAATTTTATCTGGTATCTAAATATTGATGATTAATGTTTGTAAAAAAATTAGATAATGTTAATTTCAATAATTTCCCTGTAGCTATTTTCGGAACCGGTCCAGCTGGAATTACCGCAGCATTAGAATTAGAAAAAAAAAATATAAAATGTTTGCTGATAGAAGCAGGAGACGAAAATTATAGCAAAACTTCTCAAGCATTTTATAAAGGTAAAGTTATTGGAGATCAAATTACAGATTTATCATCAAATAGACTAAGGCAACTTGGAGGAACCTCGGAGATTTGGGGTGGCTGGTCGAAACCTATGGAAAAATATAATTTTGATCTTTGGCCATTAAAGGCTAATGATCTAAATCCTTATTCAAAAAAAGCCTGTAAAATACTAAATATTAATTATCAATTCAGAAGTTCATCACTAAATAAGTTTTTTAATCAAATAGAATTTCAATATTCAAAAGTAAGATTTGCACATAAATTTAAAAATCATATAAAAAATTCAAATAACATATTGCTAGTTCTGAATACTCAGTTATCACATTTTATTGGCCACAATAATAATACAGAGTATGCAGTATGCATATCTAACAAAGTTACAAAGAGAGTAAGTGCAAAATATTTTGTCTTAGCTTGTGGTGGCATTGAGAACTCTAGAATTTTACTTTGGACAAGAGAAAAAAATCAAGGATTTATTGATGATGGTTTACCTATTGGAAAATATTGGATGAGTCATCCATGGATATTAGCTGGCGTTGGGATCATTAATAAAAAAAAATTAAAAAAAAAACTTGAAAATCATTTTTTAGAATACGAAGGTCCCCTTCATTTTGCTGCAAAAAAAGAATTAATAAGTTCAAAAAAAATTTTAAGTGCCGCAATTTATATGAATGCTAAAGAGGATACAAAAATATATAAAGAAATTATAAAAAACATCCTTTGTGTAGCTCCTGAATATGGAAAAAAAATAACCCGTATGGTTTTTAAAAAAGATCTTAAGTGCGGAAATATTTTTATGCATGTAGAAGAAGCTCCAAATGAAAATAACAAAATTATTTTGGGTAAAGAAAAAGATGAACTCGGAATGCCGTTTGTAAAATTATTTTATAAAACATCAGAATATTCTCTTAAAACAGCAAAATTGTTTTTAGAAGAATTTGGAAATTTATGTGTAAAAGATGATATAGGCAGAATTGCAATTAAAGATAGTATCCATAATTTAGAAGCGTTTAAGATTTTAGGCCCTACTTGCCATCATATGGGGGGTACCAGGATGGGGATAGATAAATTTAATTCAGTTGTGAATAAAGATTCAAAAGTTCACAACATTAATAATCTTTATGTTAGCGGAAGTTCTAGCTTTGTCACTGGTGGTTACACAAATCCAACTTATACAATTATACAATTGGCCATTAGACTTGCAGAGAAAATAAATGAAAGATTACACACATAATTAAATCAAAAAAATGTTAATCAATGCTTAGTAAAAAAATTTATAAAATTTCTTATAATGGCATACATAAGCCAATAAATGTAATAAGGAAGCCATTTGTAGACTTTAAAATTACTTTTTCTATTTTTGGATTCAATCCAAATACTGGGAGTTTCAACGATTTTAAGATTTGAGAAGTATGATTTTGTTGTTAATTCTAATGCAAAAGTAAATCCAGTTGTAGAATCTAGTTTAATTTTGTCTTTTAATCCTACCGAAAACATCTTAAAGGCATTAGTACAATCCCTAAAAGGTATTCCTGCTAGATAAAAGATTAAATATGAACCAATTATTGTGATCATTTTTTTTATTTTATTAGCTCCCAACATATTGCCTCCCGATATAAAACGACTTGGTATTACCAGTTCGTTTCCTTGTTCAATTAATTTAATCATATTATTTATTAATTTAACGCCTTCGAAATCATCAGCCATATAAATTAAAAGTATTTCTGATTTAGAAGAATTGATCCCCTCAATTATTGCTGAATTGGGACCTTGTTTTGGGTTTTTAACTAATAATATTTCTTTGTTAATTATATTGGTATTTTTTACATATTTTAGAGTTTTGTCTGAATCATTGTCATAACAAATCAATACCCTAAAATTACAAATTATTTCATCCTCTAAAGCCCTAAGAAGTTGGACAATTCTTTTATCTTCATTATAAACAGGAATTATTATATCAAGTTTTATCATTAATTATTTTATGCTAGGAGTTGGTAGTGGAATAATAAATTTTCCTCCCTTTTTTGCAAATAAAGATTTAGATAAAAAAAATTTTTTATAATTCCATGATAGTAAGATTGCGTAATCAATTTTTTTTTTTAGGAAATCTTTATCACTTATAATTTTTATGTGAGTTCCTGGAGTATATTTTCCGATTTTTTTTTTGTTATTTTCTGAAGCAAAATGAATTATTTTTTTGCTGAGATTGAGACAATTTAATAAGGTATTGCCTTTTGAGGGAGCGCTAAAGCAACCTAATTTGAAACCTTGGTTATATTTTGAATGTATAATTTTTCTTATTTTATCAATTTTTGAATTAATAATTTTTTTAAAAAAAAAATATTTTTTCATTTTTTGTACTCCCCATAATTTTTCATACCTAATCTGTTTTATTACTTTTTTTGACGCTTGATAAATCGAGTTATTTTTTGCTAAAATTAATCTTATAGCTGGACCTGAAGCTCCGAGATTTAATTTTTCAAAATTAATAATTTTTATGCCAAATTTTCCAAAAAGAAACTTGAGAGGATTTAAAGCAAAATATGATAGGTGCTCATGATAAATTAAGTCAAACAAGCCTTTATCTACCATATGTAAAAGATAAGGAAATTCTATTACAATTAAACTCTTTTTATCAATTATATTACGTAAACTTTTTGCAAATTCATTTAGGTTATCTATTTGAGCCAAGACATTTGTTATGGTTATTATTTTCGGTCTTTCATATTTTTTTAAATATTCATTAGACGTTTTATAATTAAAAAATTTGTTTATTAATTTGATTCTTTTTTGTTTTATATATTTCGAAGCATCTGAAGGCTCTATTCCTATTACTTTATTAAAATTTTTTGGATAATGTTTTAAAAGCACTCCATCATTACAACCGATATCCAATACTGTATCTGATGGTGAAATAACATAACTTTTTACAAGTTTTTCAACCAGTTTTTTATAATGATTTGATAGGGCTTTCGAAGAAGAAGAAAGGTAATCATATTTGCTAAATATAAATTTAGTATTTGGAATAATTGACAATTGACTAAGACCGCAATTTTTACATAGAACAACCATTAAAGGAAACTTTTTTTCATTTTTTATGTTTTTATAATTTAAAAAAGAATTTGAAAACGGTTGTTTACCTAAATCAAGGTAGTCAACTAACTTGTTAGAAAAACAAATACGACATTGATTTAAAATTTTATTTCTCATAAAAAATCGATATTAGTTAAATATGTTTGAAAAAAAAGTAATTTTTGTTAATACTTTTGATAATATTATGATTAAAAAAAATTGTATTTGCATCATTGGAGGAGCGGGTCATATTGGTGCCCCTCTAGGATTAGCTCTTAGTTCCAAAGGTTACAATGTTATTCTCGTTGACAAAAACACAAGAAATATCAAAATAATTAACCAAGGACAAATGCCATTTGTAGAGGAGGGAAGTGCAAAACTTTTAAAAAAAATGATTTATAAAAAAAAAATTTTTGCAACAAATAAATTAGATGAGGTAAAAAAGTCTAAATATATAATAGTTTGCATAGGCACACCTGTTAATAAATTTAACCCAAATTTAAAAAATTTTATTAATTTTTTTTATGATCTTAGAAAACATTTAACTAAAAATCATGTAATTATAATCAGAAGTTCGATTTATCCAGGTATTTGCAACAAAGTTTTTAGTATTATCAAAAATTATTGTAAAAACCTAAGTTATTGTCCAGAAAGAATTGCCCAAGGTAAGTCAATTATAGAACTTCCTCTACTTTCTCAAATTATTTCAGGACAAAATAACAAGGCAAAATTAGAATCTGGAAAAATATTTAAAAAAATTTGTAAAAAAATAATTTATACAAAAATTATAGAAGCAGAACTTATTAAATTATTCTCAAACGCTTACAGGTATATTAATTTTTCTATATCAAATCAATTTTATATGATGTGTAAAAATCAAGGTTTAGATTTTTCTAGAATCCGTAATCTTATGAGAGATAATTATAAAAGAAATGTAAATTTACCAATGGCAGGTTTTGCTTCGGGTCCCTGTTTATTAAAAGACACTATGCAACTATCGCAATTTTACAAACATAAATTCCCATTATGTCATAAGGCCATGTCTATTAATGAAGGATTACCTAAATTTATAATTAAGAAATTAAATAAAGAACATAATTTAAAGAAAAAAACCGTTGGTATTCTTGGACTTTCGTTTAAAGCAGAAAATGACGATATAAGAGATTCTTTATCAATAAAATTATTAAAAATCCTCAAGTCAAATAAAATTAAAACATTGCAATCTGACGAATATTATAAAAATAAAGATAATATTAATAAAAATATTTTGATAAAAAAATCAGATATAATAATTATAGCAACACCCCACAAAGCTTATAAAAATTTAAAAATTAAAAAAAATAAAGTACTAGTTGATATTTGGGGTCTTATTGAAAAAAAATAATAAAACTTTATTGATAGGAGGAAGTGGAAATTTAGGTTTGTCCATCATTAAATCTGGTCTTTTTAAGAACTTACTTTATCCCCCCAAAAAAAAATTAAATATTTTAAATAGAAATAGTATAAAAAAAATACTCAAGAAGCATAAATTTGATTTAATAATTCATTGTGCGGCAATGGCAAAAATTGTTGATTGTGAAAAAAATGTATCAAAAGCAATAAATATTAATATTGGTGGAACATTTAATCTAGTTAGAGAAGTACTTTGTTACGAAATGAATTATAAAAGAAAGATTAAACTTATACATATTTCAAGCGATGCTGTTTATCCGTCCCAAAAAGGAAATTATTCTGAAAATAGTCGCCTGGGTCCTTATAATATCTATGGTTGGACAAAAGTTGCTTCGGAATTTCTTGCGAGATTTGTGGATGAACATATAATAATTCGAACAAGATTTTTTAATAAAGAAAAAATTAAATTTAAGAAATCTGCTAGTGATATTTTCACCTCTAAAATTGAGATAAATGACTTAGTTAAAAAAATAAAGATGATATCTTCAAAAAATTATGTTGGTGTAGTTAATGTTGGATCTAAGCGATGTTCTGATTACGAAGTATACAAAAGATTCAAAAGTAATCTTAAATCATGTAAACGCAGAGATATAATGAAAAGTTTGGATGTTAATTTAGCAAAAGATTCCTCAATGAATTTAAGTCTTTTAAAGAAAATAGAAAAGTACTTATGAAAAAAAAAACTTTTTTAGTTACAGGTGGCACAGGATTTATTGGCTCAAATATAAGCAAACTTTTGGTTAACAAAAATTACAGTGTGAAAATTTTTGACGATAATTCTCGAGGCAGTATTTACAATATAAAAAATTTTAAAAAAAAAATAAAATTCATTAAAGGTGACATTAGAAATAAAGAATTATTGAATAATGTACTCCAAAATACTGACGCAGTAATTCATTTAGCATATGTAAACGGAACAGAACACTTTTACAGTAAACCAGTTCAGGTACTCGATATAGCTGTAAAGGGAATATTGAATGTTATTGAGGGGTGTATAAAAAATAAGGTGAAAGAGTTGTATTTGGCTTCAAGCTCCGAGGTCTACCAAACACCAAATAAAATTCCTACTGACGAACATGAATCTTTAAAAATTCCGAACATTTTTAATCCAAGGTATTCTTACGGTGGGGGAAAAATATTAACAGAACTTATGGGAATTCATTATGGTAAAAAATATTTTAAAAAATTAATTATATTTAGACCTCATAATGTTTATGGGCCAAATATGGGTTATGAACATGTAATTCCACAATTTATTTGTAGGTTTAAAAAACTAAAAAATAAAAAATTTAAAATACAAGGCAATGGAAATGAAACTCGATCGTTTATTTTTATAGATGATTTTGTTAGTGCATTCGATCTTATTCTCAGAAAAGGGAAACATTTAAATATTTATAATATAGGAACAGAGGAAAAAATAAAAATAGGTAAGCTCGCTCATGTTATCTCAAGATTTTTTAATAGAAAAATTACCCTTAATAAAAATTGGATTACAAAAGGAAGCGTAAAGCATAGATGTCCTAATATTTTAAAAATAAGAAAGCTAGGATTCAAAAAAAAATATGATGTATATTCAGGTCTTTCCAAAACAATTGATTGGTATGTAAATTAAAAGAATAATAACCAATGCTTAAGTACAAAAAAAAATCACAAATATTGGTATTACTAATATTAATAATAATTTGTGGAATAAATACCAATTTTTTTAGAAACTTGGCCGAAGTTGTTTTGTATAGATACGATGATCGAATAATAAATAAATATGGATTTTGTTCCGGGGAAAGTATCGGATATTTATTATACCTTAAAAAAAAATATGAAATAAAAAATAATCCTAAAATTGTTAATTATATTCATACACCTCAGGTAAATTGGGCAATAATAAATACTAAAATGTTTAATACAAACCAAAAGAAATTCATATTACTTAATTATCCTGGCCCCGAATATAAAATAAAATTAATAATGGTTAACAATAATATATTTGAACCCAAAGATATAGAATTTTTTCATGATAAATTTGATAAAATTGAAAGTATTGAAATTTTGAATAATTCAAAAAATTCCAAAAAAATTAACTGGAAATTAAATGTGATATCCGTTGATAAATCTGGAAATGAAAAAATTGTTAAAGTATTTAATATTGAAAATTCTTTAGATGAAAGTTTAAAAATTAAATTGGATGTATTAAATGAAAATCTCAATTTAGACAAAAAAAAATTATATTTTAAAATAAAAAATAATAACACTTCTAAAATTGAGGGTTTGCAAATAAACTTGATAATGAGAAATAAATATATTCTAGAAGAATTTCAGATAATAGATAAAATTGAAAACTGCTATTATATTCAGTAAATATGATTGAATTTTTACAAATATTGTTAACTTTTATTCTTTTTTCTTTAATAATTACAGTACCAGTTAATATTTTTAATTCAAAAATATTCATTAGCAAAAAATATTTTAGTTTGGATGTTGCTTCATTTAATTTAATATTAAATTGTAATATATTATTATTAATTTCTTTTTTACCTTTATCTTTGGGTTTATTTAATTTTTTTTTTATTTTTATTTATTCTGCAATATTTATTTATATTTATCTTATAAAAAATTTCAGGTTCAATTTAATTAAAAATTTTATTCAATCTATATCTATTTTTTTAATTATATTTTTAATTATATCAACTAATGTTGCCGGTGAATTAAACCTTGGTTGGGATGCAAAATATTTTTATTATATCAAGGCTTTATTTTTTATTGAAAACCAAAGTTTTGGAGGCTTAAATAAATTTGCTAGCGATAATTTTCATCCACATCTTGGATCTTATTTTTGGGCTTTTTTTTGGAACTTAATGCCATTAAAGTTAGAATATTTTGGTAGACTATTTTTCGTTTTTTTATTCTGTTTTTCCATATTTTATATTTGTCACAATAATTTAAAAGATAAATTTTTTGAAAATACAGTATTTATTTTATTAATCTTGATTATGTACATGTATGATAGATTTTCTGGTTTACAAGAAATATTAATATTTTCTTTTTTAATAATAATGTCCAAATACTTTTATTTATTAAAAAATTCTAATAATACCTACTATGTATTTTTTATAATTCTTAGTTGTAATTTGATTATTTGGCTTAAATCTGAAGGAATATTTTATTCAGCAATTTTGGTTCTGTTATTAAACTTCAGCACTCAAATTTCAAAAAAAATTAAGATATATTCAAACCTATTTTATATTTCCATAGTCGTCTTTAAGTTAATTATTTATCAATATTTTGATTTTACTTGGGGTCAGATAACTATTAATCAAACCGATTTTTCTTATGCCAATGTATACCCTTGGCATCTCGATTATATATTTAATTTAAATTCAGCTATAATATTTCATAAACTAAAATTTATTATACCTTTCCTTTTCTACTACTCTATTATTAATGTTTGCTTTGTTGTGGGATTTATAATTTTATTAGCGTTAAATTTCCAAAAAAAAATCGACAACTATACCAAGATTGTAAATTACTATTTTGTTACCAACATTATATTTATTATATGTGTTTATTTATTTGCAGATCGTGAAATTGAAAATTTAGTTAGAACTACAATGGAACGTATAATATTTACATTATCAGGATTTTATGTATTTTTAATTATCAGTTTTATAAAAAGATTAAATAAAGACTTTTTAAAATGATTTTATATTAAAGAGAATTAAATTTGCTTCCTAATAAAGCTATCGATAATTATTATATTAAGTCATATGAATAAAAATTATTTAAAATTTTTTAAATTAATTTTAAAAAAAAACAGCTTATTAAGAGCATTACAAATTTATGAGTGCTCAAATATTAAACTCCACGGTATTTCTTTGGAATTTGGTGTAGAAAATAATAAAAATAAAATTTTTTCGAATTTTGTATTGGGTAAATCAAAATTTCATTATACAAATAAAATCAACAATAAAAAATCAATTTCATTTTATTCTGATTTAACAAGAAAATTAAAAATTACCTCAGGCAAATATGATAATGTTCTTTTTTTTAATGTTCTAGAACATTTGCCAGAATATAAATTAGCTTTTTCGGAAATTTATAGAATTATAAAAAAAAAAGGTAATTTTGTTGGATCAATTCCGTTTATTTATCAAATACACGGAGCACCAAAAGACTATTTTAGATTCACTAAAAAATTTCTTGAATTAAATCTTAAAAAATATCGATTTAAACAAGTAAAAGTTAAATCCCTGGGATTTGGACCATTTGTGGCTAGTTACTCACTTCTTTATTCCTATTTGAAATATATACCTTTATTAAGTCAGTTATGTTTATTGTTAGCTTATATTTTTGATAGTGTGATACAGATTTTCATTAAAACAGATCTTAAGGAGATATATCCAGTTGGTTATTTTTTTATTGCAAAAAAATAATTTATATTAAGTTTAAAATCCGACATGAAATAACTTAAATACTAATGAAAATTTTTTACTGGTCTCCTTTCCTATCAAAGGTTGCGACTACTTCTTCGGTAATCAGATCGGCAGAATCAATAGCGAAATATTCAAAAAAAGAAAATAATATAAATTTAGCTATAATTGACGCAATTGGTGAATGGGAAGATTACAAACAACTAGTTGATCCAAAAATAGAAATTATAAATTTAAGCAAAAAAAAAATTCTTAAATATTTACCAAAAGGGGGTTTTTTCAAAAGCAGATTGTCTTATGCTTTAATTTTTGTTTTTTCATTTTTTAAATTATCAAACTTAATAAAAAAAGAAAAACCAGATTATTTAATTGCACATCTGTTGACTTCTCTTCCAATCTTTTTAACATTGATTACCAAAAGCAAAACAAGAATTATTCTCAGAATTTCTGGATTACCAAAATTAAATTTTATTCGTTATATATTTTGGAAATTATTTTCAAAAAAAATTTATAAAATCACATGTCCAACTACATCAACTTATGAATATTTAAAAAAAATAAACATCTTTGATAAAAACAAACTCTTTATTTTAAGAGATCCAGTTGTACAACTAAATGAATTTATAAAAAAGAAAAACGAGAAAATCGATGATTTAAAAATTGAAAAGAATAACTTGATAGTTGGAATTGGTAGGTTAACGCGACAAAAAAATTTTCTTTTATTAATACGAGCGTTTAAAAAAATATTAATCAAATATCCTAGTTACCATCTAATTTTGCTAGGAGAAGGTGAACAAGAAAAATTATTAAAAGAAGAAATAATTAAACTAGAATTACAGAACAAAATATCCCTCTTGGGTTATCAAAAAAATGTATATAAATATTTGTTAAATTCAGACTGTTTTATATTAACATCTTTATGGGAAGATCCTGGATTTGTATTAATTGAAGCAGCCTTAGCCAACACATTGATTATATCAAGTAATTGTCCTAATGGCCCTAATGAAATTTTATCTAATGGACAAAATGGATTTTTATTTCAAAACAATAACTTATCGGATCTTCTAAATAAATTTGAAGAATTTAAAAACTTGACAGAG
>Ga0066854_10000818_pt1 | contig 10917 bp, 9 predicted proteins | sample ETNtaG_8_FD_65494 | JGI IMG/M metagenome (GOLD analysis project Ga0066854, IMG submission 65494) | Marine microbial and viral communities from oxygen minimum zone, Eastern Pacific Ocean - ETNP201406SV75 | ecosystem: Environmental > Aquatic > Marine > Oceanic | place: Pacific Ocean: Eastern...
AAAAACGAACCTTTTCCCAAAAAATAACGTCAATATCAAACAATTTAGAATAATATTTAACTCAATCAGTTACCCAACTTTAGCCCGTAAAGCCCTCTCGTGCCGGCCGAAATACTCTTCATAGCGCGGTCCGGCCTGGTCACCGAATAGAATCTCGCAAGCCACTCGAATACCGGGCATGGCAACCAGTTCACCGAATCGATGGGTCTGCGTCAATAGCGTGCGCCGCCGTAGAAAATCTTTCAACGTTATCACGGCCTCCCGGTCGCGGATCAGTGGTAGGTTGCCCTATTTCCCCAAAATTAAACCCAACGAAAAACGGCGACTCCATAGATCAGGGATATGCCTAGCGGAATCCATAACGGTGTCCCGACAACTCCCAGCCATATGAGAAAGATGAATCCAGTTCCCAGGAGGCTGATAAAAAGCCGATCGCCACGGGTCGTGTGCAGCCCGAGTACGCCATATCGTGGCGCGCCGCCTGGACTGTACCGTTCCCACACGACCATTCCGATTAAAGACGCAGCAATAAACAAAAAGAACAACGCAGTTGGCGCCGTCCAGGCCATCCAGGAAAGCAACATAATCTATACCCTCCCCAAGGCGAAGCCTTTCGCTATGTAATTGCGCACGAAGTAGATGACGATTGCACCCGGGATGATAGTGAGAGCGCCGGCAGCTGCCAGTAACCCAAGTTCGTAGCCGGCGGTACTTGCGGTACGAGTCATCGTCGCCGCGATCGGTTTTGCCGCAACCGCGGTCAGCGATTTTGCCAACAGCATCTCGACCCATGAAAACATAAAACAGAAGAAAGCGGTTACGCCAATTCCAGCGGAAATTGTCGGAACAAAGATTTTCAGAAAAAATCGCCAGAAAGAGTGGCCATCAATGTACGCGGTCTCGTCCAACTCCTTTGGAATCCCCGACATAAATCCTTCCAGGATCCAAACGGCCAAAGGAATATTAAAAAGACAATGCGATAGCGCGACGGCGATATGCGTATCAAACAAACCGATCGCCGAATACAGCTGGAAAAAAGGTAGCGCGAATACTGCAGGCGGCGCCATCCGATTGGTCAACAGCCAGAAGAACAAATGCTTATCACCGAGAAAGCGGTATCGTGAAAACGCGTAGGCTGCTGGAAGGGCAACAGCAACGGACAGTACAGTATTAATCGAAACATAAGCCAGAGAGTTAATATAGCCGTTATACCAGGTAGGATCGGTAAATATCTTTATGTAATTCTCAAAAGTAAATTCCTTGGGCCAGAGACTGAAGGTTCCGAGAATCTCATTGGTTGTTTTGAAGGACATATTTAACAACCAGTAGATGGGCAGCATCAGGAACACGATGTATACGGTGACGATGACGTTCGATTTAGTTTTCATGAGGCGTTGCTCTCACTGCGCATCATCAGGGTGTAAAAAACCCAACAAAGCAATAAGACAATCAGAAAATAAATCAGGGACATCGCGGCAGCTGGACCCAGATCAAACTGCCCAAGCGCGATCTTGACCAGATCAATAGACAGAAAGGTCGTGGTATTACCCGGCCCGCCGCCCGTGAGGACGAACGGCTCTGTATAAATCATGAAACTATCCATAAACCTAAGCAGAATGGCGATGGTCAGCACCCGCTTTAATTTTGGCAGTTCGATGTGCCGAAATATCTGCCAACGGCCTGCACCATCGATCTTTGCCGCTTGATAATACGGATCCGGTATCGCACACAGGCCGGCATACGAAAGCAAAACGACCAACGATGTCCAATGCCATACATCCATTGCCACAACCGTGAGCCACGCGCTCACAGGATTCTGTGTGAAGTTGTATTCAACCCCCATGCCATTAATTGCCCGACCCAGCAATCCGATATCCGGCAGCGCGAAGATATTCCACATTGCACCAACAACGTTCCATGGAATCAGCAAAGGGAGTGCCATCAGTACCAGACAGATAGATACACCTATACCTTGCCGCGGCATATTCAGCGCAACCAAGATACCAAGCGGAACTTCAATTATGAGTATAGTGAAAGAGAAAAGTACTTGACGACCAAGAGACGCATGGAAACGTTCAGATCTCAATACTTCTTCAAACCATTTCATCCCTTCCCAGAAGAATACGTTATTGCCAAAGGTTTCCTGAACAGAGTAATTGACCACTGTCATCAGAGGAATGATGGCATTGAATGCCACTAACAGAATCACCGGCAGCACCATAAACCAGGCCTTCTGATTCGACACGCGATCAATCATCTAGGTGTCCCTCCGTCCACAATCCAGCCATCCTTATAAATCTGGATCGAACTACGGTCAAAACGGATACGCAGGTTCTCACTCGGTATCCGTTCCCCTTCTTTGACAAAGATCTGTAGTGCCTGATCCTCGAATTCTGCCCGCACAATACAATAGTGTCCGACATCGTCTATCCGCGTGATCGAAACCTGAAACCCCTCCGGGTCAAGCTGGATACATTCTGGCCTTATTCCCAACACCAGGCCGGAGCACTTTTCATGATCAGCGAAAGAGCGGTTTACCGGGATTACAGACCGCCCCACAACCGGCTTGCCGTCGACAATCTGGCATGGCATCAGGTTCATTCCGGGTGAGCCAATAAAATGGCCGACAAACGTATGCTCTGGCCTGTCAAACAGGTCTTTTGGGGTGCCGACCTGAACAACATCACCGTCATGCATGACGACCACTTCATCGGCGAATGTGAGTGCCTCGGTCTGGTCGTGGGTTACGTAGATCATGGTAAAACCGACGCGCTGGTGCAGTCTCTTCAGTTCAGATCTAAGTTTCCATTTGAGGTGTGGATCAATCACCGTTAAAGGTTCGTCAAACATAATTACATTAACGTCTGACCTGACCAGGCCCCGTCCGAGTGAGATCTTCTGCTTGTTATCTGCCGTGAGCCCGACCGCACGCTGATCCAGCATCTCACTCAGATCCAGCATGCCAGCCACCTCTTTGACCCGCCGATCGACTTCTTCTCGTGCAACTCCTCGGTTAACCAGCGGGAATGCGAGATTTCCGTACACCGACATCGTGTCATATATGACGGGAAACTGGAATATCTGGGCGATATCTCTCGTTACAGGGTCCTGGGCCGTTACGTCAATGCCGTTAAAGAGAACAGCGCCTTCGGTAGGGCGCAACAAACCGGAGATAATATTCAGCAATGTGGTCTTGCCGCATCCTGACGGACCAAGCAATGCGTACGCGCCACCTTCTCGCCAGGTAATGTCAACGCCACGGATAACGAAGTCACCCGGAGCCGTCGCATTCGACTGGTAACTGTGCCGGATCTCTTTAAGTGTAATCTCAGCCATAAGCCATTCGAATTCTGCTGCCACTGGAATCAAAGACCAGCAGGTTCGCTGAACTCAGAAACATATCGACCTTTTGTCCAGGATCCCATTGATACACCCCATGCACTTGGGCAACCCACCGATACTCACCCAGGCCCAAGTGAACAAAACTCTCCGAACCGCTGATCTCGGTAATCAGGACCCCGCCAGAAATCTGTAACTCTGACTCGTTGTTTGACTGTAACTGGAGGTGATGGGGCCGGAATCCAACCTGGTAATCACCATCTGGAAGATCGCTGTAGTGGCCTACTGGCCAAGAAGCAAAACCGAGTTGGAAAGTGCTTCCTTCCTTTCTTGCATTAGCGAGATTTAGCGGGGGGTCAGAGAAAATAACCGCGGTAAGAAGGTCGTTTGGGTTCCGGAATACCGTATGGGTCGGCCCGAATTGGGTGATTCGCCCTTCATTCAAGGCGGCTGTATTCCCTGACAAAAGCAACGCTTCTCCCGGTTCTGTCGTTGCATATACGACTGTTGCTCCACTATTTTCAAACAGTCGCGGCAACTCCTCGCGCAACTCCTCTCTCAACTTGTAATCGAGATTAGCCAGTGGCTCATCAAGCAATACCAAGCTGGCATTCTTAGCCAGAGCACGAGCAAGGGCGGTTCGCTGTTGCTGTCCTCCTGATAATTCCGACGGAAGTCGATCCAGCAGCGGGCCAAGCTTCAGAAGTTCAGCAATTTGATCGACCCGCTTTCTAACGGCAGCGGTCGACTCACCATTGAGACGCAGCGGCGACGCAATATTCTGAAATACCGTCATCGCTGGATAATTCACGAACTGCTGATACACCATCGCGACTTTGCGCTTCTGGACCGGCATGCCGGTGACATCTTCACCAGCAAAAAATATCTGCCCAGTGGTTGGTTTATCCAAACCGGCCATCAACCGCATCAGCGATGTCTTGCCTGCCAGCGTCGGCCCCAACAAGATATTAAAACCCCCGGGGGTCAGGGTGACACTTGTGGGATGAATATACACAGAAGAATCGACGCTTCTGCTGACATCCCGAAGTTCCAGGCTCATTATTCTATTATCTCAGGCGGCAGGTTGTCTGAGACTAGCATTGCGGCTACGAAATCAGTAGCGATCTCGACATTACTGATAGCACGATTACCACTTTGATAATCCGACAAGAAAAATGGGAGGGCCGGATGACTCCAGCCCCCCCTTTTTTTGTAGTCCCAACATCGGATGGAACGCGGTGGGTTTAGCGTACCAGCGTCAACTGCTAGCCCAGCGCTTTACCAATTGATCGTAATCTACCGTTTCACCCTGAGGCTTCTCGTTGACCTTAGCTTTGGGTGACCCCGGTTGACTGAGCCAGTAATTGGGATCTTTTTCCTCGTTCAGGCGAGGGCCACAACCACCGTAGATATTGGCCCCTTCATCCGCTTTCTGCATGCGGGCCATTACCTGATCCATTTCCCCTGCGAGGCGATCCATTGCCTCCTGTGGCGTGAACGCACCTGAATTCACATCCCCAATCTGCTGCCACCAGATCTGAGCCAGTTTCGGATAGTCCGGAACATTCACACCAGTCGGTGACCAGCGGACACGGTCTGGAGACCGATAGAACTCAACCAAGCCGCCCAGGTTTGGCGCACGGTCGGTAAACGACTGATGATTGATATCCGAGTCACGGATAATCGTCAATCCAACATGGCTTTTCTTCAGCGAAACCGTCTTGGAGACAACAAACTGTGCATACAGCCACGCCGCCTTGCGTCGGTCAACCGGAGTTGATTTGAACAGTGTCCACGAACCGGCGTCCTGGTAGCCCAGCTTTTGCCCTTCAACCCAGTAGGGGCCATGTGGCGATGGCGCCATTCTCCACAATGGCTTTCCATTCTCATCTACGGTGTTATTGCCTTCACTTTGTGGAGCCACCATCGAGGCAGTAAAGGCGGTATACCAGAAGATCTGCTGCGCAACATTACCCTGTGAAAGAGCAGGAAGCGATTGATAGAAGTCGTAACTTGCAGCACCCGGAGGGGCATATTTTCGCAGCCACTCGTCCCACTTGCGAATCGCGTAGACCGCCGCCGGACCGTTGGCAGCGCCGCCGCGCGATACCGATGCCCCGGCCGGATTACAGGAACCAGATTCCATCCGGATTCCCCACTCATCGACCGGAACTCCGTTAGGCAGGCCTTTACTTCCCGCGCCAGCCATGGATAACCAAGCGTCAGTCATGCGCCAACCCAGATCCGGGGCGCGCTTCCCATAGTCCATATGGCCATATACCCTAACCCCGTCTATCTCTTTAACGTGGTTAGTGAAGAATTCGGCAATATCTTCATAAGCAGACCAATTGACCGGCACACCAAGTTCGTACCCGTATAAGTCCTTGAACTGTTTCTTAAGTTCCGGGCGCTGAAACCAGTCGTGGCGGAACCAATACAGGTTCGCGAATTGCTGGTCGGGCAACTGATACAATTTGCCATCCGGACCGGTTGTGAACGATTTACCGATAAAATCATCAACATCCAATGTTGGCAACGTCACGTCAGCCCCTTCACCGGCCATCCAATCGCTTAGATTCACTGCCAGTTGAAGCCGGGAGTGTGTTCCGATGAGATCGGAATCGTTGATGTAGGCGTCATACAGATTCCGCTGAGTCTGCATCTGGGTCTGTACGGCCTGGACAACTTCACCCTCGCCAAGCAACTGGTGGTTAACTTTAATTCCAGTAATTTCTTCGAAAGCCTTAGTTAAGACCTTCGACTCGTACTCATGGGTCGGAATCGTCTCGGACAGAACGTTGACTTCCATCCCTTTAAAAGGCTCAGCTGCCTTGATGAACCACGCCATTTCGGCTTGCTGTTCTGCCGCCGTCAATGTTGAAGGTTGAAACTCGTCGTTGACCCACTGAGTCGCCTCAGCAGATCCAGCTTGGACACCACTGGAAACGATCATCAACCCCAAGCTGATTGACGCCGCCAGGCTTTTTAACTCCATCATGAAACCTCCTCTGGTCTTGATTTCCTAAATTTGATACGGGGAAACCAGATTAACACCAAAAACAACTTTATACAACATTTACGCGCTTGTTCGACACTATTATGAACATTTCACAACATCAAGTTTTGGTTTTTTTCAATCCTTTAACAGGGTACATTTGTTCAATCTCTAGAATCAGCCGCTACCCGCTGCGAAAAATACTCACTGTACCGGTTCTCAGCTTGATCCCCAAAAAGAATCTGGCCCGCCTCCTTTATTCCGGCCAGTTTTGCAAGTTGCCTGCTGTCATGGGTCTGCGCCAGCGATGTCCGTCGGCGAACGAAATCCTCAAACTTCACCACGGACTCGGTGTTCCGGATGCACTCCAACTCTGCCCTGGAGATCTTTTCCGCGGGGATCACAATTTCTGCCGCTGTTGGGTCAGCACTGATCCGATCGGCAATCCATCCTGTTAACTCCCCATAAACCCGCCAGAGCCGGTCCCAAGGCAGCTTGCTCGCCTCCGTAGATGCCGCTTTTGCCTGCTTGACCCTGGCATCGGTGGCACTCCTGGCTGGAGTATCAGGCTCTCCGTACCATCTGGTTTGCGCAAGTGGAAGGCCGCAAGTGCGAATCTTCTCACGTACTTCGCGACCCACCTCAAGGCAATCGGTGAATTTACCCCCAAAAACACAGACGAGGTTTTGGCTGTGGTCAAGCTCCACCTTGTGCTTTCTTGATAACTTAAGCCAATCCGTCTCATCTGAACTGTCGCCCTCTGAGACCACGAGGGGTCGAACACCGCAACGCTCTGCAAGGATGTCTGCCTTGGTCAGGGGCGCGTCGAGATCGAGATGACGATTGATGTTTTCAAGTATGAAAAGTCGGTCTGAGTCAGTGACCTCTTCAGTCGGATTGGTTGTTCGAGTATCCGTAGTTCCGATGCAGGTTTTTCCACCGAAGGGGATCGCAAAAAACATCCGCCCATCTTCGGCAAGAATAGTCAACACCCGATCGGCCGGCAAGATCTTGTCCACAATGAGGTGAACACCTTTTGAGTAAGCGTGGCGAGTCCTGGAGTCAAAGCCCGCCAGTTTATTCAACTGATCCGCACATGGACCACCGGCATTAACCAGAGTACGAGTTCTGGCATGAAACCGGCGGGCGCCAATGCCGTCCTCAAGCGTCACATCCCAGACCCTGTCACTGCCAAAGTGAAGATCAACAACCTTGACATAATTTGTGGCGACAGCGCCCGCTGCAACCGCCTTTTTAAGCAGGTTGAAGACGAACCTGGCATCGCCATCAACCAGTCGTGCGTCGGAATAACACAGGCCGCCACAGACTTGGTCTGAGCGCAGCAAAGGCATCTTCTGATTCACTTGTTTTCGCGAGAGAAGACGTGGCCGATCAGTATGGCAATTACCAATAAACCAATAGAGCCAGGAGCCTGCCCACATTGCGGCGAGAGGAATCCTTGAGGCCTTTTGGACTGCAACGAAAAAGCGGATTTCCTGCACGGCACTTGGATAGGTGCGCATCAATTCGTTTCGCTGGAGGTTGAGTCGGCGCACCAGACCAAACTCCAGATTTTCCAGATACTTGATGCCCCCCCAGATCAGATTTGAGGAATTCTGACTTGTAAATCCTCCAAAATCACCGCTATCAACCAGTGCCGTTCGGGCACCGGCATGACTTAACGCTGCAGCTGAAGCTGCACCGTTGATGCCAGCACCGATAACCAGGGTGTCATACACACCCGCAGTCAGGGCCTCAATATGGTCAGGTCGACAGAGCACCGGGGCATCAGAGTGAGACTCACCATCACCAGGGTCTGTATAAAGAGAATCCATCTGCCGTAATCCTTTCAAGTGACGCGCTCGGATGATTAATGGGGCTCAGTAATGTGTAACTTGGTCTGCGCCTCTTCGAGCGCCGCTCTTAACTCCGGTGACGGCACCTTGTCTGTAAAGAAATCAGACACCTGAGAGAAATCCCCTAACCGCACCATTGCATTACGGTTAATCTTGCTGTGATCAGCGACCAGGAATACGCTGCGAGAATTCCTGATGATTTCCTGAGCCACTCTGACTTCGCGGTAATCAAAGTCCAGGAGCGTGCCATCCTCCTCGATTCCCGATACCCCAATCACGCCATAATCAACCTTGAATTGTCGAATAAAATCCACGGCCGATTCTCCAACTACCGCACGGTCTCGGCTGCGCACCAACCCACCGGTCACGATTAATTCGACCCCGGAATTGTCTGCCAGGATTCTGGCCACATTGAGGTTATTCGTAATTACCCTGAGTTTCTTATGCTGGCTGAGCGCCCTTGCCACTTCCTCGGTTGTTGTTCCTATGTTGATAAACAAAGACGCATTTTCTGGAATCATTTCCGCTGCAAGAAGGCCAATCTGCTTCTTCACGTCTGCGTTCAGGGTTTGGCGTGCGGTATAGGCGATATTTTCGACGCTTGAACTGGGCAACATAGCGCCGCCGTGATGTCGCTCTGCCAGTTGCTCGCGACAAAGTTCAGCGATATCACGTCGAGCTGTTTGAGTGGTTACTGAAAACTTCTTGGCTACGTCGGTTACCGACACCGAGCCGTTAACCTGGATGATCTGGAGAATTCCTCGCTGTCTGGGATTAAGTTTCATCAACTGTCCTTTTCGCTGTTGTGCTAGAGCGCTCGTAGAGGCATTATCTGCTCTTAAGGTGTTCTTCTGAGTTTGTTTTTGTATTTTTATGTCTGATATTGTACCTTTTTGATACTACTACTGATAGCCTAATGATAAAAGCCGCTCAACTGCTCGCCATCGACCAGGGAACAACCAGTTCCCGGGCGATCCTGTTCGATAGTGCAGGCAACGCTCTTCATGTGGCACAACAGGAATTTACCCAGCACTACCCTCACGATGGCTGGGTGGAACACGATCCCCAAGATATCTGGTCATCTACGCTTGCTGTCACCCAGGCGGTGCTTTCCCAGACACAAGGCACCCTCGCCAGTATAGGCATCACCAACCAGCGCGAGACTACCGTGGTGTGGGATCGCGCCAGCGGTGAGCCGATCTACAACGCAATTGTCTGGCAGGACCGGCGCACAGCAGATACCTGCGAGCGGCTGCGCGAGGCTGGTCATGAAGTTGAAGTCAACGCCCGCACTGGTTTGTTGCTGGATCCGTATTTCTGTGCCACCAAGATCGCCTGGATTCTCGATCACGTGGAAGGCGCCCGCCACAGCGCCGAAAAAGGCGATCTGGCCTTTGGCACGGTGGATACCTTTTTGTTGTGGCGTCTGACCGGTGGCAAGGTGCACGCGACCGATGCAACCAATGCCTCGCGCACTTCGCTTTTTAACATCCACCAGCAGAACTGGGACGAAACGCTGCTGACCCTGTTCAACATACCCGTATCCCTACTGCCGCAGGTGAAGGACAGTGCAGCCGATTTCGGCACCACCGACACCGCCGTGCTGGGCCAATCCATCGCTGTCGGCGCGCTGGTCGGCGACCAGCAGGCCGCCCTGGTCGGCCAGGCCTGCCTCGCGCCAGGCATGCTCAAAAGTACCTATGGCACTGGCTGCTTTGCGATACTGAATACCGGCAACGAAGCATTGGCTTCGCACCACCGTCTGCTGACCACCATTGCCTACCGGCTTGAGGGGGTTGCTACCTACGCGCTGGAAGGGTCTATTTTTATGGCCGGTGCCAGTGTGCAGTGGCTGCGCGATGAACTGGGCCTGGTCGACTCTGCAAACGAAACTGCAACTCTGGCAGCGGGACTGGATTCCAACGAAGGGGTTTACCTGGTGCCGGCGTTTACCGGGCTGGGTGCCCCGCACTGGAACCCCCACGCCCGGGGCACGCTACTCGGTATGACCCGTGCCACCACCCCAGCCCACATTGCGCGCGCTACGCTCGAAGCGGCCTGCTACCAGAGCGCCGAACTGCTTGGGGCCATGGCCGAGGATAGCGGCCAATCTCCCGCACTGCTACGCATCGACGGCGGCATGGCACGCAACGACTGGCTGGCGCAGTTCCTCGCCGATATCAGCGATACACTGGTCGAGCGTCCTGCTTTACTGGAAACCACAGCGCTGGGAGCGGCTCGACTGGCTGGGCTGCAATCTGGAGTTTTCAGTTCACTGGATGAACTGGGTGGCCTCTGGCGCGTTGAACGCACGTTCACACCACAAATGGATGAGTCACAACGCCAGACACTGCTCAACACCTGGCGCCGCGCCGTCGCTTCAGCGGTGCTTTTTGCACAACCCCAGGACTAGCCCCCCTGGGGCTTAATCATCGGCTTCTGCCAGGATCAGATCGGAGGCCTTCTCGGCAATCATGACCGCTGGCGCGTGGGTGTTGCCAGACACCAACGTCGGCATGATCGAACAATCCACCACCCGCAAACCAGCCACACCACGTACCTTAAGCGTGCAATCCACCACTGCGTCATCATCAGCACCCATCCGGCAGGTACCGGAAGGATGAAAAATCGTTACTCCGCTATCGCGGGCAAATTCCAGTAGTTCATCATCACGCTCCAGCGACAGGCCAGGCTTGTACTCATCCACAATATAGTGGGCTAGTGCAG
>Ga0066854_10000821_pt1 | contig 10898 bp, 8 predicted proteins | sample ETNtaG_8_FD_65494 | JGI IMG/M metagenome (GOLD analysis project Ga0066854, IMG submission 65494) | Marine microbial and viral communities from oxygen minimum zone, Eastern Pacific Ocean - ETNP201406SV75 | ecosystem: Environmental > Aquatic > Marine > Oceanic | place: Pacific Ocean: Eastern...
TTTGTCGAGTCGTGTTTGGGTCCCATGTTCGAAGATTCGGCTGTGTTAGACCGGCTAAGTACCTCCTATTCCGATAACGGTCTTTCATTAGCTTCACGCAGAAAAGAGATTGACGAGCTTGATCGGCAACTCTTTCGGACGCAGAACCGGATGCACCAGGTTCTGCGTATGATCTGGGGATACGCTCTACTCAAAAAGGACGTGGACTACCTGGTAAGAGATGATCAAGTGGTGCTGATCGACAAGTACACGGGCAGAGGGAGACCGGATACCCGTTACCATTTCGGACTGCAGGCCGCAGTGGAAATAAAAGAAGGCGTTCCTGTGCAGCCAGAACACGAGGTCCTAGGCCAGATCTCGGTGCAGGGATTCATCTCTCAATATTCCACGGTGTGCGGAATGACCGGGACTGCAATGTCTTCCAAGAATGAGTTTCAGAGCACGTACGGCCTGGAAGTTATCTCCGTGGCTCCCAACAAGCACGTTAAACGCACGGACTTCCAGCCCAGGATGTACTTTAGCAAGCGAAACAAATTGGAAGCCATGCTGGAGGAGGTCCGATTCTGCCAACTGATCGGTAGGCCTGTCCTGATCGGCACGCATTCCATCGATGAATGTGACGCCATCTCCCAGCTATTGGCCGCCGATGGAATAGACCACAATATACTCAACGCCGCCAACGATCTCGAAGAGGACCAGATCATCCACGAGTCGGGGCTTTTAGGTTCGGTAACAGTGGCAACCGACATCGCAGGTAGGGGCACTGACATCGTCCTGGAAGCAGGATTGGACCAGCAAATCACAAACAACTACATCGATTTGTTGGGGCACCTGCTGGACGACGGCGTTGGCGTAGTAACGCTGAAATGCCCCACCAACGAAGGCGCAGAGATCCTATTGTCGGCCGTCAGCGCCAGTGACCTGAGATATGGAGTTGTCACTACCAACAAGAAACATGGGATCGAAGTCGTGCTGCAGGCTAGTGATGTGTCCACGCATGGGCGTGTGATAAACATGGACTTTGGTCTGGGCCTATTTGTGATCGGCGCGGAAGTCAGTGATAACGCTAGGGTCGACCGCCAGCTCATGGGACGGAGCGGGAGGCAAGGAGCGTTTGGAACCTCACAGTTCTTCTTGTCTGTAGAAGATTCCCTCCTCAAGGACGCCGGTCCGACTCCGTCTGCGTTGACGGGTACAGAGATAGACTCAGCCGGCCGGGTCTTCCTGGAAGGCGCGCCGCTGAATCGCCATCTAGAAGAACTCAGGGAACATGCTGAGAAGGATGCTGAGTCACGCCGTGCAAGGATCGAGGAATACACCAGGGTTTTCGAGGCCCAGTCTTTCTCCTATTACCGTAGCCGAATGGACATCCTTGGTATGGAAAAGTTCGAGCCATTCCTTGATGACCTGGTGGCCGCAAAAGCGGCCCAACTCTCACAAACTTACTTCCCGGGATTGCTGGTCGATGACTACGTACGGCAGTTCGCAGACCTGAGCGAAGAGATATACCTGGATTACAACGTTTCAGCTTCTAGCCTACACGGTGTAGACCTTAACTTGATCGAAAGCGGGATCGCCGGATTGCTCAACGAGAGCCTGGATAAGACGAGAGAGAGGTTTACCAGCAGCGAGTTCAACGAATTGAGTACTCTGATGTATCTTCAAACAAGTGATGAGCTATGGAAAGAACATATCTCCTACGTCCAAAACTTGATCTTAAGCACCCAGTTGTGTGGCGCTCACGGGAGAGGCGACATGGCCGCTTTCACACTGACAAGCTTTGAGTCATATCAGCTTTTTCAAACCCGCATCGTGGATTCATTCTTGCCAAGGTTAGCCGGGTTACCAAGCCCGCCGGGCAACGGCCCGCAGGCACCACGGATAGAGCTTTCCCACGATATGATGCAGATTCTGGCATGATCGCCGTTAGAAACTTTGACCGAACCGGATCTTTTTGAAAAGGGGCATGAGACATGGTTAAACGAAGAAAAATGGGAATGTCGCTTATCCTAGGCTCTACCATCATGGTGGCCGGACCTGTAATGGCCGGTTGTTCCACCGGAGTGAGTGCAGATGAATGGGCTGCCACCGAAGGCGCTATCGGCAGGATCAACATGGAGGCGGTACAAGAAGCTTTTGAGAAATCCAAAAGTGTTGAGGAATTCGAAAAGCGCCTGAACGAGATCTACGAAGGCGACGGTATCGTGTTGATCCGGGCCAAAGAAGAAGGCGGGAAACGCACCATCGAAGCCTTTGAGGACCTGGATAGAAATGGCGAGCTAGAGCCAGGACAAGACGACCTACTATTCGCCATCACGAATGAGAATGGTTCTAACGAGTTACGAGGAAATGGAGCGAACAGACATTACAGCGCGTTCGGGGGAGGAGGGAATTTTCTCTTTACCTACCTGATCTTCTCGTCTATGACACGGGGTGGTTACGGTTATCACACACCCCGTTCCCGGGTACCACAGATGGAGACCAATCGGACTAACTATCGTAATTCACCGGCCTATTCGGGCGGTCCAGGCGGAGGGCAGATCGGGAAAAACTCCCAATATTACAGCAAGCAAAGCTCTGCCAATCGAAGCTCTTACTCCAATGCCGGCCGCCAATTGAGCCCAGCCAGGCAGAGCTATATCGGGAACCAGAAGTCTAGCGGAGCGTTCAAAAGCAGCAGGACCGGTGTCAGGAGCAGTTTTGGGAAGTCCGGAGGGAGAAGTGGGGGAGCGAGGGGAGCCGGTGGCGGGCAGGTGATAATCGGTAACCCAAGGTAGTCGCTCACCTACCTTAGGGAGTGTCAGATAATGGCTGCACAACATTTCAAATATCAAAAAGCGCTTGCGGGTTTTTCGATAGACTACGATCCCGCAAAAGCCTTTTACGTTAAACACCGTCCGTTCATCTTCCAGGTTTCACTGGGGGAGATGGACCTTGAAGACGCGTTCTGGGTGGAGCTGGGGCCCGAATATGTTAACTTCGGCCTCGGAGACTTCCTCGACATCGCTTTCCCTAGGAGCAAACGCCAGCAATCGAAGATCCGCTCGTTGCTGGACGTGAAAGAGAATCCAGACCTTCCAGATATGTATGACGCGTTGCTGGAGATATTCGCAGAGTGGCGTGACGGTAAATGCTCTCTTAATTTCTTTATCAACCAGGGACCAGAGATAAAACCAACCGACCGGTTGGACGGCCATCTCGGTCTGATGCGATCGCCGGAACATCAGGTCGCAGAGACTGCCGTGTTCGACCTGGTGATCGACCAGAACCTTGACGTTTTGGATTATCTGACCACGGCTGGCTACATCAAGAACAAGCAAACATCGATAGAGTTCATGCAGGCCAATATACTGATGTACTTTCTCGAAAAACATAACTACAAGCTTTCGGTAGCGCCGATAGATGATATCGACAGAAAGCTAAGTCCCATCGCCAGTAAGCTTCAATCCGTGAACCTGATAACACCATCTGACACGGAGCCCATCTTTGAGATATCAGAAGACGGCAGACAAGCGATCGGGCGGACTATCGCAGAGACAGAGAACTATATCGACCAATACGACGTGTTTAAAGATGTGTACTACGATGCTGCGAGCGGGGCGGTTGAGTTTGATACTGGCCGCGGACAGGACCTAAGGGTCCAGGTCTATGAGTTCGAAGACCTGGACCCGGTACATGTCATATTCTTGCTCCGCCTCTACGACGGGTCTTTTGACGAGGACTTGGCAACATGGCGCGAATCCATCCACTCTGACGGGTTTTTCGGGGAGGTATTAAGCCCGATAACCAACGGGGTGCGTATCGATGAGGACATGATCGAATCGGTCATCGAAGCGGGATACAACTTCGCTGAAGTCCGACTCGATACGGCTGCCGAGATAGAATCTCAGGAAGAATTGCTCAGGCGAATCGAGAGGAAGTAAAAGAGCCGCGGCCTCGTCAGATGGCTATGAATAGTATCAATGCAGAACTGATCACCACTGCGCTCTCTATGAATGCCACTCCCAGATTTCGGTCGACCGCGATGGCCTTCGACGCAGAAACTGTGGGCAGCAGCATCTTGTCCAGCAGTAATCTCATCACGTAAAGTAGCGCGAAGCCGATCACTCCAAAGGTGATAAAAGCCGCGACTCCCTCGTTCCACCCGTCAAAATCCCCGAACACCGCCTTGAATATCACTAAGCCGATAGCGATCAGGTTTCCTCCCAACGCGATACCCACGGCCGTATTCTTGCCCTCAATCTCGGAATGCACATCAAATGAAGTGGTCAATTGGTAAAACAAAGCGAATACAACCAGAAGCACCAACCCCATTCCAAAGAACGCCGCAGCCGTATCCGGCCCACCCCCTTCTCCAGCCACGGAGCCGGCGATCAATAATCCGGTGGCGATGTACATGCCGAACTCAGCGGCCCCGCTGCCGACATTTTGGCCTTCGACCACCTCTTTTTCTATATCGAACCGGAAGAGTATTAACCGGTTCATGAATATCCTCACCAGGTTAAGAGCGGCGATGCCCGCTAGGGAATAGAGAAACACTCTTAGGATGTCCTCGGCATACTCACGGTCGAATCCCAAACCATCCACCGCTATCGACGAGATCGGCTGGTATAAAGCGCCAAGAAATACGAGAATGACCCCCATGAAGTAGCCGCTAAGCCGCACTGCGACCGCCAGATTATTCTTGCCGATGATCTCCTCATCGATCTTGTAGGGGGTGATGATATCTCTCGCCAACTTGGCGATCACCAATACGACCAACCCCAGCCCGACAAACACTAATCCACGGGGAATAATTTCCAGTGTATCGATAAATGCGTCAATCATTGCTCTACCACCTGAAAAAGGTTCCTTCTACATTTCGAATCATAGTAGATGTGTCGATAAATAGCGGGCATTATCCGAGCAAAGTATGAAAGATATCGACCTATCTGGCGGATTTTGCTATTGTATTGGTCACGCTGGAGCAGGTCAAACGATTCCCTCGTGAATTTGGCTAGATTGATGGACGATTCACGGAATCTATCGTTCAGTCTACATTGGCCGAGAACTGGTAGCCACTGACGCGAAATGTTGACACCACCAAAAGCGCGGCAAATGTGGATTTGGGGAAGCTCTCGGGCCGTGGCTATTCCATCTCATTGGTAATGATTCGATTTTGAGTACTAATCCCAACCAAGCGACGATAGACGAATTGGCCGAACTAGCGGTGGTATTTGAAAATGCCGCGTGGTCGATCGCAACTCCGGCGTTCGTCTATGAGGACGCGTTTATCGTGTCCCGGTGTGAACACCTCAAGGAGATCGCAGACAAAGCGAACTGCAAACTCCTCTATTCGATCAAGGCGTTAACTCTGCCCTGGGTATTGGACCTGATCGAACCATATGTCCATGGGTTCTCCACAAGTTCACTGTTCGAAGCAACCACCGCTAGAGATGCGCTTCCAGCAGAAAGCACCGTTCACCTTACGACTCCGGGTCTGAGGCCAGACCAGATCGGGAAGATATCTGAGAATTGCGATTACATCTCCTTCAATACGGTCTCCCAATGGTTACGCCACAAGGATGATGTGGCAAAAGAACTGGAGATCGGGCTGCGAGTGAACCCGGAAGTTTCATTCCTTGACGACCCTCGATACGACCCGTGCCGGGCCTACTCAAAACTTGGAATATCCGCCTACGCCATCAAGGAGGCATTGGGTCGACGTTCCCCGGCATCACAAGGTATCAGCGGATTGCTATTTCACAACAACTGCAACTCCCCAGATCTTCAAGAGGTTTTGGTATCAGTCCAAAAATTGGAGTTGGAGCTCGATCAGGTGCTGGCAGGTCTGAGGTGGATCAACCTGGGTGGCGGTTACCTGTTCGATAAAGACAGCACGAATCATGATGCGTTCTACGAAGCCGTCGCCTCTCTGCAGACGAGATATGGTCTCGAAGTCTATATAGAGCCGGGTTCGGCGTTCGTGCGGGACGCGGGTTTCCTTGTTTCGACAGTGCTTGATTTAATCGAGAGCAAGGACAGGTCAATCGCGGTCCTAGACACGACTGTGAACCACCTGCCCGAATCTTTCGAATATGAATGGCGCCCTGACGTATTGATGGACGTTGAAGGGGGACAGTACCCCTATATCATCGCCGGGTCTACTTGCTTGGCGGGCGATGTATTCGGCGAATACGCGTTTGCCAAGCCACTGGAGATTGGGTCCACCGTTGTGATGTATGGCGTCGGGGCATACAACCTGGTAAAAGCCCATACGTTCAACGGACTCCCACTGCCTTCGATCTATTCCCTTGGCGCCAATGGTGAAGTCGATCTGATGCACGAATTCACGCTGGAAGAGCAATCTGTGAGATGGGGGTTTGAAGCGAGTGCGCGTTTCAGAGATTGATTTTCAGCTACCTCGCCCTCCCGTAGACGGCAGCGCTCTCAGATGGCTGGCCGATCGAACCAAAGAGAAACTTTCTGCCGGAGAGGAGCTGGTCCGACTAGTGGTCACCGAGTCGAACCAGGACTTCTACAACTGCGAGGCTACTACCTACCGGGCTGGCAACGACGCCCATCTGATCTCGCCTGGCATGGCGCTGGAATTTCGGAAACGCCAGTCGGAGAACACCGGTCGATTCAACGTGGCTATGTTGATCCCAACCGGGATCGGAGCCGCCATCGGAGGACATGCCGGTGACGCAACCCCAGTAGCCCAACTGATGGCCTCCGTGTGCGACAACCTGGTCATCCACCCCAACGTGGTGAACGCATCTGACATCAACGAGATGCCGGCAAATGCTCTCTATATAGAAGGTAGTGTTCTGTGCCGGCTGATCATGGGGACGGTTGGGATACAACCAGTCCGGGCAAATCAAGTGTTAGTGCTGCTACATCCACACCCCGACCGGGTATTCACGGACCTGGCGGTGAATGCGGTAAACGCGGCGCGGTCCTCGTACGGGCTGAATTGCCCGAGAGTGATAGAGATGGACCGTCCGTTGGTGATGAGTCCCGACTACACCGGGTCCGAAAGAGCTGCCGGCAGCGTCGAAGGTTTTGAGAACCTTTGTTATCTCCTTGATAAATACCGCGGGGAATATGACGCCATCGCGATAGCATCTGTTATCTCGACACCACTGCACTATTACAGCGACTACTTCTGGAGTGACGGGGACATGGTCAACCCATGGGGTGGTGTTGAGTCCATGCTCACTCATACGATCTCGAGCATGTATGACCTACCGTCAGCGCACGCTCCGATGCTGGAATCGCAGGCTGTTCTGGATATAGAAACCGGTGTTGTCGACCCTCGAATGGCTGCGGAGGTCATATCGGTCAGTTTCTTACAATGTGTCCTGAAAGGCCTTCAAAGAAGCCCTAAGATAATCAGAGACCCTGAGGCCATGCGAGATCCTGGCGTATTGACGGCACGGGATATTTCGTGCCTTGTGATACCTGATGGTTGCCTCGGGCTACCGACGTTCGCGGCATTGGAACAAGGGATTCCGGTCATAGCTGTCCGGGAAAACGTGAACCTCATGAAGAACGACCTAGAAGCACTTCCCTGGGCAAGCGGACAACTGCATATAGTCGATAATTATTGGGAGGCCGCGGGAGTTTTGAGCGCCATAAGGATCGGGATAGAACCATCCGCCGTCCGCCGCCCTCTCCGGTCTATCCTGCTTGAACAGACCCCAACATCCCTGCCGATGCCGGAACAACTCCATTGACGATGGCGACGAGAGAAGAGGTCCGAGAACAGATATTGAACGACGATGTTCACTATCTGCTTGCCCAGTTCGTAGACCTACACGGTTCCCCCAAGGTGAAGCTGGTCCCGGCCGACCAATTGGACAAACTGATCGACGATGGAGTCCCGTTCGCCGGATCCGCTATCCCGGGTCTGGGACAAGCCCCAAATTCACATGATATGGCGGCTCGGGTCGACCTGGACTCCTACACGCTAGTCCCGTGGACCGATGGCGTCGCTCGCTTCGCGAGTGACCTGTTCGTTGACGGGGAACCGCATCTCTTTTGTCCTCGGCAAAACTTGAAACGCGTCCTGTCGCGGGTGCGCAGTGGCGGGTTCACCTTCAACGTAGGGCTCGAGCCAGAGCACCACCTGGTCACCAAGAAAGAGGACGGATCTATCGACGTTTGGGACCCCAACAAAGTAGATAACCTTCGATATCCTTGCTACGACTCTAAGGGGACTTCGGTTGCTGTCGGCTACCTGCGCCGAATGATGGATGCGATGGGCCGTCTGGGTTGGGAGCCTTACCAGGCCGAGCACGAAGACGGCAATGGCCAATATGAAATCAACTTCGCATACTCAAACGCTTTGACAACGGCTGACCGCTACACGTTCTTCAAGATGATGGCGAGTGAGTTCGCCCATGATATAGGCGCTATCGCCACCCACATGGCCCAGCCCTTCACCGGCCGGGTCGGAAATGGCGGCCATATCCACTACCACTTGGCCGACGCTGTCACCGATGAGAACCTTTTTCTTGATGACGAAGACCCACGGGGGTTGGGCCTGTCGCCGCTCGCCTATCAGTTCATCGGTGGAATCTTTGCCCATGCGCCTGCGTTGTGTTCGGTCATGTCACCGACGATAAATTGCTATAAACGACTGCAGGTGGAACCTGGCATAACGTTCACCAATTTTGATTTCCTGTGGACGCCCGCGAACATAGCCTATGGAGACAACAACAGGACCCAGATGGTCCGAACTCCCGGACCTGGCCGGCTTGAAGAACGCAGTATGTCGTCGGCAGCAAATCCATATCTAGCCCTCAGTGCCTACGTCATGGCTGGCTTGGATGGAGTACGAAGAAATCTAGACCCCGGAGAACCTAATCTGGGGAATCTATACAGTCTAAGCCTAGAGGAGCTCCGGCTTCGGGGGATCCGAATATTACCTCAGACCCTGGACGAATCGTTGGCGGAGTTGAAGAAAGACGAAGTAGTCCAAGAATCGTTGGGGGTCATCTACAAAGAATTTGTAGCCCTAAAAGAAGCTGAATTGCGGGAATTCCGGCGCCAAGTCACACAATGGGAAATCGATCGATACTTGACACTCTTCTAGCGAGTATTCCCCAAGGATTGCAAGGGTGTTATATCGGTAAACAACCGTTGAACTCCCTCGCTATTATGGTGTCCTTAGTGGGCATTGGCCGTGAAGACGGGGGAGAGTCGAACTACGCAGTGAGCACGCACGAGGTGTTGGTCGCAGACTTTACTCTAAAAACCAATGAATGTCCGGAAGGTGAACTATACTGGATCTGTGGTCAACAACATGGGCCGCTTGGCAGACCTATACCACGACCTGTAATGGCTGAAATGGGAGGTGGAGAAATTGGCTGATAAGGAACAAGATTGGGAGTTTGGCATACGGACGGACGGCCACGGATTCAGCGGCAAGAATACCAGTCCAGTGATTCTCGGTGAAAACAGTTTCCAGTTCAGAGCATCCGGCGACAATTGGGGTAAACTCCCGGAAGGTTGGCAATACAAGGAAGGTACTGCGGTGGCTGTGGATTCGAGGGATCAAATCTACGTGTTCAACCGCGGAACCTGCCCGATGATTGTATTGAATCCCGATGGGGACATCTTGCGGACTTGGGGAGAAGGAGTTTTCACAAACCCTCACGGTGTGACTATCGCGCCGGATGATACCGTCTTCTGTGTGGATAACGGAGACAGCACGGTTAGGCGGTTCTCACCTACTGGCGAATTGCTTATGACTCTAGGTACTCCAAATCAGCCGAGCCCTAAAATGAGTGGTGAGCCTTTTTGCGTACCCGCACACGTTGCCTTCGACAAACGAACTGGTGATTTCTACGTAGCCGACGGTTATTCCAACGCTAGGGTCCACAAATTCTCCCCCTCAGGAAAACTTCTTTTTTCCTGGGGCGAATCAGGCACCGGAAAGGGTCAGTTCAACATCGTCCATAACATAGTTGTGGATAACGAGGGATGGGTGTATGTTGCGGATCGTGAAAATCACAGGATCCAGATCTTCAGTTCAGACGGAAAATATGAAACCCAGTGGGGAGACCTTTCACGGGTAGCAGCGATCTGCATAGACGACAGGTCCGGTGAAGAACTTGTGTACATCGGTGAGTATTTCTGCGGAATCGCCACCAACGATATCGGCTCAGATCTTGGCCCACGTGTGACAATAATGGACACCAAGGGGAACGTATTGGCCAGAGTGGGACGCGAAAGTTATGGAGAACAGCCGGGACGATTTTATTCTCCTCACGGAATCGCCGTGGATTCCAAGGGAGACATATACGTAGCCGAGGTCTCTTGGACCGACTATGGTCGGCATATGGATCCGCCGCGCGAACTACGTTCAATGCAAAAGCTAGTTCGGGTTTCGGATTAACGACTGATGCTTGACTCGACGGTGAGTTCAAGGAACAGGTCTATTGATTTCGACCTGCCGGCCTCAGCGAGCAGTTCAGACTGTCGGTAAATCGCTAGCTTGGTTGACCTAAGGCAACGTACCGACCGACGTATTCTTCTTGTTCCGCTATGTCAATCGCACCAGGGCGTGCAATCCGGACTTGAGCTATAGCCAGATCGTTAGGGAGACCAAATTCAATCAGCAACAATGCGGCTATCGTACCGGACCGGCCCAGACCGCCCCTGCAATGGACCAGTACGTTATCTCCCTGTTTGATCATTTGTAAAATATCAGGGGCTATCTCAGTCCAGACACCACTAAATGACTCATCAGGTGCCCTCATATCCCGGATCGGGAGATGGAACCATTGCATCCCATGATCAAGGACGGCCTGTCCTAATTTGGGGACTTTATTAGCGGACAATTCATCATCAGTCATCAAGGTGACGATAGCCGTGGGATCGAAATCACGTTGGATCGCCGTCAGATCCAA
>Ga0066854_10000822_pt1 | contig 10863 bp, 3 predicted proteins | sample ETNtaG_8_FD_65494 | JGI IMG/M metagenome (GOLD analysis project Ga0066854, IMG submission 65494) | Marine microbial and viral communities from oxygen minimum zone, Eastern Pacific Ocean - ETNP201406SV75 | ecosystem: Environmental > Aquatic > Marine > Oceanic | place: Pacific Ocean: Eastern...
ATGGTCAGGGACTTCGACACCATCTCGATATGCCTCTCCAAGGGCCTCGGTGCGCCTGTCGGATCGGTCCTGGTCGGAGACGCTGCGACCATCGCCGAGGCTCACAGGTGGCGCAAGACGTTCGGAGGTGGAATGAGGCAGTCAGGGATCCTCGCCGCTGCAGGCCTCTACGCGCTTGAGAACAACATCGAAAGACTCGCCGAGGACCATGCGCGAGCCCGCCGCCTTGCCGAGGCGGTGGACGCCATGGAGGCGTACTCAATCGACCTCGGCGCGGTGCAGTCCAACATGGTCTTCATCAATTGCAAGAAGGGCGGCGCAAAGGCTCTCGTAGATACCTTGTCCCAGCGGGGCATCGATGTCCTAGACTTGGAGCAGGGTGTAGACTACGGAGATGTATCGACAGTCAGGGCGGTAGTGCATCTACACGTCACCGACGATGATATCGATCGGGCGATTGCCGGGTTCGATGCCGCTCAATGACCCGGAAGCATTCAATATCCGCGTGGCTCGGGCAAAATGTGAGAGCATCAACCATCCTACTCATCTCGCTGCTATTGCTGGTTCCGAACCAAGCCACGGCAACCAACGAGCAGAGTTCGATGTGGCATGATGCAAGGACAGGAGTCGACGGAGGAGTTCTCGGCGCGCTGGAGTTGTCGCTGACCAATGAGACGACAGGCGGCGAAATCATCCTTGACTACTCTGAGATGACCCCGGTGGTTGAGGTCTACACCGCTACCTGGTGTTTGAACTGCGTGACCACGGAGCAGGCCCTCGACGAGGCCATAGGTGACTCCGATGTCATACGCATCCACTACCACAGGCACAGGTCCGAACCAGAGGATCCCTTCGGCAACAATGCCACAGAGCATCGCTGGGAGTCGACCTACGGCGACGCCTCGACTGCAGTTGGGGGCTCGTCCAGACTGGCTCCGACCACGGTGTTTGATGGCGAGAGGATGCATATGGGGACCTCACCGAGTTCAAGCAGCCTTGCCAATGACTACTCCACCTCTCTCATCGCCGACCAGTCCTCGTTCAGCGGGTCGGCGCGGCTGTCGGTGAGCGCATACGACTCCGAGACGGGATTCATACTGTTCTCATGGAACATAACCGGACCTACCGTCTCGGACGCTGAGGGCAACACTGCCATCATGTTGACCCCGTGGCTTCTGTTTGTCGAGGACAGCGCCAGCTTCCCGGAAGGCTCGAACGGCGTTGGCGACTACCTACACGTGCTGCACGACGCCGTAGAGCTCGATGGTCCGGGGGGCATTGGATCAGCCCAAGTCCCGGCGGCATGGGACGGCGATGACGTCTCCGTGCTACTGCTGATCGACTGGACTTCGGCCACTACCGAGTGCTGCGGTCCCAGTTGGCCGCTCCCAGGACCCGGCCTCGCTACCGTCCTGCTGTGCTTCCTCGCTGCCCTTCTGCCTTCCCGCAGAGAGCGCTGATTTACCAGATGAGGCAATTTTCCCTCAGTTGGGTTGAATAACCCCACGCCGCCATCGTGTACGCTCGGTGATGCCATGACCTCGGAAGCGCTCGTTCAGATGACCTGCGAAGAGGTGCCTAGAGGCGATATCCCGGATTGGCTCACAGAGCACATTGTGAGGCAGGCACTGGGCCCGACGGGAGCCGAGTCAGATCGCTCCGGAAGGATCCTGGTCGTCTACCCTACCGAGGAGTCCCGCAAGCAGGCGCTTGCGGGAATGCCTAGCAGTCAGGCGGTCGACAGGACGCTGCACCACACCATCGATTCGCTGAAGTCCTCGCTGGTCGCGGACCTGAGGCTGCCGAGGGTTCTAGGCACCGAGAGCGGCTTCGAGCTGGTGCTGCACGAGGCCTGTCGCCGTGAGGCGGCGAGACTCGCATTCCCGATGATCAACCCGCTGCCGGAGATGAGGTGGGGCAGGGGGAAGACCGCGGCTCTCACCGAACTGCACTCGTTCCTGTCGCGAGAGTCAGCCGCTGCCGCTTGGGACGGCCCTGGAATCGCTTCGTTCAGGACTGTCATCAGGCAGCTCGAGAAGCGATTGGGGGGAACCCACCCTGACATGGTCGCTTCCCGCATAATCGATGGCCTGAACAGTGAGGACAAGCCGTTCTCGCTGCTCGATGTCGACGGTATAATCATGCTTGACCACCCTCCGGGAGTACCTCGCTCGCACATTGGGATAATGCTCGCAGTTTCGAGGCACTGCCCGATCCACCAGCTGGCTCATCCTGGCAACTTCAGGCTCGGGCACCACGGCATGCTCCTGCTTGACCAGCATCCTGTCAAGACGCAATCGGACCTTCCTTCTTGGGTGCCGCCGCACCAGCCGGACTCGACGAGCTCCGACGCGGTTGCCAAGCGAGTGCTGCTGCAGAGGGAGAGTCACTCCTTCGATGCGGTGATTGAAATAGCGCGTGAACGCCTCGAATCGAGCGCCTCGACCAGCCTCATCATCGTGGACCCGGCGCTGGAGTCGAACCTGCCGCGATGGGGGAGGAGCCTGAGGGCACTCGGAGTCCCACTACCCCCTTCGCGCGAACCAGTGCACACTCACTCTCTGGGCCACTGGCTGGTAGCCCTAGCAACCCTGCCCCACGGTCCTGATGCGTTCTCCCTCGAGGCCTTGAGGTCACTATCTCTGCAAGCCACGCTCAGGGTGTTCGTGGAACCCGAAGATCACCCTACAGAGGGCAGGGTCCGTCCATGTGCCGACCCGGACATGCTGACGGAGTTGGCTCGCGGCGAGCACGTCCTAGGTGGCCCCGGAGCACTCGCGAAGTGGCTGCAGACGATAGCGAGACCACCGATATCGGAGCGTGACCAGTTCAGGAAGGAGTCGACGCAGTGGTGGCTTCTGTGCGTCGCCGACTCTCTGAGGCCGCTGCTCAGGGGGGAGGATCGGGCAGCCCTCGATGAGGCCAGCAGGGTGGGTTGCCACACGGGGCAGGAACTCCCACCGATGGAGTCCTCAGCCAGCGGCGATGACTGGCTGCTCTCCATCCTAGGTATGATTGACCTGGAGTCCGCGATGGAGTCTTGCGATGGCGAGGGGCCAACGCCGGCAGCGGTGGCCCAAGCCGTATTCAGGGACCTGCAGACGCTCAGGTCGATGCAGTCCAGTTTGGGCCACAGCACACCCGAGATGGGTCCGGACTGGGTCGAGGAGTTCGCTTCCCTCGTCCGCTCCACGAGCATCCAAAGCGGGGCTTCGCAAGCTTCGGGCAGAGTCAGGGTACTCACTCCAGCCGCCGCTCTCGGCTGCTCGGCAGATACCATCGTCCTAGCCAACCTCTCTAGCTCCTCGTGGGACCTCAGGACCCCGAAGATGGCCTTCCTCGGTGACGAGGAGCGACATTCGCTGGATCTGCTCCGACCGGACGGCCCCATCAGGGACGCGAGGCACCAGCTCGAGCACCTTCTCGCTGCGGCTCACGAGGTCCTAATCCTTGATCCGAGCCTCGACGACGCGTCCCCAGCAGCCGCCCCCATTCGAGAGTGGGCGGCGGCCCACGACCCCGGTGACGACGCCGAGGTGATGCGCGCCGAGCCCGAGCGACCTGTCAGCCCGCGTGGTCTCAGGCAGTCCGACGGGGCTTCTCTCAGGAGTATGCTCCCACCCGGCCGACCACCGCTCAACCCCAGCGCCGTATCGATATCGATGGACTCGGAGTTGCAGCGCGACCGCCAGCGGCGACAACCGAGCCACGCCGATGACGACGGCTACCTAGCACAGGCTGCCGCCCCACATCTGTTCTCCATCGATAGGAAGGATCTGACCCGCCGAATACCGGCTGGCATCGAACCCCCCCGCTCGCACGACAGGTGGCCCGTAGTAGGGGGCTTCGTCGCTGGAGGCAAGAGGACCCCCACCATCGACCCCCGACCGTTCGCTCCCCACGCGACCGGTACGGAAGTCAGCGACTCGAGACACGGTCATTCGGTGGGAGCCGGGCAGAATGTCCCACTCTGGTCACCGAGCAGGCTGCATGAATGGCTCAAGTGTCCGAGGATGGGCTGGCTGTCGAACGGACTCAGGGCAGAGGAGGACGAGCTGCAGGCAGAGGACCTCGATCCACGGATCCACGGGGAGTTGCTCCACAACGTCCATCACGACCTGATCTGCCAGACCCTCGGGTTCGACATCGGGACAGAGAGGGCCTTCGGAGCAGACGGTTCTGTCAGCAGCGTAGCCCGATCCGGCAGGAGCGAGAACGAGCTGATGCGCATAGCACTGGAGTCCCTGGACAGCCGCGCACCATGGCTTGACAGGACAGATGCGGTCTCGACCCACAGGCTGATGATCCTGACTGGGATGAATAGGGAGGAGTGGAACCGGTGGCTGGCCGATCCCGGCCCCATACCGCCGTCGGGAAGGGTCGGAACCATCGTCAGGGCCGAATCGGCAGTCCGCCACGCCGCACCGGTATGTCTCGAATGGAGCATGGCCGACTTCGATGAAGAAGGCATCGAGCTCTCGATACCCACGGAGCTCACTAGAGGTGAGGAACTCCCGTCGATTCGACTCCGTGGCTACATCGACAGGGTCGACATCCTGCCGATGGATGAGGCCGCCAACGAGTGGCTAGACCCAGATGGGGACGAGAGCATCGCTCCACTCAGGGTCCACGGTTCGGGTTGGAGGCCACGCCGCCTGGTGGCGATAAGGGATCTCAAGACCTCTGAGAGCAAGGCTGCGAAGAACCGCCATTCCGACGGGCTGCTCGACGAACTCCAACTGGCACTGTACGCGAGGGCATGGGAGATTGCCCATCCCGGTGATCTAGTGGTCGCTGCCGGCATCTCCCTGTTCAGCCATCACACCGAGCACATGCTGGAACTGTCATCGAAGTACTCGGCCTCGCACGACAAGCTCTTGCTCGGTACACGCACGGACATCACGGCATCTCTGCACAGGTTCTGCGACGAGCCACCTTCGCCGCGCAGCGATCACTTCAGGGCATGGCTCGCACAACGCCTAGCGGTGGCTCTGCGCGTCGCAGCAGGGGCCGCTGCAGGCAGGGTCCATCCGACCCCGTCCCCGGGTGTGTGCGGTTACTGCCCGGCGAGGAACGTCTGCGAAGTCAGGATGGAGGCCGGTTTCTGATGCGTCTCAACACCGCCCAGCGTCTCGCGCTCAATCTGGATGCGCACATCGTCATCGACGCCGGGGCGGGCACTGGCAAGACCAGCACAATCGTCGATCGCGTCATCGAGCACTACCTGACCGAGGATCAGAGAGCGACTCGCCTGCTGCCTAAGCCGGAGCGACCCTCCAGACTGCAGGGGGGGATGATTGCCGCCTCAGCATCAGAGCGCATCGACCTCAGGGAGTGGGGCGGCCTGCTTCCGGGTGAGGTCGTGCTGCTGACCTTCACCAATCGCGCAGCTGACGAGATGAGGGACCGCCTGCGACGGAGCATCGCTCGGTTGCAGCCCGGTCCCACAGGCGATGACGGGACTCGGCGCAGTGACCCGAGAATCAGGCAAAAGGGATTCAGTGAGCAGCTCCTGACCCTGCTGGAGGACGCGCCGATAGGGACAATCGACTCGTTCCTCAACCAACTGGTCTCGCCGTACCGCGGCATCCTCGGAGACGCCCTGAGCCGGGACAACGTCTCGGACGCCGGCAGGATTCTGCTGGTGGAGTCCGCCCTGAACACCTTCTGGAGGCTGCCCAGCTCGGTCTCTCACATCGGAGAGGCGGTCGATGCGGGCATCCCGGCCGAGATCGCGCCAGATGTACTAGCGGCCAGAGATAGGATTGCGCGGCACTACTCGGGGAGGCGCGCTGCAGCTAGGGTGCTGCGCAGCCTAGTGGGGCGATCCGTGTTCATCGAGGAGGCAGCTCGCATGATGATGGATGGCGACAGCATCACCGCCGAGCTGCTGCACCAGCAGATTATGGCATCGGTAGATGCCGACGAGGTCACCGAACACACGGCTGAGGTCCATTCGATCACACAGCGCTTCTGCGAGCTGGTGAGGGAGAATTCAGCGACCATGGCGCTCGCCGGCTGGCCGGCTGATTCCAGGATGGCCTGCTTGGACGTCCTCAGCAGCGAGGGGCCGCCCGAGGACGCATGGGGGCAGCTGACGTGGCTGAGTCACATCCTAGTCTGCACCCTCAACTCATCAGCCCTGATGAAGAGCAGCCTAGCCTTCTTCCCCCACGCCCACCTCCCCTCCGACTCGTGGGAGGCTGGAATAGAGAAGTACTCGAGGATACCAAATCCGAGCACTAAGGCACGCGTCAAGGCCGAGATTACTGGCATAGTAGCCGACCTCAGAGCCGCTTGGTCCTCCGACCGCGGCAAACTGATGCTGCACTTCACGCGGGTCGCCCTGCTGCTCAGTGACGCGACTCCCCCCGCCTCGCCCGCCAATTGGACTCCCCCCCTCTCTCCGCTCCCGATCCCTCTGCCCGAGCGACTCGATACCCCCGCTTCCAGTCACCACTTCACCCTCGATGCCGAGGTGCGTAATCTGCAGGACCTGTACCTCGCTCACCGGGGCTTCCAAGGCATCATCCAGAAGCTCAAGGAGCGTGACGAGGTCCACGACTTCGACGACATCCAGAGACTGGCGGGCGACCTGCTTCTGGCTAACTGCCCCTCCACTTGCAGGTCGTTCTACCACTCTTCGATGCAGGATGCACTTGACTCGATGACGGACAGCCCGTGGCGCGATGATCACATCCACGCCGCATTTGCAGCCCTTGAGCGGCTGGAGGCCGATCCCAGCAGGGCCGGGGAGGCGGCCTCGAACCTCGGCGCCATCCGCGCCGACCTCGAGAGCCGGATGGAACTGCTGGGGGCAATCAGGAGGCGCTACCGGGCCTTCATCATCGACGAGGCTCAGGACAACTCGCCGCTGCAGTGGAGGTTGCTCTCGAGGCTGTGGGGCGAGAGGCGCGTGGACGAGGGCGAGCCGAGCGCCCCTGACACCCCCTGGCAGCCAACGGTCTGCTACGTGGGAGACGTCAAGCAGAGCATCTACGCATTCAGGCAGGCAGAGGTCACCGGCTTCCTCGAGTTCGCGAGGCAGCTGATGATGGTGAACGACCACGAACTGGCGAGCGTTGGCGAGCTGACTCGCAAGCCAGCGCTCAGGAGCGACGCCCGCAGCCGCGATCCGAGGAACGCACACGCGCTGACCATCGCAACAGCCACCGAGCACATGGAGCAGGGGGGGAGGGACCTAGTGGCCTGGATTCCCTTCGATGCGACCGATCGCGACCTGCCCGCACCAAGCGGGACCGAGGTCGAGAACCGCAGGAGGGGACTGATTGCCCTGCAGGTGAACTACCGCACCAGCGGGGGCCTTCTGAGAGCGATGAACGAGTGGTGGGAAGACGTCTTCTCGGACAGGCACCGACTCTTCCCCAACGGCGATTTCTACGCCACCCCCCAGACACTATTCGCATGCCCTGACAAGCGCGACTCCCCCGGAGCCATCGAGTGGATCTGCCCGTTGAGCACCGGGGGCGAGTCCAATCCTCCCACCGATCTGACCACGCACTTGGACCCGTTCGGTGCGGGCAAGCCCGATTCCCTCGAGCGCCAGGCCCTGCTGATAGCCCGACGCGTTGGCAGTCTCATCGATGGCTCCCCAGTCAGAGTCAGGTCAGCAGATGGGAAGTGGCACCAGGTGGACGCCGAAGACCCTGTTGCACCCAATGAAATCATGATACTGCTCCCCACTAGGCCGAATATCAGGGACATCGTCATCAGACATCTCCACGACCATGGAATCCCGGCTCAAGCCGACCGGGAGGGAGGGCTGCTGAACCGGCCGGCCGCACACGCCATCGAGGGGCTGCTGCAGCTAGTCGCGAGACCTAGGTCGCGTCACCACGCTGCTTGGGTAGCCCGCTCCGTCCTGATTGGCATGGACGACGCCCAACTGCAGGACTACATCGGAGGCGCACAGCGAGGGGAAGACCTGCTGTCCCGGCTGATAGGGCACTGCTCGAGCGAGCGTCAGCGGGCTCTGGTCGAGAGGTGGCGCCAACTGTCCGGAGCGGGCCGCCTGATTGACCTGCTGGACGAGACCATAGACAGGTCTGACCTACTCACTGCCTACCCCGACCCCGTCTCGCTTCAGGATGTCGAGCAGATCGTCGACGTCGTCAGGGCGCTGGCCGCCGAGGTCGGCGGCGACGCAATGGTACTAGCGGACAGGATACGCGACCTCAGGGAGCGCAGCTCCGACGCCCTCGAGGCCATCACCGTCCCGCCGGGCGATGCAGTCAGGGTGATGACAATCCACAGTGCCAAGGGGCTCGAGGCCAAGGTGGTGGTACTGGCTGACGTCTTCTCCAACAGACAGACCAACATGAGGAACGAGGACCTCAGTCGCCTGATAGTAAGCCCCGAGCTCTTCGCAGGCAATCCCAAGCCGTGGTCCAGCGATTCCTCACCGCACTCCGCGGTGTGGTCTCACGTCCGAGTGCTGCACCAAGCTCGCAAGGATGCCGAGGCCCGCAGGCTGCTGTACGTAGGAGCCACACGCGCGGAGGAGAGGCTGATCGTGGTGGGCTCGAACAGGGGGACGGAGTGGGCCGACGGAGAAGGTCTGCGGATGCCCTGGACATACGACAAGAAGATTCCCCAACTGGGCCAGATGTGGATCGAGTCGCTGCGACAGGGCTCGTCGAGGAGGGCCGAGGCCGCATCGCCGTGGCTCGACGAGGACGACGACGAGAGCACCCCGGTCATCAGAACCAGGGGCCATCGAACCTTCGATCCTGCCAGGATGTTCTCCAACGCCTCTCTTGGTGGCGACGCGACTCTCCCGGGCATGCTGGTGCTCCATCACCCGGACTGCTTCGGGGATGCTGACGAATCGCCAGTGCTGACCCCGCTGCAGCGCATCGAGAGACTGGATGACGCCTCCCGCTCCACGGTCGTGACCGAGAACCCCCCCGCACCTCGGCAGGACTCGGCCCCCAGAATCAGAATCTCGCCGAGCAGACTCCCGGTGTTCCAGGAGTGCCAACGCCGACAGTGGTTCGAGACCAGAGGTGGCCTGAGTCCGGAGCCGATAGCCTCCGGTGGGCAAGCGCATTCCTCGAAGGGGATGCCGGACAACGTGGACCCTGCAACTCTCGGCACTGTCTTCCACAGGATTCTGGAGATAGGAATCGGCAATCCCGGCCTCGACGGCGAGCCAGCGAGCTCGCCCCTTCCAGCATCATGGACGGAACACAGGGAGGACCACCTGTCAGACCCCGAGACCCATTCCACGGCGTTCACAGAGCTCCTCCCGCCCGACGCCGACCTCAAGCGAACCCGTCTTTTGGTAGAGGGCATGGCAGAGCGCATTGGCTCCGGGCCTCTAGGCAGGATGGTGGAGCGCCAATCGGTGAACGACCACAGGCTCGAGGGACTCAGAACGGAGATGCCCTTCCACATCGCCCTCGACGTCGAGACCACAGGCTCTGTCAGACAGCGTTGGAGCCCCGAGGGCCCCGAGCCTCTGGCGAGCATTGATCAGGCCACCATCGAGATGAGCGGAATCATCGACCTCGTGCTGTGCACGGCGACCTCCAGCGGCGATTCCACCATCAGAGCGGTCGACCTGAAGACCGAGGACGCCGGATTGATCGACAATGACTCCTCCGAGGGACTCCTCGAGGCCCTCGGCTCGGAGGACGCTGGACCCGCTTGCGAAGCCGAGCTTGAGATACTGAGCAAGCACCGCATGCAACTGGCCCTGTACTACCGAGCGTTGCAGAGCATAGAGGATGCGAGAAAGGCGGCCGACCTGAGTTGCAGGATCGTGCTGCCGCCTGCCATACTGGTCGGAGTGACGGGCAGGATGGTCGAGTACCCCAGGGAGATGCTGGATCGAGCATCACAGGAGCTGGAAGAACTGCTCGTCAGAACCGCTGACATGGCTCTGGCCTCGGACGCTCCGCTGTCAGATTTCGATAGACTCCCAGCGGAGTCTGCCCACATCTGCGAGAACTGCCCGTTCCACCGCGGCGCGCTGCCTATCTGTGGCCCTGCGGAGCAGTGAATTCTCAGACGAAGACTCCATGTGCTGAGGACCTCACACAAGTCCATGGAGCCAGATCTCGATGCCCTCGCCCAACGTAGCGACGAGTTGTGGGAGGAATCGATACTCCCCAGTCTGATGGATTTCGTGGCCATCCCCGCTCTCTCCCCCGGATTCGACCCCGATTGGGCCGAGACCGGGGATCTTGACGCCACCGTCGAGTTGTTCTGCGGCTGGCTCGACTCCCAGTCTATCAACGGCCTGTCCTACGAGGTCCACCGCATCGGAGAGCGCAGCCCGGTGCTGCTGGTGACTATCGAGGGCACAGGCCCGGGGGAGGTGCTGTTCTACTCTCATCTCGACAAGCAGCCGGCCCGTCCGGAGCTGTGGTCAGAGGGGCTGCACCCGTGGAAGGCGGTTCGACGTGAGCCGTGGTTGTTCGGTCGCGGGGCGCTCGACGACGGATACGGCGGCTACCTCTGCGTGACCTCGGTCAGGATGCTGCAGGAGCAGGGTGTTGCCCACCCAACATGTCGATTCATCATCGAGACCTGTGAGGAGTCCGGCTCGTTCGACCTCCCTGAGTACCTCGACGCCCTGACCGACGACCTCGGCAGCCCCGACCTCATCGTCGTGCTCGACACGGGAGGAGGCGACTACGAGCACGTCTGGGTGACCAGTGCGCTGCGCGGACTGCTGGCCGGCACCCTCTCTGTACAGGTCTCCCACGAAGGCATCCACTCAGGCCACGGGGGAGGTGTGATACCCTCGTCCTTCAGGATAGCAAGGATGCTCCTCGACAGGGTCGAGGACTCGGATAACGGCGAGGTGCTGATCCCTGGGATGCACGTGCCAATCAC
>Ga0066854_10000827_pt1 | contig 10824 bp, 13 predicted proteins | sample ETNtaG_8_FD_65494 | JGI IMG/M metagenome (GOLD analysis project Ga0066854, IMG submission 65494) | Marine microbial and viral communities from oxygen minimum zone, Eastern Pacific Ocean - ETNP201406SV75 | ecosystem: Environmental > Aquatic > Marine > Oceanic | place: Pacific Ocean: Eastern...
GGCGCGGCTCGCACAGCGACAGCACTACAGGGACGTGGTTGCCATGTCCCGGGACGACAAGATCGCCTGCGGTGCCTACGTCTACTTCACGTTCCTTCGGCCCTTTGCTGAAATTGCCGGGGTGGCCGGCACCATCGACTGGACCTGTCCGCGCGACACTTCTGAGGACCTCTACGGGTTGGTGACGGCGGATGTTGATCCCCCGGAACGGAACCCGGACGACGTGCCCTACCCCTTGTACACGTAGATCGGGGTATCAGATGAGAGTTCCGGACCTGGAGGATGAGAACCGTCACGAGCCGGAACCGGACCTGTTCTGGAACGAGTCCTACTACCTCGACTGGTTCGACTCCGACGGCCGCACGGGCGGCTATGTGCGCCTGGGCCTCTATCCGAACCTGGGCGTGTCCTGGGTCTGGTGCTGCCTGGTGGGCGAGGATGAACCCACCGTCCTGGTGGTGGACCACGAGGCGCCCCTTCCGGCACCCGCCGAACTACAGGTCAGGGCATCCGGGTTGTGGGCCGAACTGCGGGTCGATGAGCCGTTGGAGCACTTCAGCGTCAACGTGGAGGCCTACGGCGTCGCCGTGGCCGATCCGGCGGATGTCTACCGTGGCGGTTCCGCAGGGATCCGCGGTGACAGGGTGGCGGTGGGCGTTGACCTCGGGTGGGAGACGGATGGTCCTGAGGAGGCCCCTGAAGGCGCTCTGCCGTGGGCATTCCACTACGGGCTCATCCCCAGGTACGAGGTTCCGTGCCGCGTGTCCGGCGAGGTGACGGTTGGTGACCGGCTGGTGAAGGTGGACGGTTGGGGTCAACGCGACCACTCGTGGGCCGTTCGCGACTGGTGGACCCACGGGTGGATCTGGTTCTCGGGCCGCCTGGATGACGGGGAACGCTTCCATGTGGTGGTCGCTGCGGACCGTGAGGTGGGCATCGGCTACCGATCGACCCCCGCTGGCCTGGTGGGTAGCTACGAGGTGGCATCGGTGCCCGCATCGGGACCGGATGGCATTCCCGCCAGCGGGATCGTCACACTCGGTGACGTTACGTTCGAGCTGGATCCAGTGGGCTGGGCGCCTGTGCTGCTCGTCAACCCCGACGACGGTCGTGAATCCAGGCTTCCGCGGGGCCTCATGGCTGTCACCGCCGATGATGGACGCAGTGGCCACGCCTGGGTGGAGTACAACCAGCCCCAGGGCGGCTGAGTCAGGATCGGCGACGGGCGAGGGAGTCGAGGCCCAGCACTACCACCATGGCGGCCACTGCCAACAGCAGGGGCACTGGCATCTCCGAGGCGGTCGGCCAATCCAGGGATGCACCCGAGACCACCTCGGTGCTGTCCCTTTCGATCACGCCGACACCGTTGGGCCAGGGCCAGAGCACCCGTAGCGAGCCGACCATCAGGCCGATCAGGGCTGCCAGCACGAGGTCGTGGTGGCGATCCAGCAGGCGACCCAGCAGGGTGGAAAAGAGCGCAAGGCCTGTGACGGCACCCAGGCCGAACAGGGCCAGGTCGCCCAGCATCCTGTCGTCGACCGCTCCCAGGACGTGGCTGTACATGCCGAGCATCAATAGGAGGAATGCGCCCGAGATTCCGGGGAGGATCATGGCGCAGATGGCGACCATTCCGGATACGAACAGGGCTGCGGCCGACGGGTCCGCCACCGGGCCAGCCTGCCAGTCAAGGGCCACGAACAGGGCGACGGCAACTGCGGCCATCAGGCCCACCCCCCCTGTGGTCCAGGAGTCGGGAATTCGCCGGGCGATCAGGATCGAGGCCAGTACCAGCCCTAGAAACAGCCCAGCCATGGACTCGGGATGGTTGGCCAGGCCGGCTTCGATCGGGCCGGCAAGCGCTGTCACAGCCACGGCGACCCCGACCAGCAGAGGAAGGAGGAACACCCATTCGACCGACCGCGCACGGGTTAGAGAGCCCCGCAGGTCGCCACGGAGAAGAAGGCCCAGCGACCTTGATCCGTTCCTGACCGAATCGATGAGACGGTCGTAGATGCCGAGAAGAAGGGCGATGGTTCCACCCGACACCCCCGGAACCACATCAGCGGCCCCCATGCACAGCCCGCGGAGCATGTGCACCGCCGCACGGCGGCATCCGGTCACGTGTCGGTGTCCGCCGTGAACGGTGCGAGCCCTTCAGTCAACTCGGCCGGGGCCCTGGTCGGCCTGCCGTTCGAGTCGGTGATAGCGGCCCGGACCTGCTGGGTGGCCATCACGTCGTCTCCCCGGAGGATTCGTTGGCGCCAGATAGACGACGCTCGCCGGGTCTCAACCACCTCGGTCTCGACCACGAGCGAATCACCGGCCTCGACCGACTTTACGAAAGCGGTTTCAATGTTGGTGACCACGAATCTGTAGCCCTGTTCGTCAAGGTCGCTGAGGCCCAGGCCCACGGCATCGAGCAACTCGATGCGTCCCGTTTCGAAGAGTTGGACGTATACCGAATGGTTGAGATGTCCGTACGGGTCCAGTTCGTAGAAGCGGACCTTCACCGGATGGAGGTGTGCTGGCACCCGTGTGACGCTAGTGCCTTGTCGAGCGTTGCCATGGACGGGTAGACACAGCGGATCCGTGGCTAGCCTCCGGTCCCATGGCCGGGGGAATCGAAGTCGACCTGTTCGTGGAGGTCTTCGGCGATGACGACGCCGAGCCGGTTCTGCTCATCTCCGGTGCGGACGCCCACTGCACCCGTTGGACGCCGGCGCTGGTCGATCCCCTTGTAGCTTCCGGCTTTCGTGTTGTGCGCTTTGACAACAGGGACAGCGGGCTCTCGACCAAGGTTGCCTCCGATATCGGCTACACCCTTGACGACATGGCGATCGATGCCCTCTCTGTCATGGACGGTCTCTCAGTCGACTCAGCCCACGTGATCGGTCGATCAATGGGTGGCATGGTTGGACAGGTGCTGGCGCTCACGAATCCTGAGAGGGTCCGGTCGCTCGCCCTGCTCTGTTCATCCCCGGGGCTGGGCGATGAACGGCTCCCGTCGGCGGCCGACTGGTTGGTCGACAGGATGGCCGAAAGGCTCTTCGCTCCGCCTCCCGCAGACGAGGCCGAGCGGGTGGCCTGGGTCGTGGAGCTGGATCGCCTGTTCGCTGGCCCCGGCTACCCGTTCGACGATGAGGCATCCAGATCTGTTGTCGAACTAGAGGTTGAACGCTGCTGGTATCCAGAGTCTGGCCACGGGTCCGCCGTGGGGGCCTCGCTGTCACGCCTCGACAGCCTCGGCGAGATCACCGTGCCCACACTCGTGGTCCACGGAACAGCGGATCCGGTATTTCCAGTTGAACATGCTCTGGCCCTGGCCGACGGAATTCCCGGTGCACGCCTCTGGCTCGTCGAAGGACTGGGACATGAGGTTCCCGATGCTTGCCTCCCGGACCTGCTGCCGAGGCTCCTCGAACACCTGACTGTCTGAGGCTCCCCGCGAAACGGCGCCCGTCCCGGCCGGGAGGGCGCCGTTTCTCTGAGTCCCTGATCGAGTCGTCGCGCGTCAACGTTCTCCATGGCCCAGCAGGGCGTTGGTCGCGAGAGCGTGAGGGGACCGGCTCGGTCAGGGGCCTCGTACTCACCCGCCAGGCGGGGCTCGGCTGCGTTCCTCGTACCGGTCTTCTCGCACGGTCTGCCCTCCTGTCGCTGGCGACTACCGAACGTGCTGGCCTCACTGTCGCGCCGGGCCCACCCCTTGTCAACCTGTTTGGCTCCCTATCTCTGGACCTGTAGCGACTGGTCGCCGGACACTCCTGCGGCTCACCAGACGTTCGCCTTCGGAGTACCCGGCACCCAGCCGCGCCCCTGCCTCCTGGAGGACTGAGACCGCAACCACCTGAGGTGTCAATCGCGCAGATTCGGTTAATCCAGGGGGCCCTTCGTTCCTCTGGCCTTTCGGACACATAGCGGGTCCTGTGGTTTCAGGGCCCTCCCGGGAGGAGAGGACTGGCGGGGGCCGGAGTGTCGGTGTGTCCGTAGCCGAACGTCCTGTGAAACGGAGGACGTACCGGCGATCCGGGCCGGGCGGGGGTGGTGGCAGGTGGAGCGGGGGTTCAGCGCTGGCCGGAGAGGGCCCGGTTCTTGACCTTGGCCTTCACGTAGTCACGGTTCAGGTAGGCGATGAAGTCGAGGCTTATCTCCTTGGGGCACGCCTCGTGGCACTCGCCGTGGTTGGTGCAGGGCCCGAAATAGGACTCCATTACCTCAACCATCGCCTCAGTGCGGCTCCAGCGCTCAGGTTGGCCCTGCGGAAGAAGTGCCATGTGCCCGACCTTCGCCGAGGTGAACAGCTGCGCTGCCGAGTTCGGGCAGGCGGCCACGCACGCACCACAACCGATGCAGGCAGCAGCGTCAAATGCCTGCTCGGCCGCCTCCCTGGGGACTGGTGTGAGGTTGGCGTCGGGTGCGGCTCCGGACCCCACCGAGATGTAGCCACCGCTCTCAATGATGTGGTCGAGCGGTGACCGGTCAACGGCAAGGTCGCGTATTACGGGAAAGCCCGCTGCACGGAAGGGCTCGATGATGATCTCGTCACCGTCTGCGAATTCGCGCATGTGGAGCTGACAGGTCGCCGTGGCCCTCTGTGGGCCGTGGGCGCGGCCGTTGATCATCACACCACAGGTTCCACAGATGCCTTCGCGGCAGTCGGACTCGAAGACGATCGGTTCCTCACCGCGGTCGTTGAGCTGCTCGTTGAGGAGGTCGAGCATCTCGAGGAATGAGGCGTCGGTGGTTATTTGCTGCGGGTGGGTTTCGAAGCGGCCAGGGGTGTCGGGGCCGTCCTGTCGCCAGACCCTGATGGTGACGGAGATGGTGTCGCTCACGGCTGGCTCCTACTTGTACGAGCGCTGTGAAAGCGCAACGTTGTCGAATGTGAGCTCTTCGACATGACGGGTCTGCGGTGTGTCTGGACCGTTCCACTCCCAGGCGGCAACGTGGGAGAAGTTGTCGTCGTCACGCTGGGCCTCTCCCTCGGTGGTCTGGTGTTCCTCCCTGAAGTGGCCGCCGCACGACTCCTCTCGTTCAAGTGCGTCGCGGGCCATCAACTCGGCCAGGTCGAAGAAGTCGGCAACCCTTCCCGCCTTTTCCAGGGACTGGTTGAGCGTGTCGGCGCTGCCGAGGACCCGGACGTCCCTGTGGAACTCTTCTCGGAGCGCCGGGATGTCCGACAGGGTCTGCCTGAGTCCCTGTTCGTTCCTTGCCATTCCGATGTTGTCCCAGACCATGCGGCCCAACTCCCGGTGGAAGTGGTCGACAGACCTGCTTCCGTTGGTTGAGAGCCACCTGCTGGTTTCGTCCTCGATCCCAGTGACAGCTGAGGTGAACACCGGGTCGTCGGTGGGTACGACTGAGTCTCCCAGTAGGCCGGCCAGGTCGTCGCTGATCGTGTATGGAAGGACGAAGTAGCCGTCGGCCAGTCCCTGCATGAGGGCGCTGGCACCCAGGCGGTTGGCGCCGTGGTCGCTGAAGTTGGCCTCGCCGATGGCGTACATGCCCGGCACGTTGGTCATCAGGTGGTAGTCGACCCAGAGCCCGCCCATCGTGTAGTGGCTGGCGGGGTAGATGCGCATCGGGCTCGAGTACGGGTTCTCGCCGGTGATGCGCTGGTACATGTCGAAGAGGTTTCCGTAACGGGCGGCGATGGCGTCCTGGCCGTCACGTTCGATGGCTGCGGCGAAGTCGAGGTAGACGCCGTTGCGGAGTGGTCCGACGCCGTGTCCTGCGTCGACGACCGTCTTTGCGTTGCGGGATGCCACGTCCCTGGGGACGAGGTTTCCGAACGCCGGGTACTTGCGTTCGAGGTAGTAGTCGCGTTCAGCCTCTGGGATGTCGCCTGCCTGCCTGCTCTCATCGGCTGTTGAGGGAACCCAGATGCGGCCGTCGTTGCGCAGCGACTCGGACATCAGGGTCAACTTGGATTGGAAGTCGTCGCTGGCGGGAATGCAGGTCGGGTGGATCTGTGTGTAACAGGGGTTGGCGAACAGGGCGCCGCGTCGGTGGGCCCGCCAGGCTGCTGTGACGTTGCACATCATTGCGTTGGTGGACAGGAAGTAGACGTTGCCGTATCCACCGGTTGCCAGGACCACGGCATGTGCGGAGTGGGGGGTCACCTCGCCCGAGAGCAGGTCACGGGTGACGATTCCGCAGGCCCGACCGTCCTTGAGCACGACGTCGAGGAGTTCGGACCTGTTGTGGAGCTCGACGGTACCCGCAGCGACCTGTCGCATCAGGGCCGAGTAGGCACCCAGCAGGAGTTGCTGGCCGGTCTGGCCGCGCGCGTAGAAGGTGCGTGAGACCTGGGCACCACCGAAGGAGCGGTTGTCCAGCAGGCCGCCGTAGTCGCGGGCGAATGGAACCCCCTGGGCGGTGGCCTGGTCAATGATGTTTACCGACACCTCTGCGAGGCGGTGGACGTTCGCCTCGCGGGAGCGGTAGTCGCCGCCCTTGACGGTGTCGTAGAAGAGGCGGTGTACGGAGTCGCCGTCGTTCGGGTAGTTCTTGGCTGCGTTGATGCCGCCCTGGGCGGCGATGCTGTGGGCCCGGCGCGGGCTGTCGTGGAAGGTGAATGCCTTGACCCTGTAGCCGAGTTCGCCCAGAGTCGCTGCGGCTGATGCTCCGGCGAGGCCGGTGCCTACGACTATGACCTCGAACTTCCGCTTGTTCGATGGGTTGACCAGGTTCATCGAGAACTTGTGGTTCTCCCACAGGTCGGCGATGGGCCCGTCGGGGACCTTTGAGTCCAGAACCATCGAGTTGGGTTGGGGAGCGGGGGCGGGTTCCATCAGTGTCCCTCTGCCTCTTCGGCGAGGCAGACAAGGCCGTCGCTGTCGTTGACGGGGCACGCCCGGTTGTCTTCGTTGATGAGGCCGGTCTGGGTGAGTATCGGAAACGACAGGTTGCCGATCAGGATCAGGCCGGCGATGCCGGTTGCCAGGCCTCGTCGCAGGTGGTTGTAGCGGGGGTTGTTGACTCCGAGGCTCTGGAAGATGGACCAGGCACCGTGGAATATGTGGAGGGCGAGAGCGACGTTGGCCACCACGTAGAGGATTGCCACCGGCAGGCTCGCCAGCGACGTGGCCACGTTATGGTACGGATCGCCTCGGACGAAGTCGGGGCCGAGCCACCATCCCCACGTCAGGTCGGCCAGGTGGAACAGCAGGTAGAGGGCGATGATCGGGCCGGTCCAGCGCATTGTGCGGCTGGCGTAGGTGGCGGCGATGTGGTCACGGCCACCGGCGTACCTCTTGGCTCCGCTCATGAGGCTGGCGTCGTCGCTGGAGTGGCGGCTCATGTCCTTGAGGGTGATTGCGGCGTGCAGGTGCAGGGCGAACATTCCCGTCAGGCCGAGGCGCATCAGCCAGAGGATGAAGCTCTTGGGGACGAGGCCGCCTCCGAGGGTGCGGAGGGTCTCTGCGTACTCGTACATGCGGGCCGGGCCCTCGTACACGTGCAGGTTGCCGACCATGTGGATGAGGGCGAAGCCGACAAGGCCGATGCCTGTGAGGGCCATGACCCATTTGCGGCCAACGGCGCTCTGGTAGATGTTGAGCGGGAACGGCCAGGCGCGCTTGCGGGTGCGTACCGGGCCAACCCGGTATCGCTCGCGGGTGCTCTGCGCCATTGGTTTCTCCGGGCCCTCGGGCGGTTGGACAGGTGCCTGATCTGCCTCAGAAGGTAGCGGGGAGATCCGGTGTCCGCGCGCTCCGGGTGGCGCGGTGGGGGTCAGGCATCACCTGCGGTGTCGGTCAACTCCGGGTCATAGTTCCGTTGTCGAACACGACCCGGTCTGCGACCCTCGTCTGGAAGAGGACGTCGCTGCCGTCTGCCCAGATGTGGACGTCAAGGGTTTCACCTGGCATTACCGGCGACTTGAAGCGGCCACCCATGCTCGTGAAGCGGGTCGGGTCGGAGTCACAGGCACCGTGCAGGAGGGCACGGCCGGTGAAGCCGTAGGTGCACAGGCCGTGGAGTATCGGCCTGTCGAAACCGGCCATCGCGGCGAAGGTGGGGTCTGAGTGGAGCGGGTTCCTGTCGCCGTTGAGGCGGTAGAGGAGGGCCTGGTCCGTGCGTGTCTCGTAGGAGATGATCGTGTCGGCGGGTCTGTCAGGTAGTTCCCAGGTGTTTGACGGCCCTCGGTCGCCTCCCCAGCCTCCCTCGCCTCCGATGAACAGGCCCGACCTGACAGACCAGAGCGGGTTTCCGTCGGTGTCGGCCACGTCGGCCTCGATGTAGACGAGCGCTGCCTTTCCCTTGTCGTAGATCTCGGCGACCTTTCCCGTCGACACGGCGGTTCCTTCGACTGCCAGGGGTTGATGCAGGGTGATGTGCTGCTCAGCGTGCAGCAGCGCTGCCAGGTTGAAGTCGCCGAAGCCGGGCCTGTTGCCACCACCCATCACCACCACCTGGGTGGGTAGGGCCGCCTGTGTGACGTTGTTGCTGTTCTCGGTCGTGAACTCCAGTTCAAAGCCTGTTGGGTCGGTGATTCCGGCGCCGACTCCGAGCGAGTAGAGCAGGCTTTCGGCGGATGTCCAGGAGAACTCGGATGGTTCACCTGCGGTTCCTGCTGCGTCCGGGTTGATCGGCATCTCATGCTCCTGAGTCGCTGTCGGCAGCGATGCTATTTGACCCTGTGGGTCGGAGCCAACAGCGGGCCGGCGGTTCCCCCTCACTACGGTTCTGGAATGGAATGCCCCGAAATGGGTGGGTGACTTGAGCATCGGTGACCCGGCTGACCCCGATCCGACCCTTCTGCGGGTCGGGCCGCTCAGGCGGTGGTTCGACGAGGTTGGCCTGGGTACAGGATCCGACATCAGCTTTGAACGGGTGGCCGCCGGTGAGTCCAACGAGGTGTTCATTGTCCGCCGGGGTGGTTCGACCTGGGTGCTGCGTCGGCCCTCTGCGGTTCCCCTGTCGGTCGAGGGGGCCAACACGACCATGGTTCGTGAATACCGGTTCCAGGGTGCACTTGACGGGTCGGGAGTACCCCATGCGAAGCCGTTGGCCCTGTGTTCGGATACTGAGGTGACCGGGGCGGTCTTCTACGTAATGGAGTTCGTCGATGGTCTGGTGCTCGCAGATCCACCGTCGGAGGAGGTCGGTGGCCGATCCGCCGGCCGCCTCGTGGTGGAGCAGATGATCGACGCTCTGGCTGACCTTGCGTTGATCAACGTGGATGAAGCGGGGGTCTCCGACCTCGGCAGGCCCGACGGGTTCCTGGAACGCCAGGTCAGGCGGTGGCGTGGCCAGTTGGACGGTTACCGCAGGCGGGACCTACCCGGTATCGACGGGGTCGGGGACTGGCTGGACGAGAATCGGCCGACGGGGATGCGGGCGGGGATCATGCACGGTGACTTCAACCGCCACAACATGTTGTTCACGAGAGAACAACCGACCCGGCTGGCAGCGGTGCTGGACTGGGAGAACGCAACCGTTGGTGATCCGTTGATGGACCTCGGCTACCTGCTGAGTGGTTGGCGACCAGACGACCCGGACCTTCCCGGGCGTGACGAGTTGGTTGGCCGCTGGTCGATCCGGACCGGACGCACACCCGAGGCTCTGGGTTGGTATGCGGTAATGAGCACCTTCAAGCTGACGTGCATGCTCGAAGGGGTCCGCGTCCGCCAGGTCGATGATCCGACCCGCGAGGTCACCCCTTTTCTGGCCGATGCAGTGCTCAACCTGGCCTCCAGGGCGGCCGAGTTGATCGATGAGGCTGGTTCCTGGTGATTTCAGGCTAACCGGAATATGGGGGTTTTTCTGCCCTACCCCTTGCTTTTTCGGGAATAACAGTGGTGTAATTACACGGTTGGGAGTTGTTGTGGACACCCAGGCCCTTTGCAACGGGTTCAGGCAACCGTCCGAGGGACCGGGCGACGGAAGGCAGAACAAGATGGGCATCTTCGCCAAACCAGATCTCGACATCGACTGGCAGGAGTACTCAAACTGCCTCGGAGTCGATCCAGATCTCTTCTTCCCCGAGCGTGGAGCGAGCACCCGGGAGGCCAAGGATGTCTGCCGTGCATGCGTGGTCCGAACGGACTGCCTCGAGTTCGCACTCCAGAACGGCGAGAAGTTCGGCATCTGGGGTGGCATGAGCGAACGGGAGCGTCGTCGCATTCGGCGCCAACGTGCGCTCGAGCGTGCAGCCGCTGCAGCGCAGGCCGGCTGACCCACCTGCGTCAACGACGGTTAGAGTGCCGCCATGAACGCTATTGCATTTCTCAGCACCAACGAGCTGCTCATTGTCCTGGTAGTCGGCGTCGTGCTCTTCGGCGGCAGCCAACTCCCGAAGTTGGCACGCAACCTGGGCCGCGCCCAGAAGGAACTCCAGAAGGGCCTCGCAGAGGGCGCCAAGGAGGTTGATGCGACAGACGCCGATCCTGAGGCCAGCAAAGGCTCATGACCGACACCGCCACAGAACTCGAGCCCCAGCCACCGGTAGGTGATGTCACGGTCGTCTACCTCGGACCTGTGGCCCCCCACTGGGAGGTCAGGTCCACCTTTGGTGATCGGCAGCTGATCGAGTCGTTCCGTGACCGCATCAACGCACGGCTGATGCTTCTGCCGCCCCATGACCCACAGTTTCGGCGCAACCGGGAACGCATCAACCGCGATGCCGAACGAGAGAACGTGCTGGTCTTCTGGGACCTCGGCTACGAGGAGGAAGAAGAGGCCTGAACCTCCGGCCCCGGCACGCGACAGCAACCCCGACGATGTCGGGGCCACTGCCGAGAAGGGGGCGTTGAGGGGGCCCGCCCCCGTAGGCGGTCAGGCCGCTGTGGCTGCGACCTCCCGCCGTTGCCTGCGGATCCGGCG
>Ga0066854_10000841_pt1 | contig 10758 bp, 8 predicted proteins | sample ETNtaG_8_FD_65494 | JGI IMG/M metagenome (GOLD analysis project Ga0066854, IMG submission 65494) | Marine microbial and viral communities from oxygen minimum zone, Eastern Pacific Ocean - ETNP201406SV75 | ecosystem: Environmental > Aquatic > Marine > Oceanic | place: Pacific Ocean: Eastern...
CGTGGGCCCAGTTCGGAACCACCGACGAGATTCTCTCGCACGCCGTCGAGCTCATGGGCCGCGGCGCCGACATGTACTACACGATCCGTTCGTATGAGGTCATCGAGCGCCTTGCCAACGAAGGGATTCCTGTCCAATCTCACATCGGGCTGATCCCGACCTTCAGTCATCACGCTGGTGGTCTTCGGGTTTATGGGCGCACTGCCGACGAAGCGATGGAGATCTGGAAGACGATGCGGCGCCTCGAAGACGCCGGCTGTTTCGCCGTCGAGGTCGAATGCGTCGCCGAGGAGTTCCTCACCGCCGTCAAGGACAAGACCTCGCTGGTGACGTGCTCGCTCGGTTCCGGCCGTGGCGGAGACGTCGTGTTCTCGTTCGTCGCCGATGCCTGCGGCGAACCGTCGGAGGAAGCCCGGCCACCAAAGCACGCGTACGCCTGGGGTGACGTCGGCCGTCTTCACAAGCAGATCCACGAAGAGCGGGTCGCCGCGATGAGTCAGTTCCACGCCGAGACCCGCGCCGGCAACTTTCCCTACGACTCGACCAACATTTCCATGCTCGAGGGTGAACACGACAAGTTCCTCGAAGCGTTGGACAACGTGTAGCCGCCACACCGAAGGAGAATCGATGTCACTCACAGACACTTCGACACCGCTGTCGGACGAGTCCCGACAGCAGGTTCGCGTCGATCTGGCCGCCGCGTTCCGGTGGACCGCGCGCATGAACATGCACGAGGGCATCTCGAACCACTTCAGCTATGTCGTTGCCGACGATCCATGCACGTTCCTCGTCAACCCGTACGGCAAACACTTCTCGAAGATGCGGGCCAGCGACCTCATCACGGTGGATGCCACCGACCGGGCCGAACTCGACCGCGACGACGTCGATCAGACCGCCTGGTCGATTCATGGTGCGATTCACCGAGCGGTGCCCGAAGCTCGCTGCATCATGCATTTGCACTCCAAGTACGCGACAGCTCTCGCGAGCTTGCGGGACAAGACGCTGCCGGCGATCGACCAGAACACCGCCCGCTTCTTCGAGAGCGTCGCGATCGACGAGCGATACGACGGCATGGGAGTCGGCGATGAAGCCACGAGGCTCGCGACCGAGCTCGATGGCAAGCCGATCGTGTTGATGGGCAATCACGGCTTCATGGCGATCGCCCCAACCGTTGCCCGAGCGTTCGATGAGGTGTACTTCTTCGAACGGGCCGCCGAGACCTACATCACCGCCCTCTCGACGGGGCGTGAACTCCACGTGCTGCGCGACGAAGTCGCCCGCAAGACGGCTCGGCAATGGGAGTACTACGCCTCGTCGGCTGACCGGCACCTCGCCGCCCTCAAAGAGATCCTCGACGAAGAAGAACCCGAGTACTCCCACTGAGGCGTGTTCGCAGTTTTCGCGTGCACGTGTTCGCAGTTTCGAGAAGGCAGCGCTTTTGGCGCTGCCTTCCCGGGTTTTCGGTGCACATGTGACACAACCTCCGGCATGCTCCCTTCAATCCCCCGTACCAGGACCGAAGTGGAAGGCAGGCCGTAGTGGCATCAGAGACCTCGAGTGAGCCGGGGGAGGCAGGGTTGACCCCGGCTGCGCCGGTCGGACGGATCGAGCGAATCGTCGCCATCGACGTGCTGCGGGGATTCGCCCTATTGGGGATCCTCGTCGCCAACATCGCCGTGTTCGACCTCGATGGCTTCGACGCGGTCGACCGGTCCTTTGATGACCTCGTGATCGGTTCGGCGGGAGCGCCGTTCATGGTCGTGCTGCTCATTTTCGTCCTTAACAAGATGATGGCGGTTTTCTCGATGCTGTTCGGGGCGGGGGTGCTGCTGGTGACCGAACGCATCGAGGCCCGGGGGGAGTCGGCCTTCGGCGTGCACTACGTCCGCAACGTGCTCCTTGCGGGCATCGGTCTGGCGCACAGCGCCCTCTGGTTCGGCGACGTCCTGTTGATCTACGGCCTGAGTGCCCTGTTCCTGTATCCGCTGCGACGCCTGGCGGCCCGCACACTTCTGGTCGCCGGCACCGCCGTGTGGCTGTTCGCTGCTTATGTGGGCGACCCGGTGGCTGAATACGTGGTGCGGGCGCCGGCGATGATGCTGGTCGGCATGGGCCTCTACCGCTTGGGCGTCATCAACGCCGGAAGGGACGCCGCCTGGTACCGGATGGCGACGCGTCGGTCGTTTGCCATGGGGCTGCCGCTGTGCTCGGTGGCATGGGTGTTCGTGGAGGATCAGGAGGACCTGGCCCTGCTCGTCAACAACCTGGGCGTGCCGTTCATGGCACTGGGGTACGTGTGTCTGGTGATGTGGGTCTGCAAAGAAGGGCGTCTTCCGCGGGTGCAGGCCCGTCTGGCGGCGGCCGGGCAGATGGCGCTCACCAACTACCTGATGCAGACGGTCCTCGGGATGCTGTCCATCGGCGCGCTCAACCACCTGCGGGGCGAGCGGGTCACGGCGTTCTGGATGATGCTCGCCACGTTCACCATCGGGGCGACGCAGTTGGCGTGGTCGGCGCCGTGGTTGCGGGTGTTCCGGTTCGGTCCGGCCGAGTGGGCGTGGCGCAGTGCCACCTACCGGAGAGTGCAGCGCTTCCGGGCCTGACCTCGGCCTTCAGCTGCGGTTGTTCTCCAGTTGATTCTTCCAGTTGGAGACTGTGGAGCCTCCCCCACTTATCGGGTGAAGCCTCCCCCAAGAGCCTCATCACATCCCTGCTGTCCGACGGGATATCAAGAACTGCGAACACGCCACTGAGTCGGGCTACGGCTGTTGGCCGCTCCGACTCGCTACGGCCGTTGGCCGCTCTGACTCGCTACGGCCGTTGGCCGTAGTCCTGCCAGGGCCGGTCGCGGTCGGCGATGACGGCGCGTAGGCCACGCTGCTCGATGTCTTCGGCCCATTGGAGGGCTTCTTCGGTGTGGCGGGCGATGCCGTCGAAGAAGGTGCCGAGCATCTGGGTGGAGCGCAGGCCCATGTTCTCGTAGGCCTGGTTGATGAGGAGCTTGTTGAGGGCGAGCTGGTTGGCGGGGATGGTCGCGAGGCGGCGGGCTTCGGCTTCGGCGGCGGTGGACAGCTGGTCGGCGGGGTGGACTTCGCTGACGAGTCCGATGCGGTGGGCGGTGGGGGCGTCGATGGCGCGGCCGGTGAGGAGGTAGTGCTTGGCGTGTTCGAGGCCGAGTCGGTGGATCCACATCATGGTGGTGGGCAGGCCGTAGATGCGGCTGGGGGCGTAGCCGATGTGGGCGTCGTCGGCCATGAAGAGCAGGTCGGCGCACATGACGAGGTCGGTGGCGCCGCCGATGGCCCAGCCTGCGATTTCGGCGATGACGGGTTTGGGGCATTCCCACAGCGACATGAACCGGCGGACGTTGTGGTTCATGAACTGGTAGTCGCGCACGGGGTCCCAGTTGCCGGGTCGGGGTTCTGGACCTGGCGCGTCGTAGGGGGTGTCCCAGGCGTCGGGCTGGGTGGGTCCGGAGAACTCCTCGATGGAGCTGAGGTCGTAGCCGGCGGTGAGGGTTCCGCCGGTGCCACGTAGCACGATCGCGCCGACGTCGGCCGTCGCAGTCGCGGCGGCGATGGCGTCGGCGACGCCTTGGACCAGGTCGTTGGTGAGGGCGTTGAGCTTGTCGGGTCGGTTCAGGGTGATGACGGCGATGGTGTCGTGTTCGTCGTAGAGAACGGTTGGTTCGCTCATCGGTGTGTCGCTCCGTTGTAGTGGGGGCGGAACGAGGTCTGGATCTGGTCGGCGACGAGATCGTGGAGGGCGTTGCGCTCGCCGTCGTGTCGTCGCCTGAGCACATAGGCGACCCCTGGTGCTTCAGGGAGAGCAGGCGGCCCGGTGGTCGTGAGGTCGGTGGCGGCGATGACGCCACGGTTGAGCAGCGCGATACCGGCGCCGTTGGTGAGGGCGGTGCGGACAGCGGCGATTGTGGGGAGTTCGTAGCTGACCGTGTGGTCGATGTCGGCGTCCGTGAGGAGCCGGCTCGCGAGGGTGCCGAAGAAGCAGCGCGGACCCCAGGTGATGAGAGGCAGCCGTGGCGCGGCGACGAAGTCGACGCCGGGGCTGTGCGCCCACACGAGGTCATCGCGATCGAGCACCACGTCCTCGGGAGTGATGTCGGGTTCGAGTGCCATGGTGACGGCGAGGTCGATACGGCCGTCGGCGAGCCATTCGTCGAGGGTGGCGGGTTGCTCGAGGCTGATCTTGAGATCGACGTCGGCGGAGTGGCGTCGGAACCAGGGGGCGACGGTGTCGAGGAGGGGAGTGGCGCTGGCCCCTTCGGTGGCGCCGACGCGGACCGTGCCACCGGTGTCGATGGGAGTGAAGCGCCGAACGGCGGCGTCGTGGGCGCCGATGATCTGGCGGCCGTAGGTGAGGAGCTCGTGACCATCATCGGTGAGGCGCAGGCCTCGGCCTTCCCGGCGCACGAGCGTGCAGCCGGTGCGTTCTTGGAGCCGTTTGAGTTTCCAACTCACCGCTGACTTCGAGAGGTGGAGGTGATCCGCGGTCGCTTGCACGCTGCCGGTGTCGGCGAGCGTCTGCAGGGTCCGCAGCGAATCGATGTCGAACTTCACGCCGGTGGCCAATGGTTGACAGAAGTTGCTCGATGAACTCGATAAAGTCTCACTTGTGTCATCTTTGTCGAGCGACGACGATGATGCAATGACTTCTCCGACCTCACGCCTCGACGGCTACCGCTTCGCGGTCAAGTCCATCGAGCAGATCACGAGGCGTCCGACCGAGTTCGCCCGGTCGATGCTGCCGCACCCGCTCAGCTATCAGGAACTGGCGCACGACCCCGAGTACATGCTCTACAACGGCCGACTCACCCCGTCGGCGTTCGTGGATGTGTCCGATGACGAGATGTACTGGAAGGTCCGCCGCGAAGTGATCTTGCGCCACACCGGCGAGCTGCCGATCGAGATCGTCGGCCCGGATGCCGAGCGCCTGCTGAACCGGGTGTTCGCCCGGAACGTATCGAAGGTGCGGGTGGGGCGGTGCAGCTATCAGTTCGCCTGCTACCACGACGGCGGTCTGATCAACGACGGCGTGCTGTTGCGGCTGGCCGAGGACCGGTTCTGGATGGCCCAGGCCGATGGCGACCTGTTGAACTGGTACCGGGCCCACGCCGTGAATGACGACGGCAGCCCGATGGACGTGAGGATCTTCGACCCCGCCGTATGGGTGAGCCAGGTCCAGGGGCCCCGCTCTCTCGAGGTGCTCGAGGCGGTCATCGACGGGCCGATGCCCGAGCGGTTCAACTACTTCGACATGGCCGCGGTGTCGATCGCCGGGCAGCCGGTCGTGATCGGCCGATCGGGGTTCACCAACGAGCTGGGTTGGGAGTTCTACCTCACCCCCGACATCGACATCGCCGCCGTCGGCGACCGCGTCCTGTCGACGGGCGATGCGTTCGGGATGATCATCACATCGTCTGGCGTGTTCCGTGCTCGCCGGATCGAAGCCGGGTTGCTCAACGCCGGCTCCGACTTCGACGCAACCACGACGCCATTTGCCGCTGGGCTGGGCGGCTTCGTCGACTTCGACAAGGGCGACTTCATCGGCCGTGCCGCGCTCCTCGACGCCGACCGGTCTTGTCGCACCTGGGGGCTCCGCACGAACGGCGGCGTGGCTGATCTCGGCGACACGCTGTTTGTCGATGGTCGGCCGGTGGGAAGGGTGTGTTCGAGTGGCTGGTCGCCCTACCAGCAGTGCGGGGTGGCGATCGTGCGAATGGGTGACACCACGGTCGGGCCGGGAGCCGCGGTCGAGGTCGAATGCGCCGACGGCGAGATCCGATCCGGCGAGCTGTGCACGCTGCCCATGTACGACGCAGAGCGTCTGGTCCCCCGAGGCAAGCTCGTCGACATCCCGGAGGTCCGCTGATGGAAGCGCTGACGCCGCTCGAGCCCTACAACCTGTATACGGCGGACCCGGTGTTGCGGCGAGCGGTCGAACGCGAAGGGGCCGGCGCTTCCGACGCCGGTCTGGTCGAGTTCGGTGCCCGGGTTGGTTCCGAGGAGGTCTACCGGTGGGGGTTCGACGCCAACCGGCACGGCCCCGAGTTGGTCACCCACGACCGGTTCGGCGAGCGGATCGACGAGGTTCGCTACCACCCCTCGTACCACCGGCTGATGGAGTTGTCGGTCGGGGCCGGCATCCACGCCTCGCACTACGACGGCACGCCTGGCGACGGCTCCTATGTGGCCCGCACGGCCCGAATGCACCTCATCAGCCAGGTCGAGGTCGGCCACGGGTGTCCGACGTCGATGACCGGCGCGGTCCTTCCGGCGTTGCGTGAACAGCCCGATCTGGCTGCTGTCTGGGAGCCCCGGATTCGTACCCGTTCCTATGACCCGCGCTTGATCGACCCGGCCGCCAAGACCGGAAACCTTCTCGGCATGGGGCTGACCGAGAAGCAGGGCGGCAGCGACGTCCGGGCCAACACGTCGGTCGCGGTTCCGGTCGACGGGGGCGGACCAGGAGGCGAGTACCGCCTCACGGGTCACAAGTGGTTCACCTCGGCCCCGATGTGTGACGCCTTCCTCGTCCTCGCCCAGGCTCCCGCCGGGATCTCCTGTTTCCTCGTGCCGCGCATCCTGCCGGACGACACCCGCAACCCGCTGCGCTTGATGCGCTTGAAGGACAAGCTCGGCAACCGGTCCAACGCATCGGCCGAACTCGAGTTCACCGATGTCGCCGGCTGGCTGGTCGGGGAGGAGGGCAGGGGGATCAACGTGATCATCCAGATGGTCAACACCACCCGCGTCGATGTCACGAACTGGTCGGTGTCGCTGATGCGTCAAGCGGTGAGCCAGGCCGCCTGGCATCTGACCCAGCGCGAGGCGTTCGGTGCGCTGCTCATCGACAAGCCGTTGATGGAGAACGTGCTCGCCGACCTCGAGCTCGAAACCGAGGTCGGCACCATGATGGTCATGCGCCTCGCTGGCGCGTACGAACGGGCATCCGTCGACGACCACGAGGCCGCCTTCCTGCGGCTTTCTTCGGCGGTGGCGAAGTACTGGCTGTCCAAGCGATCGACCCCGGTGGTGCGCGAGGCCCTCGAGTGCGTCGGTGGCAACGGCTACGTCGAAGAATCGATCCTGCCCCGCCTCTACCGTGAAGCTCCGCTGAACGCGATCTGGGAAGGCGCCGGCAACGTGATCGCCCTCGATGTGCTCCGGGCGTTGCAACGCTCACCCGCAGCCGGCGAAGCCTTCGTGGCCGAACTCGCCCAGGCGCGGGGCGCGGATCGGGTTTTCGACCGTGAACTCGACCGACTCCAACAGACCCTCGCCGCACCCAACGGAGACGGCGAGGCCCGTCGTCTCGTCGAGCAGCTCGCCGTGTGCTGGGGAGCGTCGCTGTGCGTCCGCCACGAACCCGCGATCGCGGACGCCTATATGCGGTCACGTCTCGACGGCGACTGGGGCGCCGAGTTCGGCACGCTCAATCCCCAGCTCGACCTGGCCGGGTTGGCCCGACGGGCCTGCCCGCTCCCTATCGAAATCGACACCGCCGGACCCGACACCAGGGGAGTGTGATGTACGACCTGAACCTGACGGAGAGCTATGTACCGGCTCAGCCGGACGGCACCTTGCTCGACCTCACCGTGGGAGACCTCCTCCGCGAGCAGGCTGCGGCGTTGCCTGATGCCGTTGCGGTTACTGCGGTGGCTGCCGACGGCACGTTGGGGCAGTCGTGGAGCCACGCGGAGCTGCTGGCTGACGCCGAGCGGCTGGCGTTGTCGTTGACGACGCGGTTCGAGCCAGGGGAGCGGGTGGTTGTGTGGGCGCCGAATGCGCCCCGGTGGTTGCTGATGGAGTACGCGTGCGCGTTGGCCGGTCTCGTGCTCGTGACCGCCAACCCGTCCTTCCAGGCGGGTGAGTTGCGCTACGTGCTCGACCAGTCGGGTTCAGCAGCGTTGTTCCACGTGGCGAGCCATCGGGGCAACCCGATGACATCGATCGCAGGAGAGGCGTGTGAGGGCCTCGGGCGAGTACGCGAGATCGTCGACCTCGACGACAACGGCCAGCTCTATGCCACCGGCGGCCGGCCTGCCACGCTCCCGGAGGTCGCACCGGGTGATGCGGCGCAAATCCAGTACACGTCGGGCACAACGGGGTTCCCGAAAGGTGCGGTGCTGTCGCATCACAGCCTGGTCAACAACGCCCGCCTGTTCGCCGAGCGGGCCCTCACCGACGGCGACTCGGTGTACGCAAACTTCATGCCTCTCTTCCACACCGCCGGCTGCGCCACCGGCGCGTTGGGGAGCCTGCAGGCGGGCTGCCGCATGCTGTTGATCGAGCAGTTCGACGCCGACGCGCTGGCGCTGCGCATCGAGACCGAGCGGGTGACGAACTTCTTCGCGGTGCCGACCATCCTGGTGGCGCTGCTCGAATCCCTCGAACAGCAGCCTCGCAACGTCGAGTCGCTGGTGGCGATCACCACCGGCGGGGCACCGGTCTCGCCGGAACTGGTCGAACGAGTTCGCAAGCAGTTGGGCTGTCATCTGCTGACCGCGTTCGGGCAGACCGAGGCGTCGCCGATGATCACCCTCAACCACACCGACGTCTCGGCCGACCACATCGCGTCGAGCGCCGGACAGCCGCTGCCACTCACCGAGGTCTCGATCCGTACCGCCCGCGAGGACGGAGCCGCCGGGGTGGCGACGTCGGTGGTGCCGGTCGGTGAGGTGGGCGAGATCTGTGCCCGCGGCTACGGGGTCATGATCGGCTACAACGACAACCCCGATGCCACCGCGGCGGCGATCGACGACGAGGGCTGGCTTCACACCGGCGACCTGGGAACGCTCGACGAACAGGGCTTCGTGCGGATCACCGGTCGGGTGAAGGACATGATCATCCGTGGTGGGGAGAACCACTTCCCAGCCGAGATCGAGAACGCCCTGCTCGAACATCCGACCGTGGCCGAGGTCGCCGTCGTGGGTCTTCCCGACCCCAAGTGGGGCGAGGTCATCGGCGCGTTCGTGCGAACCGTCGGCGACGAACCGATCGACACCGACGGCCTGCGGGCGCATTGCCGCGAGGTCCTCTCGCCGCAGAAGACACCGAGCGTCTGGGAACAGCTCAAAGAGTTCCCACTCACCGGTTCGGGAAAGATCCAGAAATTCGCCATCCGAGACGACTACGTGAACCGCACCGCGACAGAAGGTGACGACCGATGACCGTTCGGATCGAGAAGTCGGGACCGGTGTGGACCGTCGTCCACTCCCGACCCGAAGCCCGAAACGCCATGGACCCCGAGAGCGCCGCCGCGCTCTACGACGCATTCTTGGCCTTCGACGCCGACGACGAAGCCTCGATCGCCGTGTTCTGGGGCGAGGGCGGTGCGTTCTGCGCCGGATGGGACCTCAAGCACGCCGCCGCGCTCGACGAACCCGAACCACTATCGGAGTTCGCCATCCCCCGTGACGGCGGCGAACACGGCAACGGCAGCGACATCCCGATGGGGGCGATGGGACCGAGCCGGCTCGAGCTCGACAAACCGGTCATCGCCGCCGTTGCTGGACCCGCAGTCGCGGGAGGGATGGAGCTGGCGATGTGGGCCGACTTCCGGGTCATGGAACAGAGCGCCTACATGGGCGTGTATTGCCGGCGCTGGGGTATCCCGTTCATCGACGGCGGCACCGTCCGCCTTCCTCGGCTCGTCGGGGAGGGGCGGGCCCTCGACCTCATCTTGACCGGACGGCAGGTCATGGCCGACGAGTGCGAACGCATCGGGCTCTGTGAGTACGTCGTCCCCGACGGTGAGGCGCGAACACGCGCCGAAGAGCTCGCTCACCAGATCACCCAGTTCCCCCAGCTCTGCGCCCGAGCCGACCGCCGCTCGGTCAAAGCCCAACACGGCATGAACCTGCGCGACGCACTCGTGCAGGAGTGGTACAACAGCCGGCCCGTCCTCGAAGCCGAGGGCATCGATGGCGCCGGCCGGTTCAGTTCCGGAGACGGGCGCCACGGCGCCGGAACCGGCCAGCCATGACGCCGCTGACGTCCTCGCACGCCGCCGGCCCGAGCGAGCCCGAAGTCCGCGAACTCACGTTGGGCGAAGCGCTGGCCGAGGCGGCGCGCGAGTGGCCCGACCGGGTTGCGCTCATCGAAGGCCGCCTCGATGGGGCGCTAGGCCGTGCCTGGACCTACGCGGAGCTCCTGAACGAGGCCGAGCGGGCCGCCCGGGCTCTGCGGAGCCGTTTCGAGCCGGGTGACCGCATCGCGGTGTGGGCCCACAACATCCCGGAGTGGGCGCTGCTGCAGTTCGGCACGGCGATGGCGGGGATGGTGCTCGTCACGGTCAACCCGGCCTACCAGCAGGCCGAGCTTGACTATGTCCTGCACCAGTCAGGTGCGCGGGCGTTGTTCACCGTCGACGAACACCGCGGCAATCCGATGCTGGCCATGGCCCGAGCCGCACAGCCGAGCTGTCCGGCGCTCGAGGCCGTGGTCCGTTTCGCTGACTGGGAGGCGTTCTGTACGACCGGCTCGGGTCAGTCAGGCGAGCTCCCGGTGATGGCACCTGGGGATCCGGTGATGATCCAGTACACGTCGGGCACGACAGGCTTCCCCAAGGGCGCGGTGCTCCATCACCGGGGTCTGGTCAACAACGGTCACCACTACTTCGACCGGATGGGCGTGAAGCCCGGCGACACCTACATCACCCAGATGCCGCTGTTCCACACTGCCGGGTCGGTCATGTCGATGCTCGGGTGCATCGGCATACGCTGCACCCAGGTGCTGG
>Ga0066854_10000866_pt1 | contig 10614 bp, 8 predicted proteins | sample ETNtaG_8_FD_65494 | JGI IMG/M metagenome (GOLD analysis project Ga0066854, IMG submission 65494) | Marine microbial and viral communities from oxygen minimum zone, Eastern Pacific Ocean - ETNP201406SV75 | ecosystem: Environmental > Aquatic > Marine > Oceanic | place: Pacific Ocean: Eastern...
CGCATCGGTAGCATCGCGGTGAATATTGGGCTCGGGGGAAGAGTTTTCTAGTATGGGGATGGCAATTGTGCGGAGGTGCGACGGAAGCGCCGACCCAGAACCAGCAAGATGGTAACCGCAACTGGAAATTGGAAGGACAAACATTAGAATATAAAAAACGGAACGCAAATTTTTCATTCTTTTTATTTCACCACAATATTTACCAGTTTGCCGGGAACCATGATGACTTTTTTAACTTCCTTGTCTTTTGTTTGCTCTTCTATCTTAGGATCACCCAAAGCTTGGCTCTTGATGTCATCCTGACTGGCGCTCGCTGGGACCGTGATCCGTTGCCTCACCTTACCATTCACCTGAACCACGATCAACAGTTCCTCTGTCTTCGTCAAACTTTCATTATGGGTTGGCCATTCAATCTGAACGAGCGAAGTTTTATGACCTAAAAGCGACCACATCTCCTCGGCTACGTGGGGAGCAAACGGAGAAAGGAGCAAAATCAAAGTATCAAAACTTTCCCTCACCACCACCCTGGCTTCATCGCTTTGGGATTCCTGTGAAGTCCAGCCATCGCGGAAAGTGTAAAGATGATTCACCAATTCCATAATCGCCGAAATAGCAGTGTTGAACTGCATACGGGTTTGAATATCATCTGTCACACGACGAATCGTCACATGAGTTATGCGTCTCAATTCGCGTAATTCTTTAGTGTCCGCTTCATACCCGTGGGCAACGGAACCGGCGGATTTAATCTCATCCGCAAAATCATCAAAAATCCTCCAGACACGTTTTAAAAAACGGAAACAACCTTCAACGCCCTGACTGCTCCACTCAAGATCTTTTGCGGGAGGGGCGGCAAACAAAATGAATAACCGGGCTGTGTCGGCCCCATAATTACGAATGATCTCGTCAGGATCAATCACGTTGCCTTTCGACTTGGACATTTTCGCCCCGTCTTTAATAACCATCCCCTGAGTGAGCAAATGTTCAAACGGTTCATCAGACTTAACCAGCCCCAGGTCGTGGAACACGAGGTGGAAAAATCGCGAATAAAGTAAATGGAGAATCGCGTGTTCTATTCCACCGACATACTGATCCACCGGCATCCAGTAGTCCACATCGTCTTTATCGAACGCAAACTGATCGTTTCCCGCCGATGTGAATCGGTCGAAATACCATGAGGAACATACAAAGGTATCCAGCGTATCCGTTTCGCGGCGTGCGGGTTTACCACAGGCAGGACATTGAGTTTCGTAAAATTCAGCAAGTGTTGTCAGAGGAGACCGCCCTCGATCACCCAACTCAACATCAAGCGGAAGTTGTACCGGGAGCTGGTCCTGGGGAACCGGCACCAAACCGCAGCCATCACAATGAACGATTGGAATCGGCGTACCCCAATACCTTTGGCGCGACACTCCCCAGTCACGCAACCGAAAGTTCACCGTGGCCTTGCCAATTTCTTTTTCCTGCAGGAACTCACAAACTTTCTGTCGGGCTTCATCACCACTGAGTCCGTCGAAGGAACCCGATCTTGCCATCTTCCCATTAGCGGAAAACGCTTCCGTCATAGTCGCCGCGTCGAGTGAACCTTCCTCAGGTTCTATGACAACGCGTACTGGCAGGCTGTACTTGCGTGCAAAATCCAGATCGCGCTGATCGTGAGCCGGAACCGACATGATCGCGCCTGTCCCATAACCCATCAACACAAAGTTGGCCGCCCACACGGGAACATCTTCGCCCGTGAGTGGATTGATTGCATACGCTCCGGTAAAAACGCCTTCTTTCTCTCCGGTTTCACTGGTTCGCGAAATATTGTCTTCCTGCTTTACCTTGCCGATGAACTCATCCACCGCCGTTTCCTGCCCCGTACCACGGGATAACTCCCGGGTAAGCGGATGCTCAGGTGCCAACACCATAAACGTAGCTCCGTAAAGCGTGTCCGGTCGCGTGGTGAATACTTTGATCGCTTCATCTTTTTCCTTAATCTGAAAATCAACTTCAGCGCCGTAGCTTTTGCCGATCCAGTTGCCTTGCATCGTCAGCACCTGTTCGGGCCATTTCCCCGAAAGTGTTTTACATCCCTCCAGCAAACGGTCGGCGTAGTCTGTTATCTTGAGAAACCATCCTTCCTGAAAGCGATCTTCCACTTCTCCATCGCAACGCCAGCAACATCCATCGACCACTTGCTCATTTGCCAACACCGTGTTGCAAGCCTCACACCAGTTGACTTGGGATTTTTTCCTGTAGACCAGGCCCTTTTCATAGAATTGCAAAAAACACCACTGGTTCCACCGGTAATATTCAGGACGGCATGTAGCAATTTCACGATCCCAGTCATAACTGAACCCCAGACTCCGTAACTGCACTTGCATGGAGGCGATGTTCTCTTCCGTCCATTTAGCCGGGTGCGTCTTGTTCTGGATCGCGGCGTTTTCCGCTGGCAATCCAAACGCGTCCCAGCCAATCGGATGTAACACATTAAAACCTTTCATACGCATGAACCGGGCAACCGCGTCACCGATCCCGTAATTGCGCACGTGGCCCATATGAATTCTTCCTGACGGATAAGGAAACATCTCCAGCAGGTAATATTTTTTCTTCGAGGAATCGCGTTCCGCTTTGAAGGATTTGTTTTCCTCCCAGTACTTTTGCCACTTCGTTTCTATAGATTTAAAATCGTATTTCGACATGTGCCTTCTTGTTAAATGAAAGGTACGCCGATGACAGGAATGGACCCTTCGCCGGAGGAATCGACATAGTAGCGAAATTAATCCAAAAAATCGACCCTCCTTGGTAGGAGAAGTCGATAAAGCGGAAAGGCGAAGTGCTGGGAACCATTGCGAGATGCTTCGACACCCCACAGTTTTATTGAAAGGGGTCTTTGACGAGGCTCAGAATGACAATATGGGGTCTTTTTGTCATTCTGAGGAGCAAAGCGACGAAGAATCGCTGTTATACCCATGCCAGTAGCCAGCCACCTCTTTTGACGCAGACCCCGCAATGTTATAATCCTTTCCATGACGGAACTTTCTTGAATAATTTGAGTTGTATCTGAAATCTTATGACAGAACTTTCTGGAATCATTGGAGCGGTATTCATAATATACGGAGGAGTCATGTTGTGGATTGGCTATTCTGCATCCCGCTCCACTTATTCTCCATCGGATTTCTTTCTTGCCGACCGATCGCTCAAGGCTTGGGTCATCGCCATCTCGTCTACGGCCAGTTCTGAAAGCGCCTGGGCCGTACTTGGAACCGTGGGCCTGGCGTATAAAGAAGGACTCTCCGCATTATGGTTTTTTCCCGGCTGTCTCCTGGGATATGCCCTCAACTGGATATTCATTGCTGAGCGTCTCAGAAAATATTCCCGCGAAAACGGGTCACTCACCGTTCCAGATTATCTGGTGACATCTTTAAACGATTACAGTGATCTTATACGCATAGTTTCCGTTACTATCATCTTCGCCTGCATGATGGCCTATATCGGGGCGCAATTCACCGCAATCGGTAAAACCTTCGATGCCATTTATGGTATCCCGCACCTGATCAGTATTCCTGTAGGCGGAACTCTTATCATTGTCTATACCATGATGGGCGGATTTCGCGCCGTGGCCTGGACCGACCTGATTCAGGGAATCCTTATGGTAATCGGACTGGTCGTGTTGTCACTGACAGCGTTGGTTGAGCTTGGCGGATTCTCCGCAATGATCCAAAAAGTAAACGGGGCCTCGCCGACGGCGCTTACATGGATGGGAGGCAAATCCATCGCCGTCTTTTTCGGATCGATGGTCGGCCTGTTAGGCATTGGTCTGGGCTACCCGGGCCAACCGCATGTGATCACCCGTTACATGGCGGCGAAGGACACGAAAACCATCAAACAGGGAATGTGGATAGCCTTGGGTTGGGGAACTCTGATTTACAGTTCGGCAATTCTCCTTGGCATCTGCGGGCAGGCACTATACCCCGGACTGGCTGATCCCGAGCACCTGTTTCCAATCGCGTCTGAAAATTTACTTCCGCCTCTCCTTCATGCGGTCGTTCTGACCGGTGTGCTCGCCGCGATCATGTCGACAGCATCTTCACAGGTCATTGTTGCCGCATCCGCTGTGGCACACGACCTCTACAGCAAAATCATGCACAAAGCACACAGCGACAAACAAATAATTTATGTCAGTCGTATTACCGTTTTGCTGATAGGACTCGGCGCGATGACCGTAGCCCTCGCCAAGACACAAATTATTTTCTGGTTTGTGCTGTTCGCCTGGTCCGGACTCGGCGCAAGCTTCGGCCCCGTAATTCTCTTCACCCTTTACTCGAATAAAGTAACCCGTGAAGGAGCCGTCGCCGGAATGTTGACCGGATTTTTCACCACGATCATCTGGAAAGTAACAGGATTATCAGACAGCATCATCTACGAACTCGTCCCCGCCTTCCTACTCTCCACCCTCGCGGTATGGAGTGTGAGTCGCATACAAATTAAAAACAAAATTAACCGAGCCTAATAAAAGGCACCTAATTTACATTGATGATTCTTCAGACCCTGGAAAATTTTATACCTTTTCCGCAATCGCCATACCTGAAGAACAGTGGAGATCCGTTTTTGATACCATTCGTATCTTTAGGAGGCAAATCAGAGATTCTGATGGAATTTATATCAGGAAAGAGTTACATGCCTGGGAATTTGTTTCAGGGCGGGAAAATATTTCTGATCAAGTCGTCATAAAATGGCGCCGCTGTGAAATTTTTAAAGAGGTTTTAAGTTTGCTTACCAAGCAGGAAGGGGGCAGATTAATCAATGTTGCATTGGACCGAGAGGACTGGGCGTTCGAAAGACCCCTAAATAGAATCAACCGTACAATGCAAGCATGGGACAGCCGAAATATCCAAAATAGAATCGATTATAGTACGATCAAATCAACTCATTGAATATTTAGGCTCTTTATAATTATATCAATCCTTCAATTGGTCGTTGATGATATCGGCCATGCGGCGGGATGCGCCCTGATGATGGAGGACAAATCCTTTTGCTTTTCCTTCCAACCTTGCGAGTTCAGCTTCTTCTGATAACCAGCGACGGACTGCCGTTTCCATCTCATCTGCATTCCTTACCTTAATGCCTAGCCCGCTTTCTATTAATGCATCCGCGTTATGTTGATTGTTTTCTACGTGAGGTCCGAACAAAACTGGTTTGCCGTAGGCGACAGGTTCAATCAGGTTGTGTCCGCCACCCGGAGTGATAAAACTATTGCCTACAAACGCGAGGTCACAGATTGAATAAACCTCTGCCAACTCGCCCATAGAATCCAACAGAAGAACTGAAAAGTCGGTGTTCTCCTTGTCCCATTGATCGGACCGACGGACGAAGCTGATTCCTTTTGACATAATGGTCCGGGCGATATGCAGAGTCCTTTCAAGTCTGCGCGGAGCCAGAACCAGAATCAAATTTCCATAGTGCTCTCTCAACCTATTGTGAACATCGAGTATGGTTTCCTCTTCTCCTTCATGGGTGCTTCCCGCCACCCAAACCATGGAAAGTGGAGCGATTCGCAGTTTCTGACGAACCTTATCCTGTTTATCCTTGGAGTGAGAAGGGAGCGTGTCGAATTTTGGGTCGCCGATCACCATAAGACGGGACTTGTCGATGCCAATCGACTCCAACCCATCGCGGCTGTGCGGATTTTGCATGCACAACATTGTGAACCAGTTGAACAGTGGCGAAAAAAATGCACCGAACATCCGGTATCTCCGCATTGACCGGCTGGAAATACGTCCGTTGAACAATAACGCCGGCACACCTTTCAAATGCAAAAGATGAATGAATCCCGGCCAGAATCCGGTGTCGATCAACACAAATAAATCCGGTTGAATTTTTCGGATGGCGTTCCAGGTAAAAGGAAAACAATCGAGAGGGTGAAAAATTAAAACGTCGATGTCCGGTAACTTTCTTTTGGCGGCTTCAAATCCGGAGTCGGTTGTCACCGAGACAACAATGCGGTCCTGCGGTCTGTTTTTCCTGAGAAGGCGGATGGCAGGGGTTGCTCCAGCGACTTCGCCTAGCGACAACGCATGGAACCAAATAGTTTTCTGATTCTTGTCCGGCGCGTCCCCTAAGGGAACAAAACCAAAATGGTCTTTGAGCCTACGCCATTTGTTTCTACTTAACAAAGAAAAAAGAGCAAAGCAGGGCGCGACTACCAGGCACGCGAATATTGAAATGAGATGATAAAGATAAATCATAAACGGAGACCGAAGACCGGAAACAGAGGACTGGAAAAATCAGAAGTTTTCCCTTCGAGTCTTAATTAAATTGGCCAGCATAGCCGCAATTTTTCTACTCTTTTCCAACATGTTGTTGATCGTTAATTTATCCAACATATCAATTTTAGCAACCAGATAGAGTTGGGTTCTTAATTCCCCGCAGGAGGCCTTAGCGATAAAAAGAAACTGAATGAACTCCTTAATTCGATTTCCTTTCAAAACCTTCTGCAATATTAGAAGGTATGGAAACAGCGGAACGCTGAATCTGGTCTCGAAGAGAATAATGCCGACAGTCTTTCAAGGAAAGGTACAGACTTTCGGCAAGTTGCATTCCTTCTTTCCAGACTTCAAGGTCTTTAAATTTTTGGACCGGGCCTCCCATAAGCTACTCCTCTTTGCCCGGTTTCCTGCCTCTGGTCTCCAGTCTCCCAATAAGTTCTATCGTTTTATCCACTGCGCCACGATTTTTAATGATTGTCGCGCGGGCTTTTTCACCGCGCCGCTGACGTTCCTCCCGGTCGGCCAACAGGTGATTCAAGGCATCATACATGTCTGCCGGACTATTGACCTGGACTCCGCCGCCTGATTCTATCAACACTCGAGCCTCTTCTTCGAAATTATTCATATGCCTGCCAAACACAACGGGCAGTCCATGAGATGCAGGCTCGATTATGTTTTGACCGCCGAACCTTGGGTTGAATCCGCCGCCAACAAAAGCCAGACAGGCTTTCGCATAATACCCGTTCAACTCCCCCAGACAATCCAACAGAACAAGATGGGAGTCTGCTGAATCGCCTCGCTCGGTATGAAGTTGAAACTCCACCCCGTATTCCCTGATCAGTTCTTCCACTTCACGGATCCGGTCTATATGTCTCGGAGCGATAACAAATTTTAGATTAGCGTATTCTTCGTGCAACTTGACCACCGCTTCCATCACTGGCCCTTCGTCACCCGGTCGCGTTGACCCGAAGACTACCCAGTTAGATTCTTCCTTAGCTCCCGCAGGTATGTCGGTATCTGCTATGAGCGCATCGAACTTGATGTTGCCATCTACACTCATTTTATCCGAGTCGACTCGCAGGCTCCGCAATCGGTCGGCATCTTGTTGCGTTCGCATGGAAAAAAAAGATACGTTTCCCGCGATCCAGTTAAACAGAAAATGAAATTTCAGGTAGCGATCTGTGGACCTCTGGGTTATGCGTCCGTTTGCAAGCAAAACAGGTATTTCTCTACGCCTGCATCCATGAAGAAGACTCGGCCACATTTCCGCTTCAATAAGAACGAGAACTGAGGGATGCAAACGGTCGAAAACTGGATTGAGCCACAATGGAAAATCGGGGGGCATTCGGAACACATGCTCCAACCCCTCCTTCTTTGCCTGCTCAAAACCTGTCGGCGTGAACGTAGACAAAACTATCTGACGGGTCTCCCCTTTTTCTTTTAACGCGGTAATCAGGATTTTCGCCAGCCGCACCTCACCCACCGATGCCGCGTGAATCCACAAACAATCGTTCATCGGTTCAAGGTCGTTGCATCCCTCCAGCCTCGCCAGCAGGCCCATCCTGAATCCAGAATCAAAAACCATCCGCAAGGCAACGAAAGGCAATGCAACTAGGATGGCTAATCCGATGATGATATGATAAGCAAGGCTCATAGGAATGAAAGTATACCCAATTCGCGGGACATAGGCGGCTTTAATTTATGAAATTTGAACGGCTTTATTACCGGGTTATCTCTCCCCAGCGCAAGTTTTATCACTTCCCACTTTACCTGATCCTGAAAGTGCTCTCACTTGTATACTTCTGGGGGCATTGCTTCCGCATGTGGGCCTATCGCTGGGACCTGTTCCCTTCGCATAAACTGGACTGCAGAGTCATCAGCGTCGGCAACCTGACCCTCGGCGGGACGGGAAAAACGCCTGTCGTGATGATGATAGCGGAAACCCTTCGTGGCAACGGACACAAACCCGGCATCCTCTCGCGAGGTTACGGTGGGAATTCAAAAAATGAAGTCAACGTGGTCTGCGATGGAAAGGATATTCTTCTTTCCCCCGATGTTGTCGGGGATGAAGCGGTGATGATGGCGCAACGACTGAAAAATGTTCCCGTGCTAGTAGGGAGCGACCGTTATCAGACAGGGCGTTATGCGATAGAACATTTCGGGGTGGATACACTGATCCTCGATGACGGATTCCAACACCTGGGTCTCAAGCGCGACATGAATATTTTACTGTTCGACCATCAGCGACCGTTTGGCAACGGTCAGTTATTTCCTGCGGGTGAATTGCGCGAACCGAGAAAGGAAGTACGTCGCGCCGATTTCGTGTGCATCACTCGGTATTCGGGAGCGAGCTATCCACCCGGCATAGGCGAGCAACTGATCAAGGATCTGCCAGTCGTTAAATCGACACTGCGGCTGGACTCACTCTTAAAACTGGATGGCGGAGAAGTTACCGATGTGAAGGAACTGCACGACCAGCCCATCGCCGCCTTTTGCGGCATCGCCAACCCAGACGACTTCCGCAGAATTCTGGAACAAACTCGAGCGCGGGTGGTCTATTATCATCCCTTTCCTGATCACCACGAATACACAGCGGCCGATCTTAAATCCGTTGAAGAATCAGCGCGCAAAGCGGGGGCCAAACTCATCCTCACCACAGAGAAAGACGCCGTCAAATTGAAGTCCGAGTCAGTCGACCTGCCGTTTTATAAAGTTGCACTGGAATTGGAAATACTGGAAGGACGCGAAGTGTTCAATCAGAATGTACTGAGTTGATGATGTAGTTGCCCGATTCCCAGCCCACCCAGCCTCCCCTTCGTAAGGGGAGGAGCTTAATCCCCCTCCTTACCAAGGAGGGGTTAGGGGAGGTTATTTATAAAATTTCATCGTTCTACTAAGGAAACATGTTCGAACATAAAAATTTGACATCTAATCAGCGGTTTCTTTTGGATCTCTCGATTCCATCGATGTATCTGTTGCCGTTGCTGATTGTTTTTTTTCTACCGAAGAATTTTGGGTTTGGCAACGAAGATCTGGTTCCTTACAGTCTGCTGATTGGACTATCGGGTCTTGCCCTATGGATAGCTGGGATGGCTTGTCTTGGCAAGGCTCTGCGGGTTCTGCCGGGAGCGGACTCTATTATCGCGCGTGGGGTTTATCGTTTCATTCGACATCCTATCTATGTGGGGATCGTGTTCACTCATTTCGGTCTCTTCTTCGCTTGCGGGTCCGTCTTCGGGATGGTTTTTCTGTTCGTCATCATCGTGCCGCTGAATGTTATTCGCGCGCAGTTGGAAGAGAAAGCGATGTTTGCTAAATTCGACGACCAATACCGCTCTTATCATGACTCGACTTGGTTTTAGCTCGCCAGCGAGTTCTATAAAAACCGCCACCAGTGGCCTTTCAAATAAACCGCCCCTCACCAGTTGCTTAACATGGGCAGAAAGGTTTTATTTAATTACCCTCACCCTAACCCTCTCTCCCATGCTGGGACGTTCCGGCTATCCGGGGAGAGGAGGAAAACCCTCGGCCTCCTTCTTCTTGCTCTGTTATTTTTTGCTTCAGCCTGTGCGAGTCCGGTCATCAAGGAAGGTTCGTTTCTGTTTCCTGATACTCCTGAATCTGTCGAACAATGGAGCGCTGGTAACGATCCCTGAAATATCCTCCCTTTGTTTGCTGTTCCCGGTAAGTGGATGGATGACGCTGTTAGCAGTCCGAAAATTGAGAAAGGCTGGCTGGGAACTTGCTTTAACAAGTCACCAGCTGATGCTCTGGACCCGGACACTGGAAAAAATTTGAAAGGGATTAAAGTTCTCCGTATTTTTCCTGAGTCACCTGCCGACAGGGCGGGGATGAAAACGAATGACCTTATCATTGCTGTTTATGGTGAACCCTTCCACGCGAAGTCATTTGAAGAAGTCTTTTCAAATTTTGTTAAGACGGTTGGTTAACGAGGTCCGGGAGGTTCTATGAAAATGGAACTCCTGAGAGACAAGCATCGGTTCGATGTGACAGCACGGTTGATTTCCAGACCGAGAGCCAATGTTCATCTGCCCATTGATCCAAAGCGAGAACAGGCGAAGCCTGCTCTTGTTCAGGATGTGTTGGAACGGGGCGGACTCAAAGATCCTTTCGTCAGCACTCTTCAGGCGATGCGTGACAAAGCGACACTTGCTTTTAGTCCGGCTGTGAAAAAGGAAAAATACAATCTGTTTCGACTCACTGCTATCAACCGGGCTTTGTATTTTTCGATGGAAGTTCCCCTTGTCGCTCAGGAGATTGTTGATGCATCTGCTCCGGCATCCGATCTTGCTGGATTGGTATCCACCATTCCGGCAAAGACGTGTATTGGGTTGGCGGGCTG
>Ga0066854_10000867_pt1 | contig 10603 bp, 11 predicted proteins | sample ETNtaG_8_FD_65494 | JGI IMG/M metagenome (GOLD analysis project Ga0066854, IMG submission 65494) | Marine microbial and viral communities from oxygen minimum zone, Eastern Pacific Ocean - ETNP201406SV75 | ecosystem: Environmental > Aquatic > Marine > Oceanic | place: Pacific Ocean: Eastern...
TATTAACCTGATTAGCGGTATTCTTTTTATTGTTCTTGGCTTAACGTTATTTATTCAAGGATTAGAACAAAGCCTATTTCCTATTGGCGAGTCAATGGCACAAGCCTTTGCTCAAAAAGGCAGTCTTTTCTGGCTACTTTGTTTTTCTTTTTGTTTAGGCTTTAGCACGACAATTGCGGAACCTGCCTTAATTGCGATTGCCAATGAGGCCGCTACAGTTGCCCAAAACGAAGGGCTACTTGAAAACTCTACAACAACCGTTTTGCTATATGCGCTCGGCCTTCGGATTACAGTGGCCATATCTGTCGGCCTGGCCATACTCATCGGGGTATTAAGAATCATCCACGGCTGGAAATTACACCACCTGATTATTTATGGCTATTTAGCCATTGTCATCATCACCCCTTTTGCGCCTAAACATATTATCGGCATTGCTTATGATACCGGCGGCGTTACGACGTCAACCATTACCGTCCCCCTAGTAACCGCACTGGGCATTGGACTTGCCAAAGCCATTAAAGGCAGAAATCCTATGACCGATGGTTTTGGACTAATCGCTTTTGCCTCACTCACGCCGATCATATTTGTCATGCTTTACGGAATGCTCCTGTGATTGAATGGCTTAGTCATTTTGTCGATATCCTATGCGCAACTGCCCGGGATATTCTCCCTATTTTGCTGATCATCTTAATTTTTCAACTGTTGATTATCCGAAAGCCGATCCCACACTTTAAAAAAACAATCATCGGCTTTATCTTTGTTCTTATCGGAATTGCTTGTTTTTTAGAAGGCCTTGAGCGCGCCCTTTTTCCTCTGGGTGAACTCATGGCTCAACAACTTACTCACCCTGACTTTATCGTCCCCAAGAACTCTCCCTCCGAAATTGCCTGGGATGCTTATGGCTGGGTCTACTTATTTGCCGCCAGCATTGGTTTTGCGACCACTCTCGCTGAACCTTCCCTCATGGCTGTCGCCATAAAGGCCGAGGCTATTTCTGGTGGTACTATTCATGCCTTAGGTCTACGCTTAGCGGTTGCGCTTGGCGTTTCTTTTGGAATCACACTCGGTAGTTATCGAATCATTACCGGCACCGAACTCTACTTCTACATTATGGCCGGTTATTGCATTGTCATTATTCAAACGTTCTTCGCCCCTAAATTACTCATTGGACTGGCTTACGACTCGGGTGGCGTTACCACGTCATCAGTCACGGTTCCCTTGATCACAGCGCTTGGACTAGGGCTGGCCTCTTCTATCCCCGGGCGAAGTCCCTTACTCGATGGCTTTGGCCTCATCGCCTTTGCCAGTCTATTTCCTATCATGACTGTTTTAGCTTATGCCCAGATTTCCCACTGGCTGAATCGTCGTAAATCTTCCTATTAATATCGAGGTTAAATCATGCACTTCAAATTAATTATTGCTTTTGTCGAAGATGATAAAACAGAATCAGTACTTGATTCAGCACGTCGTCACGGCGCTAAAGGCGTAACCGTTATTAATAATGCTCGCGGCGAAGGAATCGACCAGCCCAAAACATTTTTAGGATTAACCCTTGAAACACAACGGAATGTTTTACTTTTTTTAGTTGAAGAGCATTTAAGTCGCTACATTCTTGAAAAAATAGCGAGCGCGGGTGAATTTGACAGTAAGCCCGGAACCGGTATCGCTTTTAAAATTGATGTCGATGATGCCATTGGCGTTATGCACCAAGTCAATGAACTAACCCATGAACTTGAGGATGAAATATGAGCTATTCAGAAAAGATAACCGTTAGAGATATTATGAAAACAACTTTTAGCACCATTGATGGTGATGCAACGGTCAGCGCAGCCTTGCTATTAATGAAATCATCGGAAACCTCAACAATCATTGTAAATCGGCGCCATGATCATGATGAATTTGGTCTCATAACATCCAGTGATATTGCGCGACAAGTCATGGCTAAAAACAGGGCACCAGATCGCGTTAATGTCTATGAAATTATGGAAACGCCGGTTATCTGTGTTCGGCCTGAAATGGATATTCGATTATGTGCTCGGTTATTTGCAAACTATAACCTCGTTCGTGCACCCGTTATTGAAAACGATAAGATAATCGGCATGATCAGTCCGAATACCCTGGTCCTTGATGGCTTGTATAAAATTTATAGCTAACTCAAAACAGCCCGCCCAAGAACCTACATTCTCAGGCGGGCCTTTCGTTACTTTAAGGGTCTATTTTGTGCGTCTCTGTCAATCCGATGCATTAACAATAAAATTCCCTCCAAAACCCCCCAGACAACGGCAAAACCCAACGTCCCAACCGTTGCGACTATTTGGGCGACACCTAACTTCCAATACCCTAAATAGAAACGCCCTGCCCCTAGCCCACCCAGACAGACAGACAAGAACGCAGCAAAATGCCGCGACTTAATAGCTTCGCCTTGTGGCCCGGTATACTCGCCAATGAGTTCCATCTTAATAACTTTACCGTATTTCTTATGTACCTCTTCGGCATCAAAGGCTACTAGACAACCACCATACGGTTGGTTATCTTCATGCCAATCAGTCAGCTCAAAGTAATAACTTTTATTATTTTTATCTGTTGAAATTATACCGCTCTTATTCTTTGAATCATAAGCGGCTATATGCCCTTTATAGCTATTAATTTCTGAGGCTTTTACTTTCTCTGGCGATACACTTTGATCGGATTCTGTACTTTGTTCTACCACGAGGTCATCCTGCATTATTTCTTGTTCCTGAACCACACTATTATCCTGCGACCCCTCGCTGCTTTTTTCTTCTTTATCATCAGTTGCCATAGTTTTCTCACCAACCTTATACTTAAATAATATTTTTTGTTACACCCGCTGAAGATCGCTCAATCTCCGCCCAACCAGAGGCTCGATACTTAAAAGAAATCTACCCTAGCTAAAGGCTTTTACCTTAACGTAATTTATCAGGGTCCACTATAACGATGTCAGTCAGGTATAGCAACGAACTAACTACCAAATCCACAAAAAACCTAAGTAATTGTTCGCTGAAGCAGAAAAATTACATAATAAGAGCCATAAAAAAACAAAAAAGACAACCCTAAACCAGACACTAATGACCGCGATAACGCATGACGAAAAATATGTCCCATAACCCCCCAGTGCCACAACATAATCACTAATAAAAACAGAAAACCTTTTTCCGGCGACATCTCTGACGTTAAAAATCCCACCACCGGAAGCGAACAAAAGCTAATCAAACTATCAGCGCTCAACAACGCCGTTAATGTTTGACTAAAACGCTGTGTATTACCAAAAACATACAACACTCCCCAGGTAAAACCTACCAACAACCCTAATTGAACAAAAACCTGCACAAACCCCTTAATCCAATCTGGCGACAACAGCATTAAAACACTATTTACCGCAATATAAATATAGACTGCAAGCCGCAAATAATCAGGCGAACGATCCATCGCCTGAGGCCCGTTTCTAAAGCAACAAATACTCAGGGTGGTCAAAAATAACTTTATAAAAATATCCATTACTAAAACAAACTCCTCTGTCTGCAAAAAACAAAAATTAACCCAAGAGGCTATTGCCGTAAATATATACTGACATTTTTCATCTAAAATAACCTGCCCGCCAATGGCTCTTTACTTTATACTTTGGTTCTTGTGAATTTCATTAATCTATAGTTATCGATCATGACACCATCAGAACAAAAACTAACCGAGCAAATACAGCGCTTATCGGAAACATTAGATCACGTTGGCGCCTATGTCTTTACAAAAGACCAGCAAAACCGTTATACCTATGCTAATAAAATGGTTTGCGACCTTTTTGAAAGCCCTTTAAATGAAATAATTGGTCTAACAGATACGGCTTTCTTTGATTTATCAACATTCAATCAGTTACAAATAAATGACCGTCGCGTCTTAGACTATGGCGAACACATTGAAACTGAAGAAAACCATACTATCATTGCTAGCGGTGAATTAAGAACTTATTGGTCAGTCAAGACGCCGATAAAAAATGACCACGGTCACATTATTGGAATGTGCGGTATCTCAACGGATATCACTGACCGACTTAAATTGGAAGAAGAACTCCTTGCCGCCAATCAAACAAAGGATAAATTATTTTCAATCATTGCCCATGACATCAAAAGTCCTATTGGCTTTATCCTCGGCCTATTTGACGCCAGCCTCCTTAACGAAAATAACAATAAGCCTTCTGAACCATCCTCAGCCATTTACAATTCTCCAACAACATACATAACCTGCTAGAAAATCTTTTAAATTGGGCACAATCTCAAAAAGGCGCACTGAAACCTAAAAAAATCGAGTTCGAAATCGAACCCCATATAAAAGAAAGTCAACAAGCATTTAATCTCGAAATTGACAATAAAAACATTACCTTCACCGTCAACATAACACCAACACTTACCGTTACTGCCGACCTTTTTATGTTTCAAACCATCATCAGAAACCTACTCCACAACGCTATAAAATTCACCCCTCAGAACGATACTATCTCAGTGACTGCAGAAATAGTTGATAACCATACCTTAATTAACGTGACCGACACCGGGGTTGGCATCGCTACAGCGGTGGCTGAAACGCTTTTCACTACCCCTAAAAACCAACCACTCCCAAATGAAGGCCTTTTTACAAAAAGCACGGGGCTTGGCCTTATCGTTTGCAAGGACTTTGTTACGCTGCACAACGGCATGATAGGCGTTAAGAGCGCTATTAATAAAGGCAGTAAATTCTGGTTTACCTTACCCCAAAACACATAAAAAACTGGCACAAAACCTAACTACCGCTCTTATAAAACTTAACAGAAAGTAAGCCGATCTCTGAACTTATCCATAGCCACAACACCGAGTTTACTCCCCATCAAAACTTTCCATCTCTTCCGTAATCTCTAACCATCGGTTCTCAGCATCCTGAACCAATAGATCCAACTCACCCTTCCTTTTCAGTATTTTTTTTAACTGGTCTTTTTGATCCTCCTGATAGATGGTCGCATCAAACAGTGCTTGTTCTATTTCTGTCTGCTCCAGGTGAAACTGATCAACCGTCTTTTCAACCTTCAACAAAACATCCCTGAGCGGCTTAAGCTTTTTTCGTTTTTCCGCCTCTAGCCGGCGCTGGTCTTTACGTGAAACACCTTCTTCTATCACCTTCTCTGCGCTGTTAATATTTTTCTTATCCTCAACCCAATGTTGATAATCATCAAGATCACCTGGAAAAACTTGTACTGCACCCTCATCAATAAAAATCAATTTATCAGTAACCGAACGAATTAAATGCCGATCATGCGACACAACAATCAGAGCACCCCGGTAGTCTTGTAAGGCCATACTTAGGGCATGCCGCATTTCTAAATCAAGATGATTAGTAGGCTCATCAAGTAACAGTAAATTAGGGTTTTGATAAACCAATATGGCCAAAACTAATCGGGCTTTTTCACCCCCTGAAAAAGGCCGTACAGGGCCCAAAACCTTATCGCCCACAAAATTAAATCCACCTAAAAAATTTCTTAATTCTTTTTCGCTCGCGAACGGGTCCAAATGCTGTAGGTGCCACAAAGGACTTTCTTCCACTCGCAATTGCTCTAATTGATGTTGAGCAAAGTAACCAATATCTAATGCATCCGCGCATTGACGGACGCCCGATAAAGTAGAAATCTCACCGGCTAAACATTTAACCAAGGTGGACTTACCGGCACCATTTCTCCCCAGCAACCCAATCCTATCCCCCGGGCTAATAAACAAATCAACTGCTTTTAAAATCGTTTTATCCGCGTAACCAATATCTGCCGATTCAAAAGTTAATAATTGATTAGGTATTTTTCCGGGGTCTTTAAAACTAAAATTAAAAGGCGAATCAACATGCGCTTGAGCAATAAAGTTCATTCGCTCCAATGTTTTAATACGACTTTGCGCCTGTTTTGCCTTGGTTGCTTGAGCACGAAAGCGATCAATAAAGCTTTGAATATGCGCAATTTCTTTTTGTTGTTGCTCATAGGCTGCTTGTTGTTGTGCCAACTTCTCGGCACGCAACCTTTCAAAAACAGTGTAGTTACCGGTATACATTTGCGCACTATTCTGTTCAATATGCATAATATGATCGGCAATCGCATCTAAAAAATCACGGTCATGTGAAATTAACAACAAGGTGCCAGGATACCTTATTAACCAGTCTTGAAGCCAAATAACGGCATCCAGATCAAGATGGTTTGTCGGCTCATCCAACAAAAGCATGTCCGAACGACTCATTAACGCTTGCGCTAAATTCAAACGCATCCGCCACCCCCCTGAAAACTCCATTACAGGCCGTCTCTCATCAGTCACCAAAAACCCTAAACCATCCATGAGTCGCGATGCTCGACTTTGCGCTGTATAACCACCGATATCATCAAGTTTTACATGAATTTCTGCCTGCTTAATGCCGTCATTAGCTAACTCAGCATGGGCTAATTGTTCCTGTATTATTCGCAAGTTTCTATCGCCATCAATAATATAATCAATCGCTGTTCTGGAAATAGCTGGCGTTTCTTGTGCGACATGCGCTATTTCGATGCCCTGAGGCATTGATAAATCACCCTCATCTGAATGAATAATATTACGAATCATCGCAAATAAACTGGATTTACCGGTTCCATTGGCCCCCGTTACCCCCACTTTCTGTCCCTTGTGAATAATAAAAGACAAGCCAGAAAACAACAGCCGTTCTCCACGGCGCAAGCTAATATTTTTGAAGTTCAGCACTACCTTTCATCCAGTTTACTTAATTGGGGCTCAAACCATAGAACACAACCCATGATTGTGTTACATAATAAATCCATGGTAACTATTCTATTTTGATCAGAAAATATAATCTGTTTAAATACCGACTCATACCTTAAATACACCTTAATGAGAGGAGCCTACATTATGTATATAGCCATCAACCGATTTAAAATTAACCGTGGCAAAGAAAATGAATTTGAAACGATGTGGCGAGACAGAGATTCACACTTAGAAGACGTAACTGGCTTTATAAAATTTCATTTGGCAAAAGGAAATTCGGAACCATCCCATACCCTTTATATTTCTCATAGTACGTGGCATTCAAAAGAAGATTTCAGCCAATGGACAAAATCAGAGGCCTTTAGGTCAGCGCATAAAAATGCGGGGAAAAACAGTGCGGTATATCAGGAACACCCCGTTTTTGAAGGCTTTACTGTTGTCATCGGTGATTAAAAAAGCAACACCATTTTAGCCGCGTATTGCTTTTTAAAAAATCACCCATGCACCGCTAGCTATAGCGGTCTATCAACTTATCAGCCTGCTCAGAGAATTTTTCCAAATCCCCAGATGTCACAGAACGAACCGGAATAACTAATGCCGTATCAATATCAATATAGATATAAACATATTTTTCGCCGTATTCAACACGTAACAACTCCTTCCATGCCATGGTATTTTCACCAGAAGGCGAAACTTCCACCAATGCTTTCGGTTCAATAGTTAATTTATAATGCCCTAAAATATTAGCTTTTTCTTCTTCGTTATACTGGCTTTTAAGTCGTCTACGCATGTCCCACCGACTAAAAAATGGCATGCCAAAAGTCAACACTAAAGCAAAAGCAACCGTAAACAAACCGGTATATTCATCTTTAAGTAAAAGACCATAAAAAAGCCCAATCATAACCAAAATAGCGGGCACAATCCCCTGCCCAAATCGCATTCTTTTTCTGGCTTGCTCACTTCCTGAAAATCGCTTTTCATTGAAATGAATTAAATCGTCTTCTACTAAATCGTACTCTACTTCAAACATAACTATCCCAATAAAATCTTAAAAAACTAGTGCATTTTAATACGCGCATGCGTACTACGCCTAAACAAATTAGATAACGTTAACATCACCGTTCGAAAATAACCATGAATAGCTATTTGATGCATTTTATATAACGACAAATAAACTAAACGGGCAAGAAGCCCTCCAACGTTCACAGAACCCATCAAATTACCCATTAAACTACCCACCGTTGAATACCGCCCCAGAGCAACTAATGAGCCATAATCACGGTAAATATACTCAATCGTTTCATGCGTACCTTGAACACGATTAATCAATGTCTTTGCCAAGATGCTCGCTTGTTGATGCGCTGCTTGTGCTCGCGGCGGTACAGTCCGGTCATGTCCTGGCCATGGGCAAGCGGCACAATCACCCATTGCAAAAATATCACCATCTTCTGTGGTTTCCAACGTCTGCTTAACAACCAACTGATTAATCCTATTAACGTCTAAACCGTCTAAATCCGCTAACCAATCAGGACCTTTAATTCCTGCTGCCCAGACTTTAATATCAGCCAAAACAATATCACCGTTCTTTAAACGCACCCCTTTTTCTGTTACGCCTACCACTTGCTGACCTAATCTTAATTCTACACCGAGCTTAAGTAACTGCTTATGAACAGCTAAGGCCAATTTATCCGAGAGTGCCGGCAATAATCGAGTTGCCGTATCGATAATCGTTACTTTAACCGTAATGTCATCCAAGCCATACATTGAAAACTGTTTCTTAACATCTAAAAGCTCTGCTGATAATTCAACGCCTGTCGCCCCTGCTCCGATAATAGCAATAGACAAACATTTATTTTTACTTTGATCCTTGGTATGCGTCCGAATATAACGCTCAACCAGTCTTTTCTGAAAACGATAAGCCTGATAAGGCGTATCAAGAAATAAACAGTGCTCATTAACGCCACTGACATTAAATATATTACTAACGCTACCGACACTAATAACCAACGTGTCGTAATTAAAAACCCGCTTCGGAATAATTTCGTCACCATTTCTTGTGACTGTTGGACTCACAAAGATCGCTTTATTTTCTCGATCGAGACCTTCCATACGCCCTAAACGAAACTGGAAATGACAACGATGCGCTTGCGCTAAGTATTCTATTTCATCCGCTTCCGCAAAAGAACCAGCAGCCACTTCATGCAACAACGGCTTCCAAATATGCGTATAGGATGCGTCTACTAAGGTAATTTCCGCCCTGTTATTGCGCCCCAACTTTCGACCTAGACTGGATGCCAGTTCCAAACCTCCAGCGCCACCGCCGACAATAACAATTTTATGAAGCTCTTTTTCACCGGTCATTTCACTTTATCCCTTACATGTGCGTAGAACCAACACCATTTGGCTCTGCATAACTGAAATAGCATTATAGCGAATAATGTCATTATTCAGGGCAAAACCATACGTGTTCTAGCCCCCCAAAACAAGTTCAAACCATTTTTTCCTGTTACGGGCTCTATATTAAGTTATTGGAGGCAGTCATTTAGCTATGGTATTATCATTAAAATGAAGCACTTAACATTGAGATATTATTTAGCTACTGCCCTCACTTTAATGGGGCCTTTACACAGCTTATCTGCACAAACCTTGGCAGAACCCGTACCGCTACCTGAGCCACCAGAACTACCACTGCCCGTTCAAAGTGGCGACAACATGGTGGTTCCCGATATTACAATTATTCGGCGCGCTGGCAAAACCATCCATGAATACCGCGTTAACGGTGAACTCTATAAAGTTAAGATCGTACCTGAGTACGGCCCACCCTATTATCTGGTCGATATTGATGGTGATGGCAATATGGAAATGCGCCATTCTGATCTTGAAAAAGGTTCACGCCTACCCAAATGGCTACTACTGAGCTGGTAAACGGCTGTTCAGTGAATCCGACATCAAGAGAGCCGTAACCATAGTTGAAACACTTACATTCATGGCTTTGGCAGCTTCACGAACGGTGTAATTTTGGCCGACCACTAACTGGGATGCTTACAGTCTAAAAGTTGATCTTGTACGTTTTTTCATTAATTCACCTAATTGCTTAGAGATGATCATAACATCCCTTGTTAGGTGGCCAAATTCACTATACCACCATACTACAGTTATTGGTGGGTTTAGGAAGAAACAAAGCGTTCGCTATAGATGTGTTCTTTATTTACACCCGCTTCCAGTGCAGCCTGAGTTGATACTTCAACTAAAATGGACGGGCCGCAGAGGTAAACATCAGTTGCTGAGCCATTTTTCTCAAGGTGCGCTTTAAAAGCATCGACTGGTGTGCCGATAAATCCTTTCCAGTTATCTTCTGGTTTCCATACACATATTTCTACAGTTAAGTGAGGCAAGCTTTGTTGTAGCATTGTAAGTTCTTGTTGGCACAATATTTCTGCTTCATTATTAACCCCCAAAAATAAATGGGTGGGATGGTTTTCAGCCCATTCTGCCATTCTGCTTAAAATAGATAAGAAAGGTGATAAACCTGTGCCACCAGCAATAAAGCAACGTGGATTAGCACTTTGTTTGTTGATAACAAAACCCCCTGAAGGTGCATGAACTAATATATGTTGCCCAATCGCTGTTTGTTGTAAAAAATTAGAGAATTTTCCATTGGGCTGTAAGCGAATTAAAAACTCCAAACGACCCTCCCAATTAGGAGTATTAGATAGGGAATATGCACGCATTAAGTCTAAATTGGGTATTTCCAGTTCGACAAATTGCCCAGGTTCAAAGTCAAATGCCAAACCAACTTCTGGATCATCCTGTAATTGCAAAACAACCTTAAA
>Ga0066854_10000880_pt1 | contig 10552 bp, 7 predicted proteins | sample ETNtaG_8_FD_65494 | JGI IMG/M metagenome (GOLD analysis project Ga0066854, IMG submission 65494) | Marine microbial and viral communities from oxygen minimum zone, Eastern Pacific Ocean - ETNP201406SV75 | ecosystem: Environmental > Aquatic > Marine > Oceanic | place: Pacific Ocean: Eastern...
AAAACTTTTGAGGATAAGATGAGTAAATATTTAGTGATGGTGATGGGGTTGTTACTTTTTTCAGGGGTGGCTAACGCGGAATTAAAGATTGGCTATGTCAATATACTTAAAGTATTGGATAAAGCACCACAAATGAAAGTTGCTAAAAAAGCCTTAGAGAAAGAGTTTGCGCCTCGTGAGAAACACTTACAGGCACAACAGAAAGAAGTAAAGGCACTTGAGGATAAGTTAAAGCGTGATGCCAGTATTATGAGTGAAGCTGAGAAACGTAAAATAGATCGTGAAATTCTGACTAAAACACGTGATGCAAAACGTTCTATGGGTGAATTTAGAGAAGACTTTTCTCGTCGTCGTAATGAAGAGTTGGAGAAATTACAACGGCAAATTTATGAAGCAAGCCAGGTATTAGGTAAAGAGGAAGGCTTTGATTTGTTGATTCGTGATGGTGTGCTCTTTGTAGGTGAAAAAGCGGATGTGACGGCGTTAGTTCAAAAGAAGCTAGCAGCGATGAAAGGTAATTGATTGACGCTTGCTAAGGTATAAATTCATACCGTTAATGACGCGGTCTTTGGTACAGATGTATAAGGAAAATTAACGTTGGATATTCATGAGATTCAAGAGTTTTTACCGCACCGTTACCCCTTCTTAATGGTTGACCGGGTTGTTGAATGTGAGCCTGGTAAACGATTATTGGCTATTAAGAATGTAACTTATAATGAGCCTTTTTTTCAGGGTCATTTTCCCCATCAAGCCATTATGCCGGGTGTTTTAATTATGGAAGCTCTAGCACAAGCAACTGGCTTGTTGGCATCAAAGAGTGTTTCCGATGAGTTAGGGCGGGGTGTAACTTATTATTTGGTCGGTTTGGATAAGGCGCGCTTTAAACGACCGGTGGTACCTGGAGATCAGTTGCAATTAGAAGTTATCTATCTTAAGGATAAGCGTAATATTTGGTCATTTTCTTGTCGTGCAGAAGTTGACGGTGAGTTTGTGGCTAGTGCAAACATTATGTGTGCAGCCTCGAGGGCTGATGATTGATTGACAGTAGTGCCGTAGTTGATAGTAAGGCCGAGATCGCTGAGAATGTATCCATTGGTGCATTTTCAATCATTGGTCCTGATGTCCAAATTGGAAGCGGGACTGTGATTGGTCCTCATGTAGTTATCAAGGGACCGACAGCGCTGGGGGAAGATAATAAAATATTCCAATTTTCTTCTATTGGTGAAGACCCACAAGATAAAAAATATGCCCAAGAACGGACGCGACTGGTGATGGGTGACCGTAATACAGTACGTGAATTTTCAACCATTCACAGAGGAACGGCGCAAGATCAGTCAATAACACAGGTTGGCAATGATAATCTATTTATGGCTTATACCCATGTTGCCCACGATTGTGTAGTGGCTGATCATGTTACCATGGCTAATGGTGCTTCGATTGCGGGGCATGTGCACATAGATGATTATGCTATTTTAGGTGGATTTACTTTGGTGCATCAGTTTACTCAAATTGGGCGTTTAAGTTTTTCGGCTATGGGCAGTGCGATTACGCAAGATGTTCCTCCTTTTGTCATGGTGGGTGGGCGGCCCACGCGTCCGCACGGTATTAATTCTGTAGGCATGGAGCGCATTGGTAGTACGCCTGAAGTCACCCAACAAATAAGGCGGGCTTATAAGATTTTGTATAAATCCACTTTAAAGCTAGAAGATGCCATTGATGCTATGGAAGAGATTGCGGGTGAGTGTACGGAATTGTCACATATGGTTAATTTTTTACGTAATGTCACGCGTGGCATTCTTCGTTAAGTTGCGTGAATCTAGAAAATTCAATTGTTGCGGGTATCGATGAGGTCGGGCGAGGTTGTATTGCGGGTCCTGTTGTAGCCGCAGTTGTTATTCTTGATTCTGTTAATCCCATACAAGGACTCCAGGATTCCAAAACGTTTTCCCCTAAACGGCGTGCTTTATTAGCGCAGTGTATTTTAGCAGAGGCACTTGACTGGAGTATTGGGCGTGCCGAAGTGAGTGAAATAGACGCGATTAATATTTTACAAGCAACGTTATTAGCGATGCAGCGAGCTTATCGGGGCTTACAGGTTAAGCCTGACTGGGTTTGGGTTGATGGTAATCGATACCCTGATATTCCCTGTGAAGGCGATTCGGTTGTCCTAGGGGACCAGTTGATTGCTGAAATATCAGCAGCTTCTATCATTGCAAAGGTTCACAGGGATCAGGAGATGCGTTTTTATGATGTTCTTTTCCCAGGGTATTGTTTTTCTAAGCACAAGGGATATCCGACTCAGTATCACACACAACAACTCAAAACATTAGGTGTAACGACTCACCATAGAAGTACTTTTGCACCGGTGAAGCGCTTAATGGCTAAATCCACTACAAGTTGACTTGGTTAGGATTGCGTGTAGTGTTTAGCGTTGATCTCATTTGGTTAATTTAGGTTAGAGGAAAACTCAGTAGCGATGTCGGTTGATTTTATTCATTTAAAAGTCCATTCGGAATTCTCGTTGGTTGATGGGATTGTGAAGATCAAGCCATTAATTAGTCACTTGACTAAATTGGCTATGCCGGCTGTGGCATTAACAGAGCAAAGTAATTTATTTTCATTAGTTAAATTTTATCGCGCGGCACAAAAGGCTGGCATTAAGCCCATTATCGGCGCTGATATTTATCTTGAAAATGATATTGATCGTACAGCGCCCTTTAGAATGACGCTGTTAGCTCAAAATCATAGCGGGTACATGAGTTTATCTGTTTTGATTTCGCGTGCTTATCAGGAAGGACAATTGCAAGGTGTGCCTATCATTAAAAGTGAGTGGTTACAATCCTTGTCTGAAGGGTTGATTGTGCTTTCAGGTGCGCAAGAAGGCGATATTGGTCAGGCATTAATGGCCGGCAATGATGAGTTAGCCGAGCGTTTAGCTCAGCACTGGCAAGCCGTATTCCCTAATCGTTTTTATTTGGAAATTCAGCGCATTGGAAAGAGCGAGGAGGAAAATTATATCGCTCATGTTTTGATATTAGGGGCGAAATTTTCATTACCTGTCGTGGCAACGAATAACGTTAGATTCTTGAGTAAGGAAGAATTTAATTCTCATGAAATACGGGTCTGTATTAATCAAGGCCGCGTTCTTGATGATAATCGAAGGCCCAAAGACTATACCCCTCAGCAATATCTTCGCAGTACCGAGGAAATGATTGAACTGTTTGCTGACATTCCAGAGGCCTTAGAGAATACAGTAGAAATTGCTAAACGTTGTAATCTGGAACTGACGCTCGGTAAGAGTTTTTTACCTGATTTTCCAGTGCCGAAAGGCTTGACGCTTGATGAACATTTTATTGCGCTATCGAACCAAGGATTATCTGCGCGTTTTAAAAGGATTTTTCCTGAGAATTCAGAAGTTTCAAGAGAACACAGTCTTGTCTATCAGAAACGACTCGATGATGAACTGGCGGTTATCATTGAAATGGGTTTTCCGGGTTATTTTTTGATTGTTGCCGATTTTATTCAATGGGCCAAAGATAATGGTATTCCTGTGGGTCCTGGCCGTGGCTCTGGAGCGGGATCGTTGGTGGCTTATGTCTTGAATATTACCGATTTAGATCCGATTGAGTTTGATTTATTGTTTGAGCGATTTCTAAATCCAGAACGGATTTCAATGCCGGATTTTGATGTGGATTTTTGCATGGATCGTCGCGATGAGGTGATCGCCTATGTGGCTCAGCGCTATGGTCGAGATCATGTGTCCCAAATTATTACTTACGGTACGATGGCTGCAAAAGCGGTTGTGCGTGATGTGGGCCGTGTTATGGGGCATGGGTATGGGTTTGTTGACCATTTAGCTAAATTGATTCCTTTTGAGTTAGGCATGACGTTGACGAAGGCGTTAGCAGATTCAGAACCATTACGGGAATTGTATCAAACGGATGAAGAGGTCAAATCTTTAATTGATTATGGGCTTTCTTTAGAAGGCACAGCACGTAATGCCGGAAAGCATGCAGGCGGTGTGGTTATTTCTCCTACACCGCTAACTGATTTCACCCCGCTTTATTGTGAGCAAGGAGGCGGTAATTTAGTGACCCAATTTGATAAAGATGATGTTGAAAGTGTGGGTCTAGTTAAGTTTGATTTTTTAGGGTTACGGACCTTAACGATTATTGATTGGGCGATTCAGGCGATCAACCAAACGCGTTCACAACTGGGCCTTGAGGTTCTTGATATTGCCGAATTGCCTTTTGGTGACTTAGATACTTATGAGTTATTAAAAAGAGGTCAGACCACAGCGGTTTTCCAGTTGGAGTCGCGAGGTATGAAAGAGTTGATTAAGAAACTGCAACCCGATTGTTTTGACGATATTATTGCCTTAGTGGCTCTTTTTCGGCCGGGCCCTTTAGAGTCAGGGATGGTTGATGATTATATTAATGTAAAACATGGTGCTAAGGTGGAATATGCGCATGCCACACTGGAGCCTATTTTAGGGGCTACCAATGGGGTAATTTTATATCAAGAACAAGTGATGCAAATAGCGCGGGAATTGGCGGGCTATACCTTGGGGGGCGCAGATATACTTAGGCGTGCGATGGGGAAAAAGAAAGTTGAGGAAATGGCTGAGCAGCGTTCTATTTTTACCCAAGGCGCTGTGAGTAATAATATTGATAAAGATGTCGCAAGCTACATTTTTGATTTGATGGAAAAGTTTGCGGGTTATGGCTTTAATAAATCACATTCTGCAGCGTATGCCTTGATTGCTTATCAAACGGCTTGGTTGAAAGCGCATTATCCTGCCATTTTTATGGCCTCTGTTTTGTCGTCGGATATGGATAATACCGATAAGGTTGTGCAGTTAGTTGAGGAATGTCGGGACATGAAGCTCGAGCTGTTACAACCTGACATCAACCGGTCAAATTACCGGTTTGGGCATGATAGTGAGGGAATGATTGTTTATGGGTTGGGTGCAATTAAAGGCGTAGGGCAATCTGCAATTGAGGCCTTGTTAGAAGAGCGAGAAGTCAACGGTCCTTTTAAGGGGCTTTTTGATTTGTGTCAACGAGTTGATCTTAGGCGAATCAATAAGCGTGTATTGGAGGCGTTGGCTAAGAGTGGTGCGTTTGATAGCTTTGGCAGTCATCGGGCGGCCTATATCGAGAACCAAGCGATAGCCCTAAAGTCAGCGGAACAATTTCAGAAGATGCAGCGAACGGGACAGAATGATTTATTTGGTTTGGTTGCAGATGTGCCGGCTATGAGTGAATTGGGAGGTCAGAAAGAGGTAGAGCCATGGCCTGAAGATGAACGATTAATGGCTGAAAAGCAGGTGTTGGGCTATTATTTGACCGGACATCCGATTCATCAATACCGTGAGGAATTGACGCATATTACCCATGCCAATATTGCTAGCTTGCAAGGAAAAGTTAAACAAGCACATGGAAAAGTCGTGGCTCGGGTTGCAGGGTTGGTGACGGAATTGCGAACCCGGCAGACCCGTAAAGGTAAGATGATTGCCTTTGCGGTTATAGATGATTGTACAGGACGGTTGGAAATTGCTGCTTTTACGACGGTTTATGAGCAATGTAGGCCGCTTTTGGAAGTGGATCAGATCGTAGTTGCTGAAGGGGGGCTAGCGGTTGATGATTATTCCGGTATGTTGAGAGTAACTATTGAAACGCTTTATAGTATTGATGGTGCGAGAGCAGAGTTTTCCCGCCGATTAGTGTTGACGTGGGTAGGAGACTTTTCTGCTGAGGCAGTGTTAGGTCAGTTAGATAATTTAGCGGCGGATATTCAGCCTTTTCGGGGTGGGCGTTGTCCTGTGGTGATTGCCTATAAGACGAGAACCATTGTGGGAGCTGATAATGCCCGGTGCCAGTTGCAATTAGGTGATGATTGGCGTCTTTCTCCAACCGATGCTGTGTTGAAGTTGTTAGAGAAAACAGAATTATTTGACTCAGTCACTGTAGAGTACTAATTGACTCAGATAGATTAAAGGATTGGGCGTCAAGATGCCCAATCCTTTAATGTTGAGATTAACTTAGTCGTTTCCTTTAGTTTCTTTGCGGCTGTCAGGTGCGTGGCTTTCGGCCGTGTTGTCTGAAGTTTTAGGTGTTGGCGATTTTTGTTGAGCTGATTCTGTTTGAACTGCCGGCGTTTTTTGTGGCGCGGGTGCGGTCTTAGGTATCGGCCTTGTTTGTGGCACCGGCGTTGCTTTAGGTGCTGGCGATTTTTGTTGAGCTGATTCTGTTTGAACTGCCGGCGTTTTTTGCGGTGCAGATGCTGTCTCAGGTGTCGGCCTTGTTTGCGTTACAGGGGATGCTTGAGATGTCGGTGTAGCATGTTGTTCAGGTGTTGCCTGGGTAGACTCCGAATTGATAGAGTTGGTATTGGTCGCTTGAGTGCGGTTAGTGGATGCGCCGCGGTTGTTTCGACGACGGTTACGATTTCGTCGAGGAGAAGGGCGTTTTTCTTCCGTGTTTTGTGGTGCAGTTGATTCAGTTTTACTGTTGTCTACGGTCTTATTTTCAGACGAACTAGCATTAACTGGTGATGGGTTGCTGCTAGGATTGTTTGTGGCATGTTGGCTGTCGTTATTACTCGCACGTGGCGTGGTTGGTTTATGCGTTGTGGTATTCTTTTCTTGAGAGGGCAACTCAGCAGGTGTGTTGGTGTCCTTTGGAGTGCTCACAGAAGGGGCGTTGTTTCCATGGTTTCCGGTGTTGCGGTTGCCACGATTATTTTGGTTATTACGATTATTTCGGCCACCACGATTGTTTCGGGTATTTTGAGAGTTACGGTTCTCTTCGGTAGCTGATTCTGCTATGTTTCCACGGTTGTCTTCTGTAACCACATTTTCTTGCGTGGTATCGGTCTTAGGGGTAGAGCTGGCTGCATTGTCGCGATTATTCCGATTATTGCGGTTATTGCGGTTATTGCGGTTATTGCGATTTGCATTACGTGGGCGTCGCCTAGAGTGGGTATGTTTTTCCTTCTCGTCAGTAGCGCCTCTTACGTAACCGTCTTCAAAGTGTGTAGGCTCCTGAGGTATCTTGTTCGTTGTTGAATTGTCAGGTTTGCCAAATAAGCGTTTAAAGAATCCAACTTTTTCAGGTTCTGACTTTTCAGGAACGGGTGATTCTGGGAGGAAATTCTTAATCGCTGTGTCATCGTTACTGGTTGATAGTGTTTTTTGAGCAAAATCAGGGATGCTGATTTCTTCAGTTTGGATGTTTTCGTAGCTTTGGGCGCCTTCGACAGGGTCGGTCACTTTAATGCGTTCTATTTCATATGCCGGCGTTTCCATGTGTTTACTAGGAAGGATGACAATGCCTACTTGTAAGCGGCGTTCAATTTGTTCAATGATGTTTCTTTTCTCATTGAGCAAAAAGGTTGCTGATTCGATAGGCAAATGAATAATAACCTTTGCCGTAGCGGGTTTCATAGCGGCTTCTTCAATCAGTCGTAATACTGAAAGTGCAACAGATTCTACATTTCTGATTGCACCTTGTCCCTTACAGCGAGGACAGGTGAGTTGTGTTGATTCACCTAGAGAAGGTTGGATCCGTTGACGAGACATTTCTAATAAACCAAAGCGTGAAATGCGGCTGGTTTGAATGCGAGCGCGATCAATCTTAAGCGCATCACGTAAGCGATTTTCAACAGCGCGTTGATTCCGATTAGCCATCATATCGATGAAGTCGATCACAAAAAGACCGCCCAAGTCGCGTATTCTAAATTGTTTGGCAATTTCATCAGCGGCTTCAAGATTGGTGTTGAGCGCTGTTTCTTCAATGTCACTGCCTTTAGTTGAGCGTGCAGAGTTGATATCAATGGATGTTAAGGCTTCAGTGTAGTCAATAACAATGGAGCCACCGGAAGGCAGAGGGACTTCGCGAGAATAAGCTAATTCAATTTGTGATTCTATTTGATAGCGGTTAAACAGCGGTACACTTTCGCTGTATAGCTTGGCTTTAGATAAAAGGTTGGGCATCACTTGTGTCAAAAAAGATTGAACCAGTTTAAATGACTCAGTATCGTCAACGATAATTTCATCAATATCATGACGTAAATGATCACGTAATGCCCGAATGATGACATTACTTTCTTGAAAAATTAGCGCGGGTGCCTTTTTCTCTTGCGATGTCGATTCAATGGCGTTAGCCAGCTTGACGAGGTAATCTAAATCCCATTGCAATTCTTCAGTGCTTTTCCCGCAACCGGCAGTACGGACAATAACGCCCATGTCTTCAGGAATAACCAGGTCAGCCATAGCTTCACGGAGTTCATTGCGCGTTTCTCCTTCAATACGACGCGATATGCCGCCCGCTTTGGGGTTATTGGGCATCAGTACCAAGTAGGATCCAGCTAGGCTTAAGTAGGTTGTCAATGCGGCGCCCTTGTTGCCGCGTTCTTCCTTTTCTATCTGGACAACAATTTCTTGGCCTTCTTTGAGTGTTTCCTTAATTTTAGAGCGTGAGCTTCCGCTGTATTTCGGTGAAATTTCCTTGAAGGGTAAGAAGCCATGTTTGCCGTCAGTGTAGTTGACAAAGACAGCTTCTAAACTGGGTTCTACTCGGGTAATAATACCTTTGTAAACATTTGATTTTTTTTGTTCTTTTGACGGAATCTCGATGTCAAAATCATAAAGGCTTTGTCCATCGACTAAAGCAACGCGCAATTCTTCTGATTGCGTAGCGTTGATAAGCATTCTTTTCATTATGTATGTCCTTGTTCATCCTACCCCATTAGATTCATATTTTAATGGATAATTCACAACGTTGTTATTGTTGGTGGCTAGGGCTGTGTTTTTTGCTGTTAACTTTTTTGTTTTTTATGTTTGAAAACCTTAAAGGTTTTATCGCATTAGCTCTGAGCTAATGGGTTTTGTTCTGTAAAGTCAATCGCTGTGGCAGAGTCTTTGTGACTGAGCCGTTGCAGCGGTTCAAAAACAACAGGGCACTAAGCAGGATGTTGCTTTCACTCATCTAGGGTCGAGTGATAAAACCCAAATTCTGTTATGTAGAGAGGCGCTAGCTTTGCAATGAGGGCAGTGAAGCCCAAGTTATTAAGTTTCCTCGCATTAGGGCGTCTTAACTACCTTATTTTTTTATTGTGGGTAGGTTAATGACATCAAAAGGCTTTATAGCACTTCGTGCATGCTTTGTATTAAGACTATTGATTTGCTCTCTAACATCCCAATATACCAATATAATAGTATTGCATCAATTTAAATCGCTGATTTAATGTATTATTATTCATTATGAAGTGCGGTAGACAGAATAATAGCTCGAGTTGTTGGGTCAGGTTTGGGCTAAAAATAGACTTTTCACAATTTTATACAGAAATATTATAGACAGTTGAATCAATGGCAAATAATAGGCTTACGAGTACAGATAGCGTTCAATATGTTGAGATCGGCGAGAAGTATGAGGGGCAGCGCGTTGATAATTTTTTAATTACCCTTTTAAAGGGCGTTCCCAAAAGCCGGATTTACCGGATGTTGCGTAAAGGTGAGGTGCGGGTTAATAAAAAACGGTGTAAGGCGACGGTGCGATTGGCGTTGAATGACTCGGTACGGATTCCGCCGGTGCGCATGGACGTTCAAACAACAAAGGTATTTGTGCCACAGCGTTTACGGCAGTGTCTGGTAAATGATATTTTATATGAAGATGGTAGTTTATTGATTCTGAATAAACCGTCTGGTTTTCCAGTCCATGGGGGGAGTGGCATACAGTCTGGTATCATTGAGGGCCTGCGTGAAATTCGACCCGATCATCGATTTTTGGAATTGGTCCATCGATTAGATAAAGACACCTCGGGTTGTTTGATTGTGGCTAAGAAACGCGGTGCGTTACGAAAAATGCACGAATATTTTCGGGGTGATGGTGTTTCTAAAACATATTTAGCGTTATTGGTAGGCGTTTGGGCGCAAAAAAAACAATGGGTTGATGTGCCGTTATTGAAAAATATCAGTAAAGGTGGTGAGCGGATGGTGGTTGTTAGTCCTCAGGGGAAGTCTGCTGAAACGGCATTTAGGCGCTTAGGGGTCTATAAAACAGCAACTTTAGTTGAGGCGCGTCCTAAAACGGGACGAACGCATCAGATTAGAGTGCACGCAAAATGGTTGGGGCATCCGATTGTGGGCGATGAACGGTATGGCGATATGGCGAGTATGAAGTCATTTAAAGCCAACGGATTTGATCGATTAATGTTGCACGCGCATCAATTGACATTTAAGCACCCAGATACAGAACATCCTTTTACGGTGACGGCTGAGTTGCCTTCGAAAGTAACAACGTTGTTGTCTCGGTTATGATCTATGCGGTAAATAGATAGATGGGTTCATGATGGAACCTATGCTATGCTCCGTTTTCTCGCGGATATGGTGGTCGAGAAGTATGTATACTAGAAAAATTAAGTTAACTGCGGGTAAGAAAAACGGGTGTCTTTACGCCGCGTTTAGTAGATTTTTACGCTATATTCTTCCTGAGGAATTGAAATTTTAGATAATGAAGGTGATAAATGAGTGAGGAAAACACAAAGCAAA
>Ga0066854_10000891_pt1 | contig 10483 bp, 3 predicted proteins | sample ETNtaG_8_FD_65494 | JGI IMG/M metagenome (GOLD analysis project Ga0066854, IMG submission 65494) | Marine microbial and viral communities from oxygen minimum zone, Eastern Pacific Ocean - ETNP201406SV75 | ecosystem: Environmental > Aquatic > Marine > Oceanic | place: Pacific Ocean: Eastern...
CATGATAATTTAATGTTTGGTAAGCGCATTGCTCAAGAGTTGGGTTATGTAGATTTAGCAACATCCCATTCGCTATCTCAACATATTGAGCTAATTCATCCCGATGATAGAAAGACCTTTGTATCGACTTGGCAAACTTTTATTGAAGAGAATGAGCCAGAAAAAACATTTTCTTGTACTTATCGCCTACAACATTCACGGGGCCATTGGTTATGGTATAAAGACCTTGGCAAAATTGTCAGTGTAGATAAACATGATAAGCCAAGTAGAATTACGGGCTCATATACCAACATTACCAAAAATAGAGATGAAGAAATGCGTAGTCAGTATTACGGCGAAGCATTTAAACAAACAACTGACTGGGTTCTTATTGTAAATCAAGATTTTACACGTGTAACAGCAAATCAATCTATGAGGACAGTTTTTGGCTGGAAAGAAGAAAATTTTAAATTTAATAGTAAATTATTGGGGCTAACTAGGAAAAAATGGCTGTTTTATAATGAATTATTTACCTCACTTGGTGAGGGAGAGCACTGGCGCGGTGAAGAGTTGGTTATTACAGATTCAGGGCAAGAGTTTCATGTGTTGGTCAATATTAATGTAGGTACCAATAAAACAACTAAGCAATTACATTATGTTTGTGTACTTACTGATATCAGTGCGCAAAAAGCGGCAGAAAAAGAACTCCGCTATTTAGCTAACTATGATCACTTAACTGACTTGCCAAATAGAAGCTTATTATTAGAGAGAATTAAACACGCTACTGACATAGCAAAAAGAAAAGGCACTTCAATTGCGTTATTTTTTATTGATTTGGACAGGTTTAAACAAGTTAATGACTCTTTAGGGCACGATTGTGGAGACTTACTGTTAGTTGAGGTGACACGACGGCTGTCCGATTTATTACGGGTAGATGATACCATTGCGCGTATTGGTGGTGATGAATTTGTGGTTTTACTGGAATCATTTCGTAGCTCTTCAGAGTTAGGGAAAATAGCTCAAAAAATTATTGCTTGTGTAGAACAGCCCGTTGAACTATCACAAAATCAAGTGAGTATTGGTGCTAGCGTTGGGATTTCTTTGTACCCTAATGATGCCGATGATTGTATTTCATTATTAAGGCATGCCGATGTTGCGATGTACCATGCTAAGCAATTAGGGAGAAATACTTTTCAGTTTTTTACTCCAAGAATGAATAAAGAAGCGAATGAGCGACTAACGAAGGAATCTAATGTTAAGTTAGCTTACAGCAATGATGAATTTTTTAATCACTATCAACCCATCATCAATGCCAATAAGGGAAAAGCTGTTGGATTTGAGTTATTAATGCGTTGGCAAAAAAATAATACCATAGTGGCACCAGGGGCCTTTATTGATATTGCTGAAGAGCTTGGGATCATTGTTTCTATGACTGAGGCGGCATTAGAGCGAGGCTTGAAAGATTTAAAAAAATGGCATAAATTGCGTCCAGCGTTGTACTTATCTGTTAATTTATCTCCAAAGCATTTTGCTAAAGAAAACTTGGTTGGCTATATTTCAACGCAGTTAAAAGCTTATGATTTACCTGCCCACCTATTAAAAATAGAAGTAACAGAAAGTGCTTTGCTTTCAGAGCCTGAAAAATCGATAAGAACCATGCAGGCATTGTCAAAACTTGGCGTAATTCTAGCGCTTGATGATTTTGGTACTGGGTTTTCTTCCCTCAGTTACCTAAAACGTTTACCCCTTGATATTATTAAAATTGATCGTAGTTTTGTTTCTGGCATTGGAGAGGAGAAAACTGATGAAGCGATTGTTGATGCAACCCTAGTACTAGCCAAGCGACTGAATATGCACTGTATTGCCGAAGGGGTTGAAACAATTACGCAACTTAAATATTTAACCGAGCGAGACTGTAACTATATTCAAGGTTATTTATATAGCAAACCTGTTGATGCGAAAACTATTAGTGAATATTTAGCGGCCAACACGACAGAAATAAAAACTAATTAATTTAATCTACTTATGCTGAGTAATCAGGGGGAGTAATCCAGTAGTGCTTGAAAAAATTCGTTTTGTACCAATATTAATCAGTATAGAAATAACTTTTAGGACTGACCATGACACAACACTTTGATTATATAGCGATTGGTGGAGGCAGTGGTGGCATTGCATCAGCAAACAGAGCCGCAAAGCTAGGCAAAAAATCGGCGGTAATAGAAGCAAAACATATTGGTGGCACGTGTGTGAATGTTGGTTGTGTACCTAAAAAAGCCATGTGGTATGCAGGGCAAATTAGTGATGCTCTTAAATATGCCAATGATTATGGTTTTAAGGTGGATAAAAACGGCTTTGATTGGCGCAAACTTATTGACAACCGTGACGCTTATATCGAGCGTATTCATGGTGCATATCAACGTGGTTTTGATGCTAACAATGTGACCGTTATTCAGGGTTTTGCCAAGTTTATTGATGAAAATACCATTGAAGTAGATGGTACGCTTTATACCGCTGATCATATTACGATTGCTACAGGTGGTAAACCATCTATCCCAAGTATTGAAGGTGCGGAATATGGTATAGACTCAGATGGTTTTTTTGCTTTAAAAGAGCAACCTAAGTCTGTTGCAGTAGTTGGCGCAGGGTATATAGCGGTTGAGCTTGCTGGCGTTTTTCATGCTCTTGGTACGCAAACACACTTGTTAATACGCAAAGAAAAACCATTACGCACATTTGATGAAATGTTATCAACCACCCTTGTAGAGCAAATGGAAAAGCACGGACCAACATTGCACAAACATTCAACGCCTGAGCGTATCGAAAAGCGTGATGATGGTAATTTATTGGTGCATCTGACTAATGGACAAACGATTGGGCCTGTAGAAAAGCTTGTCTGGGCAATAGGCCGACAACCAGCCACAGACAATATTAATTTAGAGCGTATTGGTATAGAAACCAATGAACAAGGTTATATTAAAACTGATAAATATCAAAATACTAGTGTTGAAGGTATATATGCGGTAGGTGATAATACAGGTCGCGCGCAATTAACTCCCGTTGCTGTTGCTGCAGGTCGTCGCTTGTGTGAACGTTTATTTAATAACAAGCCTGACGAACATCTCGATTATACCGATATTGCCACCGTGGTATTTAGCCACCCTGTTATTGGTACGGTAGGCTTAACTGAAGCAGAGGCAGAAATTGAGTATGGCCAAGACAATATCACCGTGTTTACCTCTCAATTCACTGCGTTGTACCAAGCCATTACCGAAGAATATCGACAACCGACCAGAATGAAACTTATTTGTGTGGGCAAAGAAGAAAAAATTGTTGGAATTCACGCTATTGGTTTTGGTAGTGATGAATTACTACAAGGTTTTGCTGTGGCGTTAAAAATGGGAGCTACTAAAGCGGACTTTGACAATACTATTGCAATACACCCTACTTCGGCGGAAGAGTTTGTTACTATGACCCGTTAGGCCTGTAAATTATAAACGATAGATTTTTTTAGGAAACGAAACAAAAGTAGTCAATCAAATGCTTTTTGATCGCAGTGCTAGAAATGAAGGGTTTTCAATAAGGAGCTAAGCTAACACAATATTAAGTACATGTTGATTAAGTTTCCCTCCTTGTTAACACAGAGGGTCTTGTCAGGTCACGTCATTTCTCGCTTATGTTTTTTTGTTATTTTAATTGAAGAAAAAGCTTTAAAAAAAGTTTAATAATCTACTAGTAAAGCTGTCAAAATCTGATAGTCTTTTAGCTCGTTATTTCTTGTTGTATATCTTTTGTACAAAAAAAGTAACGTTGATAATGTTTTTATCCACAAAAACAAAAATAAAAAACATTGAGCGTAAAAAGGGTTTTGTTATTAATTTTTCTTAACAAAATCATGGCTATGGGATAGCTATCTTAAAGGGTGGTCTTTTCCTTTTTGGTCTCTTGTTGTGCTTTTCAACACACTTATCCACAAAACAATCTTGCTCTTTATATTCGACAGTGGAGCAAATGTTTGCTTTATGGCATGCTTAGCCAAATTTTAATCTTTGTGTAAATTTTTATGGCAACCTTTTCTGTAACTTCTCAATTGTCACCACTTATTTTGGTTGATGGTTCATCTTATCTATTTCGTGCTTACCATGTTCCTTACTTGCAGGGGTTATCAACGGCAGATGGTAGGCCAACAGGTGCTATAACCGGCGTATTAAACATGATACGCAGTTTGAAAAAAGATTACCCTAACGGCAATGTCGTTGTCGTATTTGATGCGAAAGGTAAAACCTTTAGAAATGACTTATATCCTCAATACAAAGCCAATCGTCCTCCCATGCCCGATGACCTACGCAGCCAGATAGTGCCATTACATGATATTATCCGTGCCATGGGGTTGCCCTTGTTAGTTATCCCTGAAGTTGAAGCAGATGATGTTATTGGTACTTTAGCTAAACAGGCCAGTGAACAAGGCATTGAAACGGTGATTTCTACCGGCGATAAAGACATGGCGCAGCTTGTAACAACTCACGTACGTTTAATTAATACTATGACTGATGTTGAAATGGATGTAGCAGGGGTTATCGAAAAGTTTGGTGTTCGCCCTGATCAAATTATTGATTATTTAGCATTGATGGGAGATAAGGTTGATAACATTCCTGGTGTGGTTAAGTGTGGCCCTAAAACGGCGGTTAAATGGCTAGCCGAGCATGGCTCTTTGAATGAGGTGATTGCCAATGCAGAAAACGTTAAAGGAAAAATTGGTGAAAATTTACGTGAAGCACTTGAGCAACTGCCACTCTCTTACCAGTTAGCGACAATAAAGTGTGATGTAGAACTTGAGCAAAATGTTGAGCAATTGCAACCTAAAACACCTGATATAAAAGCATTAACGACTTTATATCAAGAGTACGAGTTAAAACGTTTGTTAGCGGATTTAACTAACAAAGCGGGCGATAGCCAAACAGCCTCTATGACTCTAACCAAAAAGCCTACCACAGATAAATCAGGCGATGATATTATTGGCGTTGAGGTGGCACAAAGTGAATATGATATTATTCTTGATAAGACTAGCTTTATGCGCTGGTTAGACAAATTGCAACAAAGAGAAGTGTTTGCTTTTGATACTGAAACCACCAGTGTTGATTACATGAAAGCTGAGTTAGTTGGTTTATCCTTTGCTGTTGAAGTGGGAAAAGCTGCTTATGTACCTCTTACTCATGATTATGTTGGTGCACCTGAGCAGTTAGATAAAGCATGGGTACTCGAACAATTAAAACCTTTATTGCAAAGCACCACAATCAAAAAAATTGGTCAGAACTTAAAGTATGATGCCAATGTACTTAGCCATGAGGGGGTTACATTACAGGGTATTGACTTTGATACCATGATAGAGTCCTACTGCTATAACAGTGTCGCCACCCGTCATAACATGGATGCGCTTGCGCTTAAGTATCTAGATTATAAAACGGTACACTTTGAAGATATTGCCGGTAAAGGTGCAAAACAGTTAACCTTTAATCAAATAGATATTGACAAAGCCGGGCATTATGCCGCAGAAGATGCCGACATTACTTTACGTTTGCATCAAGCCCTCTTTCCCGCACTTAAGCAGTTACCAGCGCAATTGAGCGTTTATAACGACATAGAAATGCCGTTAATACCCGTGTTAGCTCAAATGGAGCAAACAGGGGTGCTGATTGATTGCGATATACTGGCAGAGCAAAGCCAAAGTATCGGCCAACGTTTAGATGAATTAGAAATTGAAGCTCATAACTTAGCAGGCAAAAGTTTTAATTTAGGCTCCCCTAAACAGTTACAACAAATTTTATTTGAAGAGTTAAATATTCCGGTGATCAAAAAAACGCCAAAGGGAGCCCCTTCTACTGCAGAAGAAGTGCTTCAGGAACTCGCTCTTGATTATCCATTACCTAAAATTATTTTAGAAAACCGTGGTTTAAGTAAATTAAAGTCCACCTATACAGATAAACTACCTATGATGGTAAGTAATAAAACTGGACGAGTACATACGTCATACCATCAAGCGGTGACTGCAACAGGTCGACTATCTTCAACAGATCCAAACTTACAAAACATTCCAATTCGCAGCGAACAAGGGCGAAAAATTCGCCAAGCTTTTATTGCGCCAACTGATCATAAAATTGTGGCCATTGATTACTCACAAATAGAGCTTCGCATTATGGCGCACTTATCCAATGATCAAGGCTTGGTGACTGCTTTTAGTGAGGGAAAAGATATTCACCGAGCGACTGCGGCAGAAATTTTTGCAGTTGAGTTAAATGAAGTCACAAGTGATCAGCGCCGAAGTGCTAAAGCCATTAATTTTGGTTTAATTTATGGTATGTCAGCCTTTGGCTTAGCAAAACAACTCAATATTGGTAGAGCGCAAGCACAAGAATACCAAGACAAATACTTCCAGCGTTATCCGGGCGTATTGGCTTATATGGAAGATACGCGTCAGCAGGCAAGTGAGCAAGGCTATGTTGAAACCTTATTTGGTCGACGTTTGTTCTTACCTGACATTAATGCTAAAAATGGCATGCGTAAAAAAGCAGCTGAACGTGCGGCAATTAATGCGCCAATGCAAGGCACTGCCGCAGATATTATCAAAAAAGCCATGTTATCAGTGGCTGATTGGTTGGCAGAGCAAAATGATGATCGCATTAACATGACCATGCAAGTGCATGATGAATTAATTTTTGAAATTCATCAGGATATTGTTGAGAAAACCACTATAAAATTAGTGGAGTTAATGAATAATGCCGTTGAACTTTCTGTGCCACTTATTGCTGAGGCCGGTATTGGCGATAATTGGGATGAAGCCCATTAGCAAGTAGGTTGTTAAAAGTTCGGCATAACACTGAGCTTTTAATCTATTTTTACCACACTTTTAAGTGATTATGGTGTTGTTAAGTAGTTTGCGTGTTTTTTATCGACACTAAGAATATGCCCAGGAAACCACAACTTAAGCATAGACATGAGATCTTTAAATTGTTCTGCATTGGCATTTTCTGCTTTATTTTTAAGATCAATCAACTCTTTAAGTAACATGATATGATTGCGAGCGTGTGATTCAAAATCAGGGCAGTGGTTGGTTTTTAATAACTTCTCTTCATTGCTAAAGTGCATTCGAGTATATGAGATTAACTCATTAATAACCGGTTGTAGTTGTGAATAGCCACCGCCAGATTTTACAATTTCATCAATGTTATTAATTAACTCCATCATATACTTATGTTGATTATCTATTTCCTCAACACCGAGACTTAACTTATTACTCCAAGTTAATAAAGGGGCTAAAAAATCATTACCACCAGCACGCATTAAGCTTGAGAATTTTGACTCAAGATCAAAAGGAAGCTCTATTTGTTTCATTATTGATTTATGCATCCACACTAGACAAATAAGTGAAATGGTAAACATAAACATCCAAGCACTGGTCCAAAGGCCTGTCCACTCAAGTAAGTAACCAAAAATAATTGGACAAATAAAACCACCTAAGCCGCCTAGTACCCCAACCATACCGCCAACAACCCCTACTTCATCAGGAAAATAGTCCGGAATATGCTTATAAACAGCGGCTTTACCAATCCCCCAAATACTGCCTAACACAACGACCATGACTGCAAATATCCATACATTAGCTTGAAAATAAATTCGGGTGACGCCTTTAGCGAGTAGTTCTTTTTTCTGAATTTTTTGACCAACCTCAACAACACTTTCTTGCCAGCTTTCTTTGGTGGGAAATACCAGCATCTTTTCATCAAGATCTTCAAAACCACTGGTTTTAACCTTTAATGGGTAGACCCTATCGGCAACTATTATTGCTTGAGGTGTTACTGACGTAATTTTTCCAGACGCTTTAGCCATGATGCCTTGACCCGTTGAATAGACCTCCATTTTAGGAACAGAGAGCGCCATTGAAATGATCACTGAAGAGCCTAGCACCCAATACATTACTTTTCTTGCGCCCCATTTATCAGACATCCAACCGCCGAGTGCGCGTATAACTCCAGAGGGAAAACTGAATAGAGCCGCGAGAATACCTGCGGTTACTAAAGGCATGTAATAGACATTGACAAAGTAGGGCACAAGCCATTGTGAAAAAGCGACGAAACAACCAAATACTAAAAAATAATAAAGACCAAACCGCCAAACCCTTATATTCTTTAATGGTTTAAGCATTTCTTTAACAGGTTTATTATGTGAGGCCGTTTTTTTATTCTTAGTAAAAAATAGAAAAATAACGCCCATGACCACTAATAAGATGGCATACATAACAGGTAACTCACGCCAACCATTAATATTGTTGCCGTTTTGGGTGAGTTGATTGAGCAGGGTTGGAGCGAGTAACGTGGTAATGGCTGCACCTGCATTACCAGCACCAAAAATACCTAAAGCCATACCTTGCTTATTTCTTGGGTACCAGATTGAGGTAAAAGCAATACCAACGGAAAAACTTGCTCCAGCTAAGCCAAAACCAAAACTACACGCGGCAAAAACCCAAAAGCTGTCAGCATAAGAGAGTAAATACATAGGTAGAGCACAGACAAACAATAAAGCAGTAAAAATAGGTTTTCCACCAAACTTGTCGGTTAATATGCCTGCGGGTAGCCTAAAAATAGCGCCTGTAAGTACGGGTATCCCCATTAGCCAACCAATCTCTACAGGGCCCCAATCATAAATTTGATTAGCAGCAAGAAAAGTGACTAATACACCATTTAGCATCCAGACAGCAAAACAGACAGTAAAGGCAAAGGTATTGAAAAAAAGCATTTTGTGCGATTGAAAGGTTGCTTGTTCTTGCATAGTTGTCACTTATTTTTAAACCTTACTCTTTATTCTAACGCAATATTTGTAGGACCTCCTACTTTCTGTTATTTTTTGTTGCTTTTTATCTCTTGTAACACGTCGTTGAAGTGAGGTAGGTAGAGGATAATTTGGTCTGTTTTGAATAAGAACTAGGCGTTAGAGTAATGCTCCTTATTACCTAACCATCGTTGAATAAGAGATTGGGCACTTTGAGGGTGCTGGCGAGATAATAAATAAGCTTTTTGTTGTATGCTAGGAATTAAATACCCATCACGTACTAAATCGGCAATTTTCAGCTCAGCCAAACCCGTTTGCCTTGTTCCGAGTAACTCGCCGGGGCCACGGATTTCTAGATCTTTTTCAGCAATTACAAAGCCATCATTACTTTCTCTTAAAACCGCCATGCGCTTGGTCGCTGTTTTAGATAAAGGTGCTTTGTACATTAACACACAAAAAGAAGCCACCGATCCACGGCCAACACGACCTCGCAATTGATGCAATTGTGCTAAACCCAAACGTTCAGGGTTTTCAATAACCATTAAACTAGCGTTGGGGACATCTACCCCCACTTCAATCACTGTCGTGGCAATCAGTAAGTGAATATTTCCTGCTTTAAAGGCATCCATTATTTGCTGTTTTTCGTTGGCTTTCATGCGACCATGTACTAACCCTATTTTTAGCTCGGGTAGTTGCTCCTGAAGAAAAATGGCCGTATCTTCTGCCGCTTGGCATTGTAATACTTCAGATTCTTCTATTAGGGTACAAACCCAGTAGGCCTGGCGATCATCTTTGATGCAACCTTGGCGAATACGCTCAATGACATCATCGCGTCTAGCATCAGGTAAGGCAATGGTATTGATTGGCGTACGTCCAGGAGGTAATTCGTCAATTACGGAAGTGTCTAAATCAGCATAAGCGGTCATTGCTAGCGTGCGTGGAATGGGTGTGGCCGTCATAATTAATTGGTGCGGGTAGTTCCCTTCAAACTCGCCCTTCTCGCGCAATGAAAGCCGCTGATGAACACCGAATTTATGCTGTTCATCAATAATAATTAGCACAAGTTTATGAAAAATCACCTCAGCTTGAAATAGTGCATGGGTGCCGATAACCATTTGCATCTTTCCGCTTTCAATGTCTGCTAACGCCACTCGTCTTGCTTTTGCTTTGGTTTTGCCTGCTAGCCAGCCAACGGTAATGCTTAACGGGGTAAACCAACGTTGGAAATTGAGCGCATGTTGCTCAGCTAATATTTCTGTTGGCGCCATCAATGCGACTTGATAGCCCTGGTTGATAGCATTTAATGCGGCTAAGGCTGCTACTAATGTTTTGCCAGAGCCAACATCACCTTGCACCAATCGCATCATAGGTTGTGCTTTAGCTAAATCAGTTTTTATTTCATTAACTACTTTTGATTGTGCATTGGTAGGTGTAAAAGGAAGCGTCGCTAAAAAATCATGCTCAACCTTATCATTAGCTGTTAATGATACGGCTTGATGCACATCGTTATTTTGCCTAACTTTCAGCATACTTAAATTATGGGCAAGCAATTCTTCTTTAATTAATCGTAATTGGGCAGGGTGCTTTCCTTGCTCAAGTTGGCTCGTTGATGTGTCAGGTGGCGGTCTGTGGATAACCGCTAGGGCTTGTGCTAAAGCGTACTTTTCATCAAATAGACTGCTAG